>Ga0180438_10004929_pt1 | contig 18931 bp, 14 predicted proteins | sample SS_ome_12_FD_132455 | JGI IMG/M metagenome (GOLD analysis project Ga0180438, IMG submission 132455) | Hypersaline lake sediment archaeal communities from the Salton Sea, California, USA - SS_3_D_2 metaG | ecosystem: Environmental > Aquatic > Non-marine Saline and Alkaline > Hypersaline >...
AAAATTTGCAATTAAGAACACACTTTGCGACTTCCTTCCGATTTTAGATAATTTTGAAAACGCTTTAAAATTTTCAGAAAAAGCCTCCGATGAAGTGAAATCATGGGCAACAGGTTTTCAAATGATTCTGTCGCAGTTTAAAGATGTTCTTCACACCTATGGGATTGTATCTTTCCACTCTGAGGGTAACTTTTTTGATCCTCACCACCATGAAGCTATGGAAATCGTGGAAACTCACGACCAACCAGATGGCATGATCTTAGAAGAATTTGCTAAAGGGTATAAAACCCAAAATAGGACACTGCGTCCGGCACAAGTTAAAGTAGTTAAAACACCTCGCGAAGAAGAAGTAAAAGACGATGAAACAATAAAAGAAGAGTCTTCTAGCGAGCAAGAAGAGTTACAAACAACAGAAGAAAAAAAATAAAGAGGTAAAAATATGACAAAAAAGAAAAGAATAATCGGAATTGACCTTGGAACCACTAACTCCTGCGTTTCTATTATGGAGGGTGGTGAAGCTAAGGTTATTGTCAATGCTGAAGGAACACGCACAACTCCTTCTGTCATTGCCTTTAAAGATAAAGAAAGGCTTGCAGGAATCCCTGCTAAAAGACAAGCCGTTACGAACCCAGAAAAAACTCTTTTTTCTACAAAGAGATTTACTGGTCGTAAATATGACGAAGTAGCTTCAGAGATCCAAACAGTACCTTATAAAGTAGTAAAAAATGCAAACGGAGATGTTGCTTTTGAAATAGATGGCAAACAGATTTCTCCTGAAGAAGCTGCTGCACAAGTTCTAATCAAAATGAAAGAAACAGCAGAAAGCTATGTGGGCGAAAAAATAACAGAAGCGGTTATTACTGTTCCTGCTTATTTTAACGACTCTCAGCGTCAGTCTACAAAAGACGCGGGTAGAATAGCAGGACTGGATGTAAAAAGAATTATACCTGAGCCAACAGCTGCTGCCCTTGCTTATGGAGTAGATAAGCAAAAAGATAAAAAAATCGCTGTTTTCGACCTTGGTGGAGGTACATTTGATATTTCTATCTTAGAGATTGGAGATGGAGTTTTTGAAGTACTTTCAACTAATGGTGACACTCACCTTGGTGGTGATGATTTTGACGGAAAAATCATCCATTGGATGTTAGAAGAATTTAAAAAAGAAAATGGTATTGATCTTTCTAAAGATAAAATGGCACTTCAAAGGTTAAAAGATGCTGCTGAAAAGGCTAAAATTGAGCTTTCAGGAGTACCTTCTACTGAAATTAACCAACCGTTTATCACAATGGATGCGTCAGGACCTAAACATTTGGCTCTAACACTGACAAGAGCTAAATTTGAAAGTCTTTGCCAAGATCTCATTGAAAGATCAAAAGAGCCATGTATCAAGGCTTTAAAAGATGCCAAACTTTCTGCTAAAGACATCGACGATGTTATTCTTGTTGGTGGTATGACACGTATGCCAGCTGTACAGGCCATCGTAAAAGATATTTTCCAAAGAGAGCCTCATAAAGGGATTAACCCTGACGAAGCGGTTGCTATGGGAGCTGCTATTCAAGGGGGTATCATTGGAGGAGAAGTTAAAGACATCCTTCTTTTAGACGTTGTTCCTTTAACACTCGGTATTGAAACTCTAGGTAGTGTAATGACTCCTTTAATAGAGAGAAATACAACAATACCAACGCAGAAAAAACAGATCTTTTCAACAGCTGCTGATAATCAGCCTGCTGTTACTATTGTTGTGCTTCAAGGTGAAAGACCTATGGCTAATGACAATAAAGAGATCGGTAGATTTGATCTAACAGACATTCCACCTGCTCCAAGAGGAATGCCACAAATCGAGGTTGCTTTTGATCTTGATGCTGATGGTATCTTGCATGTTTCAGCAAAAGACAAGCAATCAGGCAAAGAACAATCTATCAAGATTCAGGCTAAATCAGGTCTTTCAGAATCTGATATTGAAGCCAAAATAAAAGAAGCGGAAGCACATGCGGAAGAAGATAAACAGAAAAAAGAAATCATTGATGTTCGCAACGAAGCTGACGCCACTGTATTCCGTGCGGAGAAGTCTTTAAAAGACTTTAAAGACAAATTGCCTGCAAATATAGCAACAGATATCCAAAGTAAAGTGGATAAAGTAAAAGAAGCTTTAAAAGGAAATGACGTTGCTCCGATCAAAACAGCTATGAAAGAGTTGCAAGATCATATGCAAAAAATCGGTGAAGAGCTGCAAAAACAACAAGCATCTGCTGGAGCACAGCAGCAGCAACAAACACCGCCTAATCCTGAAAAGGAAAAGGATGCTTCTAATATCGAAGATGCCGATGTAGAAGTAGTTGACGAAGGCAAATAAAAATCTATCTAACAGGGCTAAAGGTTTGCTTCTTGAGAACAGAAACAGGAAGATGGCCTTTAGCCTTCATATTTCCCAGTAAAATATTAGCTGCTGCAATTTGAGCATCCATATCTTCTTCATAAGCGAGCAGGATGGTGTGTTCTTTTTCAAAAAGAGACATCGCATAAGGCGTCCCAAAAAGAATAAAAATCGTTTTTTGTTCGTTTAACTTTTCCATTTCTTTTAAAAGCTCCAAATCAATCCCATAATTTTCTTTGTGTGGATTGATTTGATAAAAAGAAATAACAGTAGCTGCAATATCTTTTTCTTCAGCAGAGTCAAGATCATCTATAGTTACAGGGATAAGATCTACATTCTCTGATAGAGTTTCATAAAAAAGATCTTGTTCTATGTCTCCAAGACTTAAATAAGCAATTTTTTTAGAATCTTTTAAGGGAAAAATGGTGTTTTCATCTACGACAGTAATCGCTAATTCATAAAGTTTTTTCTTCAACTCTTTTGCATATTCAGAATGCAGCTGTTTTAGTATTTCATCCATATGGAAAGGATTTTGCTTTTCACAGAGCGATAGTCTTTCTTTTACTTCGAGTATACGAAGTACTCTTTCATCTAAATCTTGTATCTTTAATCTTTTCTCTTCAAATCCTCTGATAAGAGCTTCCATAGCTCTAGGGATATCATTTTGCAAGATATAATCTACTTCATCATGAATATGATCTCCATAGAGCAAAATATCATGACCAGATATATAAGCTAAGTAGGCAATATCCTCGACAGAAAAATAAAGCCTCAAAGCTTTCATATTTAAGGCATCGCTAATGATTAGACCTTCAAAGTTCAAATCTTTACGAAGGATTTTTTCTACCACTTTTGAAGACAAAGAACTTGGAATAATTTCATTACCGACAAGAGAAGGAATATGAAGATGAGCTACCATCACACAATCCACATCATTTTCAATCATTACCTTAAAGGGATATAGTTCAATATTTTCCAATCTTGTTTTGCTATGAGGGATCAGAGGAAGATCATGATGAGAATCACAAATAGTATCCCCATGACCTGGGAAATGTTTAGCGCAAGCAAGTATCCCTTCTTCTTGTAATCCTTTTACGAATTGCATTGCTTTGGCAGCTACTTTTTCTACATCATCACCAAAAGAGCGCATATGGATAATAGGATTTAAGGGATTGGTATTCACATCAACAACAGGAGCAAAGTTAATATGACTACCGATGAGTCTCATTTGCTTGCCGATTTCTTTCCCCAAAAGATACATGTAACTATCATCACGAATAGCGCCTAAGGTAAGATTTTTGGGAAAAGCAATGGTGTTTTGCATACGCATTCCCAAACCATTTTCAGCATCTTGAGTAATGAAAAGAGGAATGTTAGCTTTATCTTGCAAAAGGGCTACCATTTGCATTTGTGTGATAGGATCAGCTTGTTTTACTATCACACCACCTAGATGATAATCTTCAATAAGACGCAGTATATCTTTTACATGTTCATCTTCTCTAAGAGGACATACTGGAGCTATAAAAAGTTGGCCTACTTTTTCTTTAAGCGTCATTTTCGAAAGTGTATCTTTTGCCCAGTTGGATTCATCTTCATGCGCGCAAAGAAAATTAAAGATAAGAATCAGAAAAAAGAAATATTTCATAGGGACTCGTTAGAGTTGAAATTTGCCCTAATAAAATAAAAGGTATCGGTTCTTTAAAAAAAGGAAAAAGTTAAAAAATTCCTTTAACCAAGCGAAGAATATCTTGATAACTTAGGTAAATCAAACCTAAAAATAAAAGGATAAAGAAAACGAAGCTGACCATTTCCATAACTTTTATGCTAATAGGTTTTCTTCTAATCATTTCAATGATGGCAAAGATCATATGTCCTCCATCTAAAGCGGGAATAGGAAGAAGATTAATCACACCTAAGTTGATACTTATAAACGCCATCCAAGACAGAGCTTCTTTTCCTCCATTTTTCCAACTTTGATGAATAATCTTAACAATGCCAATAGGACCAGCAAGCCATTTGAACTTTACTTGACCTGTAAAAAGCGAAGTTATGATATGGCCTATTTGAGAAATGATATTTTTAAATTGTGTAAAAGGATTGGGGTTATATTTTACCTTTTGATCTGTAAGCATAAAAGGCATCTCTAAAATGTATTTATCTTTATAAGCTTCAAAAAACTTTTTTTCTTTTTCTAGGTCTACATTTTTTGTTCCGAAAGCCTTTGTCAAAAGCCACTGCTTTTGATTTTCATCCAAATGAAGATCTGTAATTTTTTGAGGGTTAATAGGTTTTAAAAGTACAACATCATTAGAAGCATAAATTGGCTTATTCGTTCCAATAGAAGACAGAACTTTGTTTACATCGATAGCAGAATAATATTTTGTTAGAGACTCATCTGCATTTTTCCAAGAAATCACATCCTTTTCATTAGCTCTTTGAACAAGCATGAGAATCTTATTTTTCTGAAGAAGAGGCAGTATGTCGATTGCCGAGTTTACTCTTTTTCCATTTACAGCAATGATACGATCACCTCTTTTTATATTTTTAGAAAAAGGACTTCTGGTGTCAGGTGCATTAATTTTTGCTTCTTTTTCATCAACAAAATCGATAGGAGTTTCTATCACTCCGTTTTCGTTAAAATAAAAAGGAAGAAAGTACAAATCAGCAAATTGCTGTTTTATTTTACTTTCATGGCGCCAATCATCAATTTCTTCTTTATCAAAACGATTTACTTTCAAGTCCTCTATTTTCACTCTTGGCATCTTCACATGAAAGATTTCACCTTTTCTTTGCAAAGTTAAAAAAGTGGTAGATCTATTGATAATATTATCGAGTTGTTGCACAGAAAAAACAAACTCTCCGTCAGCCCAAAGGATTCTATCATGCTCTTTTATTCCACTTTGTGACAAATCGAACAGAGAGGAAATGGGAGATTCACTTTTCTGATAAAAAAGTTGTTGAGCAGGTCCTAGAACTCCTATTGTATACATGTCTTTTACGATAGCAGATGTCATTTCATAAGAGCGCAAAGTAAAATCGTAGGGCACTTTTGCATTTTCATAATAATCAATCTTCAACCCTTGTATATTAATGTTCTTATTTTTCGCAGCTGCACTGAACATAAGATCTTCAATATTTCGATAAGGTCTATTGTCATAACGAGTAATAGAATCACCAGCTCTAACTCCCTTATTATGGAGCTTAGATTTAGGATCGACAAAACCAATACGTTTAGTAAAACGAGAAAAAGGTTGATCTCTTCCTCCTAAAGCCCAGATAAAAGCGCAAATTATAAATGCAAAAACAAGGTTTACTAAAGGTCCCATAGCAGAGACTTTAATACGATCTATAGGTCTTTTTCCAAAATATCCATCTTTAATTGAATAAGGATCTACACCTTTTTCTTTTTGCATTCCAGCTATCTTGACATATCCTCCGAAGGGAAGCCATCCTATTTGCCATTTAACTCCTTTTCTATTCCATGAAAAAATAGCATTACCAAAACCTATTGAAAATACTTCTACGCGCATACCGACACGTCTTGCCATAAAGTAATGACCCAATTCATGAATAAAAATTAAAACACCTAAACCTAAAATGGCTAAGATCATGTAGAGGATATTTTCAATCATTTTTTACCTATATAGTTAGAGCTTTATCTTTTGCTTGTTTTTCTATGTCTATTACATCTTCAAAAGCTTTTATCTCTTTTGGGTTATGCGAAAACATAATTTTTTCTAGTTTTTTTTCAATATCAAGCCACGTAATTTTTCCTAATAAAAAACGCTGCACTAATATTTCATTAGCAGCATTTAGAAAACAAGGCATACTTTTCCCCAGCCTTGCTGCTTCAAAAGCCAAATCTAAACAAGCAAATCTGCCTTTTTCATAAGAAAAAAAGCTTAAATTATTATGCTTTGTAAAATCAAACTCTTCTTTTTGAGAGAGCATCCTTTCAGGATAGAAAAGAGAATATTGAATGGGAAGTGTCATATCAGGAGGCGACATTTGAGCAATTATAGACTTATCACAAAACTCCACCATACTATGGATGATGCTTTGAGGGTGAATAACCACTTTTATCTGATCGAGCTTTACCCCAAAAAGATGATAAGCTTCGATTACTTCTAAGCCTTTATTCATTAAAGTAGAAGAGTCGATGGTAATTTTTTTGCCCATTTTATAAGTAGGATGTGAAAGAGCATCATTAAGTGTTATTTCTTTTCTTTTGTCTTTAGAAAGTTGGAAAAATGGGCCACCGGAAGCTGTTAAAATAATATTGTAAATATTTTTTTTCTCTTCACCTTGCAGAGCTTGAAAAATAGCATTGTGCTCACTGTCGACAGGAAGAAGAGATATATTATTGTCTTTAACTTTTTTCATCACCATCTCCCCTGCCGCAACTAAGACTTCTTTATTGGCAAGGCCGATAGTTTTTTTAGCGTCGATAGCAGCGAGGATAGGAGCAAGGCCAATGCTGCCGCTTATTGCTCCCATGACAAAATCTACATCTGGATGAGAAGCTACAAAACATAGCCCTTCCATACCTGATAAGATTTCTAAAGAGGATGATTTAAGATTCTTTTTAAGAAGGTTCGCTTTTTTTTCATCAAATACTACAACGTATCTTGGATGAAATTTAGCTATTTGTTTTTCTAGCTCTAAAATATTGGAATGAGCGGCTATCGCAAATATGGAAAAGTGAGAAGCAAACTCTTCAACTACTTTTAACGTATTTATTCCAATTGAGCCCGTGCTACCTAAAATGCAAAGCTTTTTTTTCATATCTAATTGCCCATAAGAGCAAAAAGAGTATCACGGGCTATTGAAGAATGTCAATATTAGCTTCTTTTAAACCAAGTAGAAGGATGTAATAATTGTCTTCCAGGTTTTCCACTATCTCCTGTACTCGGAGGAATAATAAAGCTAGTAGCATATGCTGTCCAAGTCCTTACTACCTTCATTTCTTCTGTCCAATTTTTCATTAAAGCCTGGATATCTTCATTTTTTTTAATCCTAATGTGAGCATAAGTGGCTGGTAAAACACCACAAGCAGCCCAAAGTAAGTATCTAGCCAATCCAACACCAGGAATCAAAGAAAATGCTCCTAGGCTAAACCAAGCTATCGCTGTTGTTGCAACAATACCAATCTCAATAATTAAAGACTGCAAAGGACAATCTTTCACAAGTGTATAAATACGATTATTATATATTGCCCAAGTTTGTTTACCTCCATCTACTAAATCACTACCTATTCCTTTTACATTAGGCCAACAACTTTTAGCCCCATTTGCTTCGACTGCCATAATAATACCTCCCTCATAAATTAATCCAAAAAACGAGGATATTATGAAGAGGATGAGCCATTGATATCAATATCAATCTAAAAATAAAAGAAATTATTTGATAGTTAGAAAATTAAAATTTAAATTGTTATTAATTTATCTATTGAAATTAAAAATGAATTATAAAAATCATTTTATTATTGCCATAAAAGCACGCATTGTATATGTTTTAATCAAACGAATTAAATTAAAAAACCTATTTTTTGAAATAGATTATAAAAATAATTCGATAGGGAAAAATTAAGGTTTGCAAATAAACAGATAGTGGATTAAATTTGTAATTTATCTTTTTTAGAAGTTTTGAAAAAAAAAGATTTCAAAATCTGCAAACTTTACCAAAAATAGGCAAAAGTTATTAAAAAAACAAAAAGAAGGGAAAACAAGATGAATAATCAAAACTCTCCCAAAAACCTGAAGGAAATAGAAGAAGTTATTGCAAGAGCAATAAAAAAAGTAGGCGTTAGAAAAGAAAACGAACTATGTAAATATCTTCCTATGACATCAGGTGGTTATATGCACCATTTTACGCTGAAAAAAATGAAAAAGAAACAGCCAGGCGAACTTGGTGGTTTAATTCAACGTTATATTATTAACGCTGATAAACCAATCGTAGTTCCACCTAAGCCTCGTGCTGCTCGTGGATCTCGTAAGCGTAGAGATCAGATCACTTTTACTAGAACTCAATTGGAAAGAATGCTAAATATTGCAAGGCTTGCTGGAGATAAAGAAATTATTTCTATATTAAGTCCAAAAAAATCTTTAGCAGCTTATAAAAGAGAACTAATCCAATCAGTTCGTCATAATAAAGTTGATCATGATCTATGGAATGGCTATGTTGAATCAATTAACGCTCAACATGCTATTGCTGAAGCTATAACTGAGGGTAAATTCAGCGAAATTTAATAGCTGATTTAATTATTTAGTCAAAAAAACCTTTGAAAAAACTTATTTTCAAAGGTTTTTTTTATTTAAAATGTTTTTTAAACATAGTTCTTAGTCTTATTTTCTTTCTTGATTTATAGGTGAAATCAGCTTTATAATAATTGCTTCCTGCCTGAAGTATAAAAAAAGGAATTTTTTTAATGTCATCACAATCTACAACACAAAAAGAATTCGGAAAAATACGTTCGCTTTTATGGCCTGTGCACAACTTTGAGCTGAAGAAACTACTACCTTTGTTTCTCATGTTCTTTTTTATCTCTTTTAATTACACGGTATTAAGAGATACAAAAGATGCATTAATCGTTACAGCACAAGGATCAGGAGCAGAAGCGATACCATTTCTGAAGCTATGGGGAGTTCTCCCCTTGGCTGTTATTTTCATGCTAATTTATGCAAAACTAAGCAACAAATTGAGCAAAACAGCTCTATTTTATGCAACGATAACTCCATTTTTAGTTTTCTTTGTACTTTTCTCAACAGTACTTTATCCAGCAAGAGATGCTTTGCATCCGACTGTTTTCGCGGATAAACTGCAAGAGATATTGCCACAAGGATTTATGGGCTTTATTGCCATTTTTAGAAATTGGACATTTTCTCTTTTCTATATCTTATCTGAGCTATGGGGAAGTGTTGTCCTATCTTTACTATTTTGGGGTTTTGCTAATGATATTATGAAAATAACAGAAGCAAAAAGATTTTATTCCTTGCTTGGTCTTGGAGCAAATCTTGCTCTATTAATCTCAGGGCCATTAATAGTACTCTTAACTGATATACGTAGCAAAGTGCCAGCAGGCGTGGATCCATGGGGAGTATCTTTAAAGATGCTCACCGGTATGGTCCTATTCTCTGGTCTTTTGATTATCGGTCTTTACTATTGGGTCAATAAATATGTACTTACTGATACTCGCTTTTATTCAGCGGATCAACAAAAGGTACAGAAAAAAGCAAAACCAAAAATGTCTATGAAAGAAAGTTTTATGTACTTAGCTCGTTCTAAATACATGGGACTTTTAGCCATACTTGTTATTGGTTATGGAATTGCGATCAATATCGTAGAAGTAACATGGAAGGATCAGTTGAAAGCTCAATACCCTCATTCTAATGATTATGGGGCTTTTATGGGTAAATTCTCATTCTGCACAGGACTTCTTTCATCATTTATGATGTTATTTGTTGGAGGAAACGTAGTCCGTCGTCTTGGATGGAGATTTGCTGCAGCGACAACTCCTATCATGCTTCTTGTAACAGGAGCAATGTTCTTTTCTTTCGTGATATTTAAAGGACAACTTAGTGGATTTATTGCTCTTTTTGGAATGACTCCTTTGATGCTTACAGTAATTATTGGAGCTGTTCAAAATATATTAAGTAAATCAACTAAGTATTCATTATTTGATCCGACAAAAGAAATGGCTTATATTCCTTTAGATCAAGAATCTAAATTCAAAGGAAAAGCCGCTATTGACGTTGTTGGTGCTCGTCTTGGTAAATCAGGAGGAGCTTTAATGCAACAAGTTCTGATTATCGGATTTGGATCACTCGCAGCTATCACACCTTATCTAGCAGCTATCTTGCTAGGAATAATTGTGGTTTGGCTGTTTGCTGTGAAGAATCTAAACAAACGTTTCCAAGTAAAACTTTCTGAGCACAATAAGGAAACAGAAGAAGCAAAGCTAAAAGCTGTTAAAGCAGCTGCTGTTTCTTCAAAAAGTGCTCCATTAGAAACAGAACCAGTACACGCCGATAAATAGAAAATTGCCTGCCTATCAATATGAAAAAATTGAGAAGCGGGCATTTTTATTTTCTTCTCATACTTTTTTTTCTAATTTTTTTTGAAATAATTTGATCTAGAAAATCAGAAGGTTCTGCAATTTTTCGAACCTGAGAGATAATAGACTTCTTTTTAGTAATTTTTTTCAAAGCCATATTTTTGATTTTTTTATCTACTTCACTTTCATCGTCTTCTTCTTCCTCTTCAACAAGAGGTATCTTTTTTCTTTCTGAAAGATCGTTGTAAACAGGTGACAATCCTGTTGTAGGAGGTGTCTCCATGGGTTTTTGCCCCATCTCTCTTTTTGATAAGATGGGCGTAGATTTTACTTTTACGCCATATTGACTGCAACAGGTTTTCTATAATTTTTTAAGTTTATTGTTTCTTTCTTAAATCTATTCGTCGTTGCAAGCCCTTTTTATATCCTTCGCTAAGAAAATGCGCAAAAAATCTATTTCTTCTTTCTAACAGAAGAAGATGATCATAGTCTTTAAGCATTTGAACATAAGATGGTAAAAGAAAGCATAGTATTCTTTTTACAAACAAAAGGATCTTTGTCGGATTTCTTTTTTGAATAAAACTAAATACTCTTTTCACAAAATTTGGAAAATAACTCGAAGGAACATAGTGCTCTAACCAAAAAGACATATATTTCTCTCTTTGGCTTTGCACTTCATTTGTTATCTCTCGTATTTGCTTTTGAGAAAGTCTTTTATTTCCCATTTCTTCTTGGCTTAAAAAAACATTCTTTCTTGTCATTGCATCCAAATAAAATGCATTTTGGTCCAACATTGATCTTGGGATATTTTCGTTGGAACTAAAAGATTTCATATGAAGAATTTCTCTATGACTAGAAGAGAGCTTAAGGGTTTTAAGCTGCTCTTCCGTTTCATAAAAAACTGTAGATAAAAATATTTTCGCTATTTCATCCAATTCAAAAGGATTAAGAACAATAGGTTTTTCCTTTTCCTCTTCATCTGGATATCTCGCAATACCTAAAAGTGGCCTGGGAGGTGAATAGGACATAGGACCAAACCACTCAGAAAATTCAGAATACGTCCTATATGTTGCATCACTAGCCCAAGTATACTGCTCACCGAGCCAACTACTTGCACCTTGTAAGTAATATATAGCATCGTTAACAAGTCCGCTCATATTTTTCTTTACATCTATGGGAATTATAGTAAATATTTGAAGTAGTATAACCAAACGATCTTAAGAGGTATAGTATGAGATTTATTAAATGGAGTTTTTTATCTTGTTTACTCCTAGCAAATATTAGTCTTTTTGCTGCAAATCATGACGCAACTTTTACGTTTAAAAATAAGCAAAAACAAACACAAGAGCAAACTAGTCAACTACCAAAGCCAGAGTTAGCACCCAGAACATGTCCTACTGATCAAGCGGTGTATTTCACATTAGATTTTCTTTATTGGTCAGCTCATAATCATGGATTTTCATGGGCAAATAAAAATTACGATGATACTACAAGAAAACCTATAGATCTTAGAGTCCTTTATGTGGATGAAAAATGGGAGCCTGGTTTTAGATTTGGAATCGGTTGGGATACTCTTCACGATTACTGGGATATCCTAGCTCAATGGACATACTATCATAATTATTCAAAAGATAGCGCTTCTTCTCCAAATGCTGATTACATTGTTGGTGGTGGTATTTATCCATCTTCTGGCATGGCTACCAACTTTATTTATAGAAATGGAAAAGCTCATTGGCGTTTAAATTACAATATGCTTGATCTAGAAATTGGTAAAACTTTTTATATAAGTAAATATCTATCCTTTAGAGCTCATGCTGGTACAAGAGGTGGATGGATTGACCAATCTTTTAGAAGCGAATTTACGAATATGACATATGATAAAGAACCTCCTATTCGTGATACCGTCTATCACTGTGAACAGGATTATTGGGGATTGGGACCAAGGCTTGGAATTAATGGCGATTGGCATCTTGGTGCAGGTTTTTCCATTTTTGGAAACATTGCAGCAGCTCTTTTATATGGAAAATTCGATGTTCATGAAACACAAAGATTCTTAGCAGCTGATACTACATACAGATATTGGACTTTAATTCCTGGTGTCTACAATGAGATTTTAGGACTTAAAAGAGATTTTTATGAACTCTCGCCTAATTTAGAAATGATTATAGGTCTTTCTTGGGGTGAGTGTTTTTATAATGAAAAAGTATATTTTGGCTTAAAAGCTGGATGGGAAACAAATTACTGGTGGAATCAATACCATTTAACAACTTTAATTCTTGATCTGCCGGAAATTGGAAAAGAAACACATCCTGTTTCTATGCAAGGTTTAACTCTTCGAGCTAAAGTGGATTTTTAAAAAATTCTTTATAAGAAAAGAGGCCATTTGGCCTCTTTTCTTTATTTCTTTTCTCTTTCTTGCCAATATCGAAAAAAAACTATAAACTATAGTCACAACAACAAGAGTTTGTGATGTTTAAATACAACCCGAAGTTTATTCGTAATTTTTCAATTATTGCCCATATTGATCACGGCAAATCTACGATTGCTGACCGTTTACTTGAGCTGACTGGAACTATTACTGAAAGAGAAATGCAAGCACAATTTTTAGATACAATGGATCTAGAAAGAGAAAGAGGCATCACTATTAAAGCTCATCCAGTCACTATGTTCTATAAAGCTAAAGATGGTCATACGTATCAAATCAATTTTATCGATACTCCAGGACACGTAGATTTCTCTTATGAAGTATCAAGATCACTTTCTGCTTGTGAAGGAGCTTTGCTTGTTGTTGATGCAGCCCAAGGTGTGCAAGCACAAACTATGGCTAACGTTTTACTTGCCATGGAAAGAAACCTTGTCATATTACCAGTACTAAATAAAATCGATCTTCCAGCCGCTGATCCTGAAGAGGTAAAAAAACAAATCGAAGAAATGATAGCTTTAGATACAGCTGATGTCGTTTTAACTTCTGCTAAAACTGGCGAAGGCATACAAGAGCTTATGGATCGTATTATTGTAGATATACCTCCTCCTAAAAAAGTAGAAACAGATCAGCTTAAGGCTTTAGTATTTGACTCTCACTACGATCCTTATAGAGGCATTATGGCATATATACGCGTAATGTCAGGAGAGATCACAAAAGGCTCTTTAATACAATTCATGGCAACGCAAAAAAACTTCGAGGTAATCGAAGTAGGAGTTTTTTCACCTGAAGCAAAACCTGTAAAAATACTCCGGCCCGGAGAAGTTGGCTATGTTATGGCCAACATAAAAAATACAGCAGATGTAAAAATAGGAGATACGATAACTCTTCAAAAAGAGCCTGCTAGCTCTGCTCTTCCTGGTTTTAAAATTATAAGCCCTGTTGTTTTTGCAGGCATTTATCCGATCGACTCTTCTGATTTCGAAGAACTAAAAGATGCTCTTGTTAAACTGCAACTTAATGATTCAGCTTTAAACGTAGAACAAGAAAGTACACAAGCTTTAGGTTTCGGTTTTCGTTGCGGCTTTTTAGGACTGCTACATTTAGAAATCACTTTTGAAAGACTGCAAAGAGAATTTGATTTAGGTATCATTACGACCTCTCCAAGTGTCGTTTATAAAATCAAATTCAATGATGGGAAAACGATGAACATCGATAACCCCACTCATTTTCCAGATCCTTCAACGATTCAGTCCATAGAAGAGCCATGGGTGAAATGTCATATTATTGCTCCTCCAGACTACTTAGGCGCTATCATGAACCTTGGTATGGATAAACGTGGTGAACTTATAAAAACAGAAACTCTAAGCGCTTCTAGGCTTTTACTTACTTATCGTTTTCCACTGAATGAAATCATCACAGATTTTAATGATCTATTAAAATCTGTAACCAAAGGATATGGCTCTTTTGATTATGAATTCGACACATACGAAAAAAGCGATATCATCAAATTAGAAATAAGAGTAAACGAAGAAAAAGTAGATGCTTTTTCTTGTCTTATTCACCGTTCAAAAGCAGAAAGAAAAGGAAGAGCTATTTGCAAAAAACTCAAAGAAGTTATTCCTCAACAGCTTTTTAAAGTACCCCTTCAAGGAGCTATCGGTGGTAAAATCGTTGCTAGAGAGACTATCTCTGCTCTAGCCAAAAACGTTACAGCTAAATGCTATGGTGGCGACATCACACGTAAAAGAAAGCTTTGGGAAAAACAGAAAAAAGGTAAAAAACGGATGAAGGAATTTGGAAAAGTTAAAATTCCTCATCAAGCGTTTATGGCTGTTCTGAAAGCTAATGATTAATTTTGTCCCCGTAGCTCAGTGGATAGAGCGATCGCCTCCTAAGCGATAGGTCGTACGTTCAAATCGTATCGGGGACGCATTTTAAGCTTTAATATAAGTATCTATCCCTTCAGCAATGCCTCTTGCTAACTTATCAAGATACGTTCTTTGACGAAGACATTTTCTTTCATCGGGATTGGTGAGGAACCCACCCTCCACCAAAATAGCTGGCATTTTGGTTTCCCTAATCACAAAGAAATTGCCTTTTTTGATTCCTCTAGAATAGAACTTTGTTTTTTGTGCTGATTTTTTCAAGATATGTTCTGCTAATTTTTTAGACGCTAAAGATCTGATCCTATTGTTTTGATTATTGTGGTAAAAAACCTCTATTCCATGAGCAGTTTTGTTGGGACATGAATTAAAATGGATGCTTACAAAAATCTCCGATTTATGTCTGTTAGCAAAATTTACTCTTTTAGGAAGAGAAATATAAAAATCTCGAGATCTCGTAAGAGATACGCGATACCCCATTTTTTCTAAATAACGTTTTGTATAATGTGCTGTCGTTAATGCCATGCGTTTTTCTTCACAAAAAGGATATTTAATTCTAGCACCATGGTCCCATCCACCATGACCTGCATCGAGAATTATTAAAGGACGATAAGAAGTCATTTTCTTTTTAACAGGAACCGCTATCAGATGTGAAAGTGAAAAAATACACAGTAAAAAATAAGAGATAAACTTCATAATTAACCTCGTCTCGCCTGCATCCCATTATAAGAATTTTTTAAAATTTGGCTGCAAATTTCTTTTGCTATTTTTCGATCATCGAAATCAATTGTTTGATGAGAAAAAATCTGCTTTGTTTCATGCCCTTTACCAGCAATGAGAATAATATCTTTCTCTTGAGCTAAAGAGATGGCTTTTTTAATCGCTAAATATCTATCAATTTCAACTATGTGAGATTTTTTTTCAAAACCTTCACATATTTCTTGGCAAATAACTTCAGGATCTTCCGATCTCGGGTTATCCGCTGTGATAACACACAGATCGGAGTATTTTTCACAAACTTTTGCCATCTTAGGGCGCTTTTGTTTGTCTCTATCTCCTCCACATCCAAAAACACATATAACTTTATTTCTCTTAATTTTTTGAAGATTTTGAAGAGTTTTTTCTAAAGCATCTTCTGTATGCGCATAATCTATATAAACATCAAATGGAGTTTTAACATTTAATTTTTCTACTCTTCCAGGAATAGAAATATGCGAAGAGAGAGCTTTTTGTATTTGTTTTAAAGAAAACCCTTTTACTAATGCACAAGCTGCTGCTGCTAGTGCATTATAAATATTGAAATCTCCAAGAAGCGAAAGATGAATTTTTACTTTTTGATCCTTGTAGCACAGATCAAATGAAGAACCTGAAGATGAAAAGATAATATTTTTTGCTGTTACATCTGCTTTTTTATGCACAGCGTACGTAAAGATATTTGATCTACATACCTTTTTTAGCTCATCAAAAACTTGACAATCTATATTTAAAATAGCTGTAGTAGATGGCTCTAAATTTTGAAAAAGCATCTTTTTTGCATCTAAATAATTTTGCATACTCTTATGATAATCAAGATGCTCAGCTGTGAAGTTTGTAAAGATAGCTACATCATAAGAGATATTTTTTACTCTCTTTTGCACTAGGCCATGCGATGATACTTCCATTACAGCCGCTTTGCAATTTTCCCTTATCATTTCTCTTAAAAGCTTTTGATTAGCAATACAATCAGGTGTGGTATGAGATGAAAACATCTTCATTTTTCCAACAATCGTTTCAATCGTTCCAATAAGTCCGCACTGGTTATCTAGCTGATCAAAAATATGTTTGATAAGATAAGATGTCGTTGTTTTGCCATTTGTTCCAGTTATACCTATTGTAAAAAGCTCTTTTGATGGATCTTCAAAATAACGTCTTGCTATCTCACTTTCTATTTCACTTGGATTTTCACAAATAATCTGAACTATATTTTCTAAAAAAGGATCATAAATATCGCAAACAACGGCTAAAGCACCTGCTGCTACAGCTCGTGGAATGAATTGTGAGCCATCGTGAGTAAGGCCTTTTTTAGCAATATAAAGACAACCTGGAAAGGCATAGTTTGAATTACTACAAATGCCCGATATTTCTAGCTCTTTTGACCCTTTGATTTCTTTTATCGACAGGTCTTTAAATAGTTTTTTTATCTTCATCTTCTATGTTTTTCATTCCATTTTGTATAAAGCTCTTTAAGCTGCTTGACCTCTTTTGCCCAATCCGATTTATGTACATTACGACGAGGATCGCCATAAGGATACCCAAAAGGATCATCAGGAGCAATACCTAAATACTGCAAAGATCGAAGAGCTATTTCTTTGAAGATGGGAGCTGCGCAAACACCACCATGATATGTTTTCCCAATACCGGGTATAAATTTAACTTCAGGTTCATCTACCATGACTAAAATCACAAAACGAGGATTATTTGCTGGAGCTATTCCTATAAAGGAAGAAAGATATTTCTTTTTCGAATATTTTCCATCTACTATTTTTTCAGAAGTTCCTGATTTTCCAGCGTCAGAATATCCCATGATATCACCAAGCATAGCGGTTCCTCCTAGCTTGGTAACAAATTTCATCCCCTCGATGAGTCTTTTGGTAACATTTTCATCTAAGATTTTTCTATTTTTTTTATGAGAGAGATAAGTTTGAAGATCGAAAAGAGTTTCTTCTTCACCAGTTTGCGTTTGCTTAATAACTTTTTTTATTAATGTGGGTTTTATCTCGTATCCCCCATTAGCAAAAATGGCAAAGGCTTTCATCATCTGAATAGAGTTCACTAAAATATTATGACCAATAGCTAAAGTATAAGGAGTATCTTGTGACCACTCTAATCTACCATTCGGATGAAGTTTCCCAGGTGTTGGAACAAGTCCTGCAGTCTCTGCTGGAAGCTCTATTCCTGTTTTCTTACCAAATCCAAAAAACTCAACGAGTTTTTCACGATACCAATTTTCTCCTAGTCTATCGATAACTCTTTGTATTAATTTCGCCATATAAATATTAGAAGATTTTTGGACAGCTAGATTCATATTTAAAAAACTGTGGCATCTTCCATCTTTTAAAGGTCTTGCTCTTCCTGGAAAATGACCATTGCTTGTGGCTATTTTTTCTTCTGGATCAAAAAGAGGCCTTTGTCCTTTTTTTATCAACTCTTCATTAGCTAAAAAACAAATAGCTAAAGTGATAGGTTTAAAAATACTTCCTGGTTCAAAAGCATCACACACAGCACGAGGTTTTGTATCTTCTTCTTTTTCAGGATCGTTGTAATACTCAGAGTATTTTGCAGGATCAAAAAAAGGATATTGGGCTAAAGCAAATATTTCTCCCGTAAAGGGATCCATAACAATGGCCCATCCCCCTTTCGCATGCATTTTATCTATACCTTTTTTCAACTCACTTTCCGCTACGGCTTGTAGATAATGAGAAATAGTAAGAAAGATATCAGCTCCATTTTGTGGCCTTTCTAGTACTTTTCCTGAATCTAAAGATCGAAGAGGAGACCTTAAAAACAATCTTTTCCCTACTTTTCCAGTAAGAATTGAGTGAAAAAACTGTTCCAGCCCTCCGATAGGAATAGCGGCTTGAGAAAAACTTTCTTTTTCTTCTTGCACCGTACTAAGGACTTGACCTAGAAGACTTTTATAAGGATAAGATCTTTTGAAATCTTTTAAAAAATAGATAGCATTTTTTGCTATTTTATTTTTTCTTGCAAAAGGAAACCACCATTTTTCAATTTCTTCTTTTTTTACTTGAGTAACCCAAGAAACTAATCGACGAGAGCGGCTTTTTCTATAAATATCTGTATGAATTTTTTCTCTTTTATCATTGGTAAGGTGAAAAAGCGCAAAAATATTATTTTTCACCTCTTCTTTTAAATGTATAGGAATAGAGTCTGAATCAACATAAAGATGGTATTTAAGAACATCAAAAACAAAAGGCTGTTTTACTTTGGGATGATTAGGCATTAAGGAAGTATTAGCAAAAAACCTTCCTCTTTGAAAAGGTTCGATAACAAAATGATGATGTTGCAGCTGCGCTTCTTTTGACCATTTATCTCCTTGAAGAATTTGTATACGGTAAAACTGAATAATTAAAAGACAAAATAGAAAAAAAAGAAATAAAGAAACAACAGTAAGGTATTTGCGATCAGAGAAAGAGACC
>Ga0180438_10004930_pt1 | contig 18921 bp, 27 predicted proteins | sample SS_ome_12_FD_132455 | JGI IMG/M metagenome (GOLD analysis project Ga0180438, IMG submission 132455) | Hypersaline lake sediment archaeal communities from the Salton Sea, California, USA - SS_3_D_2 metaG | ecosystem: Environmental > Aquatic > Non-marine Saline and Alkaline > Hypersaline >...
AAGCCCCAGTTCCAATCATTGATAGGTTGATAAGGTTCACTTAATTGTCCTAGAGTGCCTACCGTCCACGCACCTTCGTGTTTACCATCAAGTTTCTTTACTAGGGTGTAATCACTTTTATGGTGGTGTCCAGCGATGACGTTGGTTTTAGATCGAGTATAGTAAAGGCGGGCGAGGTTGATGGCCCCAAAGGACACTTTTTTCTCGTGTCCATGTAGAACATAAAGCTTGCCCAATCGCAACGGTGCTTTACCGGCACACATCCGATCGATATTAGATACATAAGTAATTCTTCGTTTCTTGAGTCCAAGCACATCTTGAATACCATTTCGGTATGCCAAGTCTTCATTCTTTTCAATGTTGTATTTGTGTAGCCTTTGTTCATGATTTCCCTCAAGATAAATAATGTCTCGACGATAGAAGCGTTGCTTAAGTTTCTTGAGTTCTTGCCGACACTCCATAACCTCTTCTTCGAAACTCATTCGCACTGCGTTCTTCCAAAAAGAAATCTTGTGAAAATCTACAAAGTCTCCACCAAGAATAACTTGGTTTACGCGAGGCTTTAGACTAAGGAGATAATCCAGCGCCAGTTCATACGCAGGCTTATTATGAAATGGACAATGGACATCGTATATTAGTGCTGTTCTAATCAATATTATTATCCCTTCTTAATAGATTTAGAGTACGAACGAAGAACAGTACCGTTCTCATCCACCAATAGTCTAACTTCTGCTACAGCGCGTCGTCTCGCCGCGTTATAGGTACGTTGATATTCCTGACGTTCCGATCTCTTTCGAGCATAGTAGGCGAGTTGCTTCTTAATGATCTCCTCTTTATTAGCTTGGTATCTTTCCCGTCGTTTCTGCTGCTCATCTGATAATCTTGCCATAAATATCTCCTTTAGTGTGTGAGTGGAGCCGGTGCGAGGAATCGAACCCCGATAAGCGGTTTACAAGACCGCAGCCCTACCGTTAGACTACACCGGCTATTGGGATGGAAGGGGCGCTAGGATTTGAACCTAGGTCACGTGGGCCAAGGCCACGCGCACTAACCTACTGTGCTACACCCCTAATAGTTACTTACTTAGATTAATAGGTGGATTAGGTCTGCCAAAATAAAGAACGGCAAATGTTCCTGCAGTCGGATCTACTACTGCGGGGTCATCAGACCACGCTATAGCAGACGGTGCGAAGTCAATCCCCTCTGCTACGATACGTGCATCAACCCCTATCAAGTGTCTTCCCGGCCTCGATAGGATAATATAGCACGATACATCTGTACCCTCCCACACGACTTCCATGTTACCCTTATTCATATCGGCACGATAAACACGATAGGTAATAGTCTCGGTTTCGTTAATAGATACAGGAGGATCATCGCAACAGTAGGCCGTTACTGGATCCCATTTAACTGTCACTCCATTTGCTGTGTGCCATTGGTCAACAGCCAAAGCAGGGGCAGCTAACATCATTACTCCTAAAAGTATAGCTGTTAGTTTCTTAAACACGTTACACCTCCCAATTAATAGTTGTGGTATTATGATTAAGATCTATGAATACAGCGTAACCATAGTCCTCAATCTTTTCCACAATGTGTCCTGGAAGAACCATGTTAAGTGTGAGTTCTGTCTTACCGATAGTCGCGTCTGAGCGAATGTTATCTCCTAACTGACGCATCTTAGCGGGTACTTCCGATAGTTTACGGGCTTCTGATGCCTTTGGAAAAGCCATTGATATTAGTCCTCCTCCCAGTCTTCGACCCACTCGATTTCACCAGCGTCGGGTCGTAATGTTTTACGTTCCTTTTTAAGAGCCTCTACCTCGTCGTACAGTTTTGCTCTACGATCAGTTAGAGCATTAATATCTCGTTGGTCTTGTAGTGCGGACTCCATCCGATTAGCCATGCTTTGTACTTCCTCAATAAGCCCTAGAAAGGACGCGAAGTTACGTGTTTCGTAACACGATCGCAGTTCTTCTAGGACTTGACAAAGGGTACGATTAGGATACACTGTAGACACCTCCTTTAGTTGTGGAGGCGGGGGCGGGATTCGAACCCGCGTGGTGAGCGTATGAGACTCATGAGTAACCACTACTCTACCCCGCACTAATTGGTAGCCGCCCCGAGATTCGAACTCGGAAAACCGTGGGTCTAAGCCACGTATGTATACCAGTTTCCATCAGACGGCCATGCTATTGTGGTGGGAGCCAAGGGAGTCGAACCCTTAATCCCTTATCGGGCCTCGCGGTTTAAACACGAGATGTATACCATTCCAACAGACTCCCATTAACCCTTAATCGTCCTCATCGTCTCCCGGAATTTCATCCGTAGTATTAGCGAACTGAAAGGCTCCTGTCTCGTCTACGTAGTGCTGGATAAGATCGGCTACGCCTGCGGCGTCTTGGATATAGTCGAAGGGTTCCTGATCTGTACCAATAGATCCCAAGATGTCAATAGCTATCTTGAGATTAGTAAGTCGAGGATTTTCGACCATAGCTACAGCACCTGATCCTCCAGTGGCACCTCCGGCCGCAGGAATACCCTCTCCCTTAAAACCAACAGGGTTCCAGTATTGGCCGTTCTTTTTCATCTCTACATCAACAATCTCTCCCGGTATAAGTCCTTCCACTTGTCCTAACAGTTCTTTATTATTACCAAAGAACTTGGTTGTGTAATCTTGCCCATCCAACTTGCCCCCAACAGCTACACCGTGTACGTGGCACATCTTATAGGGTTTGTTAGATTTGGCGCTAGTTTGTTCCTTAACTTCGTAACGATCGAACTTAATTTTCAATGTGCTACCTCCCCAAGGGTTTAAATTAAATGGTACTGAATGATTGACTCCTTCACTGCGGCCAGACACAGCTGGAGATATACCAAACATGGAGTCGCGGTAACGGTACAACCTCCATTTTTTCCGCGCTGACCACGGCATCTTTTGAAAGACGCCATCTCTAAAGCCGTTTCTGTTCTTGTGCATCACTCCCTCCGTAGATTAATATAGTACAGGTTTATGGTTTTGTACACGTTGCCACTGATAGCGGGCTTCGTGCTGCTCGTTTGGTGGTCGCTGGATGAGGTCCCATTAATTTTACTAATAAGTCGTCCCATTCAGTTGGTGCACGATGTCGAAAGAATCGAGCCAGATCACAAATAGCATGTAAGTATACGTTCACGTGCGGAAGCCACCCGTGTTCCCATATCCAGTTGAGCTTAGATTTACCAGATGGACACTCGTCAAAATCTATATCAAGCATAATCTCCATGTGTTTATACAGAAGTTTATATACCTCGCGTTCAGTTGTCTTTAGTACCCCTGCCGTGTAGCTGACCACTCGTTTAGTATCATAGGTCCCTTGCCCAACACCTCGTGCAAACAAATCAAATGCGTGTTGTGTTTCTTCTGCCTCTTGCATATACAAGGTCTCTCTGAGATCGTGGTTCTCCAGAATAATTCTATCGGCAGTCTCTTGCTTAATGTACCTCTCCCCGTTTATTTCAACGTAGTGTCCCTCCCAATATTCTTGACAATCTGGTCGAGTCCGTAAGTCAGTATACCTAACAGGCTCATCAACAACATGATCATCATATCGGGTGATATTCAGTCTGACTTCCATAATTTTCTCCTATTTCTGTTTCACCTTCTAAATTAACGATCCAATTAATGCCCCAATATTGCCTAATGTATTTAGGTAAATCACTAAACACTTGTAAACAAAGCTTGGCTAGGTCGTTCTTTTCGCTTTCAAGATAATCAAACACGATAGAATCGTGCACAGTTAGAATCATTTTAGATTTAAATTTTCGGCGACGCATTTTCTTTCGTATAATTACAGCGGCTAACGGAAGGATGTCACCTCCTGCCATACCTTGCACCGGATAGTTCTTAATCTCCCGTTCATTATACTTACCTCCCCAACCAGTCGGTTTAAATAGGAAGCGTCTACCAGTAGGCAACACAAATGTACCATCGCCCTGTATAACGTGCTTGATGTTTCTCTTGTGCCATCTCTCAAGTCCAGCATATTTCTTAAAGAAGGACCGGATAATTTGCCCCCACTTCTTAAGATCGAAGGACGGCATGTTCGGATCTTTGAAGAATCCGTATTCAGTTCCACCGTAAATCATACGAAAGTTAAACGTCTTTGCGTGATTCCTGTTACGCTTGGAATGTGGATCCGATTTAGATATAAACGGTAGCTTCATAAGATCTGTACAAGCCTTAACGTGCTGGTCAATCCCACTATTAATTTCGTGGATCATAGTTTGGTCATGACTTAGCTGTGCTGGTACACGCCACTCAATCTGGCTAAGATCCGCGTTCATTATCCCATCGAGTGTCGGAATGATACACCGCTTAATTGGACTTGTGTTACCTCTTGGTAGATTCTGGCTGTTAGGATCTGAACTTGATAGCCTACCCGTTGCCGTAACAGTTTGATTGTAGTTGGTGTGTAGCCTCCCGTCCATCGCTACCTTGTTGTTAAGGCCCGTCCCTGTCTCATCATTAGCAAACGTAGTTCGTACCTTATATATTGCTGATCGTTTAAGGAGCAGCTTAATAACAGCCTTCTGTGCATGGGTATGAGTCTTTAACTGCGAGAGAGTACCCTTATCAACAGCCCAAAACGGCTTCTCATCCGTGTGTTTCTTAGTCTTGCTTTTAGGTAGCGGCTTAAAGCCCATGCCATCAAGTTTGTAAGGCACCTCCCGGAACACCATCCGTATAACCTTCGTATCCTTGTGGTCGATCCACTTATTTTTAATTACCTTACGACCGTCTTTGTAGGTAAAGATATACGGAGATTTAGTCTTGATGTTCTTGGTCTTAATTACCGGCACCTTCTCACGTCTGGTAATTACACCGCCATAAAGTAGCGCGCTCAGCTCGTCATTTGAGCTTAAATTAATATCCTCGTGACCTTGGCAGAAGGGTTTAATAAATTTATCAATCGCGTTGTCGCAAATAACTAGGTATTTATCGTACCGTCTTAGTAAACCCAGGGCGTAGACCATATCCCACAAGACACCGTGACACTCCATCTCGCTAAGAATATCCAGCCACTCCATCTGAAGTTTCATTGTCTTCATAAGACCAGTGGCGATGATCTTCCCGTATTGCATCTCAGCTATACGTCTAGCCTTGAAGGCATCATCTTCACAGTACTCTTGCAGAATTGACCGTGGGATTTGTGGGGTATCGAATCCAGCGTCCCACATAGTCTTAACTTTATCTAGCTTATTACCAAGCCCATACTTAGGGGCCATAATAGCTAGAGAAAGATCCTTATTAGAGTGAAAGTTGATAAGGTACTCAGCTACCATCGTACACCACAGTCGTGGAAATTTAAGATGATTACGTAAGACATTAAGATCAAACTTCATATTGTGCGCGGCAATAATGTCGTGCTGATTTATTAGATGCTGTAGTTTAATAAGGTTATTTTTAGTATCAACAGTATCTAACTCATCATGGAAGAACCAAAATGTGTAATTACGATTGCGCCAGTCATTGGCACTAATCATCACAAGATTAAATCCTGATCTCCACGGAAAATGATGAGGACTCTTGGTAGTTTCTGTATCCAATCCCAATATTTTCATATGCCCTCTCTAATTGATCAGCAATTATTCGGACTAGCTTTATAATGCCGTCGTCTGTAAAGCTCATCGAGTTATAATAGTTATCTATGAAAGAGTTATCATCATTAATTCCGTACATAGCTTCGATTATTAGAATCTCTTTGACTCCTTCTATGGTACTACCAAGAATGGGTCGGAAAATTCTAAAATCATCCTTGGTAACATCCTTAGTACCAGCTATGAGTAACATTACTATATCGAAGAACAGAAAGAATTGTGATCGTGTTAGTGTCCAATTATAGGTATCTCCCGATAGACTCGCACTTGGGTTGGTACTGCTAGCGCCCTTAACGTCAACGCCAAAGTGATACATATACCCCACCGCACGAATAAGCCCGTAATCGTTTTCCTTCTTTACTAAATCTAGGAGACTACTATAAACATTGTTTTGTCTAAACCGTTGCCTCAGTAAACTGGCATCGCTCTGCGTCAAATCGACAGGCATAAGTACCCTCTTTACCTTTATTTTTATTAATGTTAAAGAATCTCCACGTACTGTAGTTAACATCTGAAACGTCCACTCCTACCGCAATGGACCAATCCAATTCTCCTTGCACCGCTGACTTAGTGCCATATAAATCCCGTAATGTCGGATACTTTTTTTCGAAGGCACCCTCGCCTCCTTGCATAACGCTGATAATAGTAGCGTCATATTTCTTTGCCATCTCTCTGTAGTTGTTGAATACCTCCTCAAGCGCATTAACCCCCTCCTTCTTAGACCGATTAATAGTTACCTTAGATCCTTGATCTATAAACAGGACTCGCGGTCTATATGTATCTAATAGCCTGTCCACCAAAGAAATCTCGTTAATGTGATCGAACCATTTAATCTTAAAGTAACCACGTTGTTTAAGAATGGCGTCTACTAGCTTTTCATTTCGCGCTACCTCGTTGTCGTCCCAATTAGTAAAACAGTTAATAGCTCTAAAGCGGGCGCGTCTAATAGCTTCCTCGTTTCCTGCATAGATAACGTCTCGTGGATCCCCACGTTTAAACAACTCAGCGGCAGCGGCACAACAGTTAGCGACACTATAACTTGTCTTACCAACATTAGTATAGGCACTGATAAGACCGAGTTGACCTCGTTTCATACCGCCTATGTAATCTGTGGCTGTCTTATTTACAAAAGGAATACCCTTTGTTGTGATGTCCTTGATAAGGGCCCTTAGATCGTGCGTATCTTCCTCTAACTTTCTTTTAGGGGGTGCCCTTAGGATTCCATGGAACTCATCTATAATGTCCTGTACGGAACTCAGATGTCCTGACTTACCCTTATCTAGTACAATGGCCGCCTTATCAACTACCTCTGCCATGAAGTGTCGCTCACAAGCGGCTTCTATTACATCCATCTGTAAGTCTGTGTTACTTGAGTCGTATCTGTATATACTGGCTATCCATTCGCTATTAGCTGCAGCGAAGTCGTACATATCAACGCTCTTGATAAAGATACGTAGGTCTTGCTCAGGAATAGCCACCGATTTAGGATACTTCGTATAGAAGTCTCGTATATAGTTAAGAAGAAACTTAGTGTTACGCTCTAGATTCTTTAACGCCATTATATAAGGGCCGTACTTATCAAAGTGTTCCCGACTATCTAAGAACGCCCGTAATAAAATTGTATCTGTGGTTGTGCTCATTACGACTTATCCTTTTCAGCAGCTATTGACAACTCCTCGTCGAAGTAGTGCATAAACTTATTTGTGGATGATTCTGTAACAGCTTTATATGAAGCCGTAGCATGATCGTAATATTGATGTTTAGTATAATATCTATTAGTCATCATTTGTCTATTTATTTCTATAATAGTTAATCCCATCTGCTCTAGTTTTCTTTCTAGAGCCTTTAGCCTAGCCTGTAGCATCAAGTTTTCTTCAAGAAGCACATCAGCCTGGTCCATTAGGACTTTAACTGCATTTTTACTACGTTCATTTGGTATCCACTTGGAGCCTCTATCCGCACATTCAGAACACGGTGACCTGTGTGCAGAACGGGTTTTATATTGGCACGTATTACATTTCCCTATATAAACTATATCTTTGGCATTGTTTGATAGGTCTGGTCTTTTGGATCTCCCTTGGTCCTTATGCATGATGTCGGTACTCCCATAGATTGCCAGCGCAAAGCGCCTTGGATTGATTTCACGTGCGCATCTGGATCAAGCCAGACATATACCTTATTATATTTACGTAGTTCTAATAGATCAATTAACTTAGTATTTAGTGTACTATTAAGTATAGCAACTACATTACATTTATAATATCTATTTATTTTAATAGCTGAAATAACATCTTCAACTAATATAATATAGTTATTATTATTATTATTATTATTATATATATTATAAAATAATCTAATATTATTATAATTAGTATACCATTTAAGAGGGGTTCTTTTAAGGAACCCCTTAGTATATAGTTCTTTATTTCTTTTATAATATATATCTCTACCGGTCCAACCTATAAGCTTTGTACCATCCCAAAAGGGAATAATTGTCCTCTCAAGAGACGGTGAGTAGCTTATGTAGTGCCTATCGAAATCTTCCTCATCTAATTCGTACTGATATAGCCACGCGTAAGCGTGTGGTGGAATAGCTTCGTCGTAAGTTACAAGAGGAATATGATCAGTAGGTAGCTTACAGACATCGAGATTGCTATCGTTCCTACAACTACCAGTATGTCGATTCCTAATTTGCCCAATTCGCTTGAGGGCGTCGCTAGGGTTAGAGCCTTTAAAAATGATACCACTAACACCACACCTATAACAATTATAGATGCACCCGTTAAGAATTCTAGTAATTGTAAAAGCATCGTTCTTTCCTTGACATTGGGGTGAATCACAAGGAACTCTAAGGGTCTCTCCCTCTGTTAGTGACTGCCAATCATTTTCCTGTAGCGGTCTTGGATGCGCCATTGAAAGTGTCCTTTACGTCCTGTAAAGTGTACCAAGCATTGTCCATATTGCGTTCTGTTACATGATGCGTCCACGATTCTTTCCCTGCTGGAGCACCGTATGGATTAGGACTATGGAGCATACGTGTCTTTACGCTATAGTCTCCCTTGTAGTATGTGGGATGCTTACTTCGCTTTATTAATAGCACTTCGACAATACATATATAAGGGCCAAAACCAGTCTCGTGTCGCGCTGTCATGTAGCGTTCTCCAACTTTAAGCATTGTCGCTCTCCCTCCGGATTAAAAGATCTCCAACTAAAGCTTCGTTACAAGGGTAATCGAATAGATAAATATCTATAATACAATGTTTACCTAAAGTAAGTTTCATACCGTCGAGCCAATTAAAGTCTGTTACCCACTCTCGGAGACACATATTACACTGCCATAACTCATATTCAACGTATAATGGATGTGATCGAAAAATTGCGTTGGCCGATCTCAGCACACGATTATTACAATATGGGCATATAATATAATTGAAATCGTGCCTGAAAAACATATTAACTTTAGTTAGTGGTGCCATAACTATTAGTCTTTCCTTACGGTCCTACGATCATAGGTGTAATGCCACGTGTAAGAGTGATTACAGCAATACCCAACTATAACGCACTCCTTTCCACTATTACAGTCAATAAATGGCCCATCGGTGTTATCTACTTCCTTTCCACAAACTACACAAACCCAATCTGGCTTGTTCATAGTTACTCTCCCTTATAGTCTACGTGGTCTCTCATCTTGTCAATTACAGACTTAGGACCCTGTCTCCTAGACTTATTTCGCACCTGAACTCCCCTGTCTGCTGGTTTAAATTCAGCGTTACTTGGTCCGGAGTCAGACTTGGATACTGGTCTCTTAGCGCCTTGATGAGCAGCAACTTGACTTGCTGTACCCCCAATACCACGATATGATTGGCGCTTATGGACATCTTTTGTTGTTCTTCTTGTGGATACACTTCGTTTGGATCCAGTGTTGGGCGGCCCAATATATCCCTGCCTAACGTCTCTGTGTCCTTTATCATTTTCTCCATAATTGTTTACCTCTTGGTATGTTGTTATTGCCTCGACCCATGCAGAAGTGCCAATTACACCCTCTATCATCCAGCGTAGTCTACTAGGAGAATAGCCAGTAATTTCAGATATTTCTTCTACATTCTTACCGGAGTCGTAGAGAAAGAATACCTCACCTTTGTCCGCAAATGTCATCCATGACTTATACGAGGGACTATTTTTCTTCGACATAGTTAAGAGCCTTTCCACACGTAGTATCTATAAGGGTACTATAATTATACTCTACTACACACGTATTACGTTTTCTTTTCCAGCAAATGCTATCGCAATCTGAAGTGTGTTTATGATATGTTCTGTGTGAACACCCAAAACAAATCGGGTCATTCGGATCCACACTGTTACAATAAACCAGGCTTTCGTCAACATCATAATCTGTATCATAAACAACGTCAAGATAGTCGCTAGTAAAGATCCCTCTTGCCCCCGTCTCAAACAATACTTCGAAGCGGGACTCCCTCTTAACTTTCCATTTGGGATACAGAAAATGAACATACACATTACTAATAGTACCATTGATAAGTTGTTTGTGCCCGAAGAATCCATCCCCCTTAATACTAATGGAGTCCAAGAAATCATTTATTTGGAAGTTACGATTATGCCACCAATGTTCGTCTTGGGGCTTTCGTATACCGTTCTCGTACATCTTAATAGTACGCTGCAAGGCGTGAATTAGATTTGCAGGATATCCATCGTTACCTATAAGGACTCGCATTGTATTGGAAGAAAAGTTACGACTTACTGAATACAATCCACTTGTCTTTCTAAGTGTCTCTATTTGTTCTTCTACTCTATCACTTTTATAAACTTTACCAGTACCTATGCCAAGATGGTCAAAATCCTTTGTATCAGCCAAATCATTAGCATATTCACTCCTTTCATAGGTGCGGGTACTATCCTTTCGCATACGGACTTGTTGACCAATAGGTATCATTACTCTATAGTTACTTGCTACGTGCTTTTTGTAAATATCTACAGGGATCATGTAGCTCCACGTAGTAGGTGTCCACCAGTGTCTATAAAGCCGATCTTCATTTAAGTATGTTGGCCTATCGGATTTCGACCCCTTTTTATGGACACTGCCAAATGGCCCTGCTGTTCTATACTCGTTGTCGTGCTTCCAAGGCCCGTTTCCAAACCCCGCAGTACAGAGGCGTTCTATTACCTCCTCGTTCGTTACACGCGGTTTCTTTTGTTTAGCCATTAATCATCCCCCACTATTTGAATATTAATCACAGTGCCAAAATCTGGTTCTACCTCACGTGAGTTGGGGAGTGCAGCCCAAAAGACGCTAAAGGACGGTTGAGGTCCTAGTTTTCCCCAGTCCCATAGTTCCATATCCGTCATACAAATAACTACTTGCAGATCAAGATCATCAGCTTGCTCTCTAAAATAATCAAAGGCAGGCTTCATCTGAGTACCTCCACCGCCCTTAACATCGAGTTTAAGCTGTCCATTTTGAATATCCTCGCGAGTAAATACTTGCACATCTTCGGTGTACGCGTCCGTGTCGCAATATAATACATGTAATTTAATATTATAGTCTTCCAGAATATCTCTTAGTTGCGACGCTAAGATTTGCTTTTCACGCGGGCCAACTGATCCTGAAGTGTCCATAATAAAACCAGCGTTGGTGTATTCTTCTCCCCAAAGACTAGGCATGACGACTCCATAGTCCATCATGTGTTGCGAGAATCGTTTGTTAGGATACTGCCACGTATAGTCTTGTTTAGCAATGCTAGTAAAGATCGTGCGAAATACATCTTGCCACGGTGTTTCAGTCTTGTAGAGACTGTCAATTATCTCCTCAACGCCTGCGGGTAGCGTCCCTGCTCGTTTACATGCAGCAGCCGCTGCCTCTACATCCTGATTAAACTCAGACTCTAGGTGCTTTTGCTCGTCTTCAGATAAATCTCCAAAACCAGCGGGTAAAATACCGCCAATACCTAGATCCAAGGAGTTATCTTTAGCATCTGGATCATAATCAGTTTTAATTTTATCGTAAACAGCTTCCGAAGTCATATTTGCAAACTGTTTATCATATAGGAGATCTTTAATTAGTTGGTCGGTAACAGGTATATTGGCCTCTTCCTTACCGTGATGATTAATTACGTAGTCCGTGGCTTTATTCCATTCCTGAAGAATGTGTTTCATACGTCCTGCTTCAGCTTCCAAAAGAACATCTTTCTTACCAGCCTTTTTCAGGTCATTTAATCTCTCAAAGATTACTTTGGCATTGACAGATTTAATTGGACCACGATGACAATGCTTCCAGAATACGTGGGCAATTTCATGAAACAGAATAAATGGAATATCTTTACGCAGCTGTTTCTCAGCAATAAAGATCGGATTGTAAAGCAATACCGTACCATCTGTCGCTGCTGTGTCTATTTCATATGACATATATGTAGGCATACGAAATAGCAACATAGCGAAGAACGGCTCCATACGCATCAGTTTGGTCTTTGCATAACTAATACGATCTTCGGCTTCTGCTTCGACTAGCGGCCTACGCTTGTTAAACTCCACAGCTTTCTCTAGCTGCTCTTTGACGTACTCTTTAATTTTTTCTTGAGGTGTCTTTGGAACTTGATTTCCTGTAGCCACCGGTTGTTGAACCACGGTTCCTTTGGAAACACCCTGTGATGTCTTTGTTGCTGTGCCCATAATTCATCCTCATCTGCTATAATAGGATCAAAGAAAAGTTCCCCAAGTCGGGAGCGATTGTCAAATTCGTAGCTAATACTTTGGTGATTTTTCCATTCATCGGCGAATACATATACATACTTATGCCATTTGTACTCATCGGGTGTGTTTTCACTAAATGTAGTAACAAATACGTAGTGGTCACATCTATTACACCGACAGACATAATCCTGTATCCAGAGGCCCGCTCTTACAGAGGCCGTATCTCTAACGATGTGTTTTATCACACCAAATACGTCTCTGCAAAAGGGGCATCTTGATTCGTCGTCACCAGAATATTGGGTGACTTCGATAAACATTACATCTCCTTAGATAAGATTGTCAAAGTCAACTTCGTCGTCATCATCATCTTCGGTTTCAACTTCAGGCTCTCCGACGATACCGGGAGTAAAGTTAGGATCATTCGCAGGATAAGGGGCTTCCATATCAATATCATCCATGCCATCAATATCGTCCATTACCATCATAGACTCTTCCTGCGCATCCACTTTACTGAGCACATCTTTGAGTTCTTCACGAAGTTCGGTCAGTTTCATTTCCAATTCCGGATTTTCCTCTACGTTGAGAAGCTCCGCAAGCGTAACGAATTTATCAACCGTTTCAGGAGTTTTAGCATTACGGGCACCCTCCAAAGCTACCTCGAACGCCGCCGCATTAGCATCTGTATACTTTTCAGCTACATCTTTCTGCATTTCCAGAAGCTCCTGCCCACCAAGCCCCAATCGAATGTCGTCAATGTTGGGAAACTCACTGGTTTCGATAGACAGGTGGAAAATCTCCTTGAGTTGGTCAGAGGTAGGATAGTCCTTTTTATTAAAGACTTTCGGACCCAAGTTCTTACGGGCTTCTGCCACATACTTATCCCAGTTGGCCTCCAGCTTCTGCAGTTCAACTTCAAACTCATCAACAGCCTGTCCGAACGCTTCGGTAAAGTCATCATAATAGGCCATGGGGAGAACCCGAGGACCGACATTTTCCCACGGTCTAGTGTGATTGATAACCAGCAAGCTGGCATCGTTCATAACATTGCGGATGGCAGACAGATATTCGGGTTTAATGAGGAACTTACGGACTTGGAGCTGTTCTTCATTCGCTCCGATGGACGCAGCTACAGCTTTGGTAGCGGATTGATCGAAAGGCATGTTACTAAACTGGCGTCGTTTCAGATCAACCAGAATAGCACGTTTCTGAATCTGTTCAAAGGAAGCCCTACGGGCGGTTTCAATACTTTCCGGAACTTCAACAACGTTACCTTGTTCATCGTAGGTTTTGCTTGTCATGTTACGCACTCCTTTTATATGGGTAATATAGTACATCAATAACTATTTGTACACGTCCTTAACCTAAGCCTCCTGATTGAAATACTCTTCGAATCCACACATGTTACACTTAAATGACTTTAAAACAAAGCGATTAGGATCTTTGGGATCGTCATCTACAGTGTACATAATGCCGGTTTCTGCGCCACACTCAGGGCACCTAGTTGGTCCTTCCTTATTTAATTCCATGTTTAGCAGCCCATTTCGGATATGCAGCGTTGGTCAATACATCGGGTTTCAGATCTTTAAGCTGGCTAATGAACCATTGCTGAAATTCCGGTTTAAATTTAGATACATAGGTCAGCATGGGAGCCAGAGTCTTTTTCTGTACAGCATCAATCATCGTTTCAATGATGGCATACTGAACACTGACATTATCGTTAGACGGTACAGGACACTTATCAGGGGTCTTGATAATTGCGCTAATTTTAGGTAGATTGGCAGCGATCTTAATAAAAGCCTCGAACTCAGTAGCCCAATCTCCACCAATAGCGCCGCTTACCAATCCATATCTCAGGTCTACATCAGGACGTGCCCACATAATATCACTAACGCTGTGTACCGTACGAGGACAAACACTGTTAGTCATATCGTTGGTAGGAGCGAAGTTAAACATGTGCTTGGCACCACGAGCCTTAACAAACGCCCTGACATACGGATGAATAGGAGTTCCCTTCTTCAGTCCACCGTTCTTAGAAGCCCACTTCAACCATTGTTCATGATCGGGAACCAACTCGATAATACTTTTGAAACGAGACTTTAGAGGCTCAAGAATACCTTGGACACCAGCTTTGTCTTCCTTTCTGTTCGACGCAGAGACGAAAGTAATATTATCACTAACAATTTTATCATCAAGTCTGCGAGCCAAGACCAGCTGCATCCACGCTGCTTGTACCATTGCAGGCGCTTGACCAAGATCGTCAGCGAACGCCACAGTCGGAGTTGTAGCTGTAAGCAGGCTTTTAAGATTGCTAAACGGCACGAACTGAGCCAAAAAGCGAGTATGTTCCCCATGAGTATCAATCTCCTTTCTCTCTTCTTCGGTATACTCTATTTTCATAATAGCAGGCATACCTTTAAAGTCAGTCGGGTCACTAATAACCGGATGGAACATCAGGAGTTTAAAACCAACATCAAATGCTGCCTGCTCAATAATAGCAGTCTTGGCAACACCTGGTGCCCCTACAATTAAGAGGTTAAGTTTGTTCCGGATCATCATCTTAGCTGCACGATACACTTTTTCAGGCGTCATCTGAATTGAACTGTTAGTCTGTTTCTTAGCGGCCATTAAATTTCCTCCATTATTTAATTGTTTTATTAGCGACTTCGACCAAATGTACATACCCATATGCCTGAAGCTCGTCTTCCAACGTTTCAAAGTCTTCTTCAGGACATGTGAATGTTACGCGATACGTCTTCTCTACCACAATCCGCTCTATCTCCGCTTTATCTGTCCAACGAATATTGTGGAGTTCGTCAATACTGCTCCTAGCTTTGGTAGCCATTACGCCACCTTTACTTGAGAGTTAAACAATGTTACCGCCTTATGGAACTTAAGAACACTAACACCAGAGGCTACGAAAGGAGAGCGGGGAGCTATCACGGTTTCCATAAACTGGCACAGCTTACTAAAATCCTCCACGCAAAGACTGTGAATAAGCGCAAGAGCACGGGGAGTTCTAAATGCCTCGTTATGCGAATTGCGTACGACTTTCGTCAGTGATTTAACCCGTCCAGTTTGATGGGAAAACTCATCAGACTTGCTACACAACGCTAAACCAAAGCAACATCCATCACGTCCGTCGTCACTAATCGTAACTTTCATTCGTGGGCTGTCGTCTCTACCATACAACGTAAATGTGGCTACATCGTGAATCATAGTAATCCTCCTAATAAGGCAGTTAGCGGAGCCATAATTGACTCCAATTGAAAAATAGATGTTACTTTCCTACAGGCACTATAATGCCCGTAAAGGACAATACAGGTAGCTCTATATAAAGCCGCGTAGCTAAAGTGCTCCTTTGCGAGTTGTTCCGCATTATCTTTATAGGTCTCGTACTCAATTTCTGGAAGATTGCCATGTTCATCTCGATAACTTTCCAGTTTAGCTATAAACATCTTGTATTCGTCTAATTGCTCTCCTGTCATCTCAACGTTATAAATATCTTCTTTCTCTTGGCCCCCAAGAAAACCTATTCGACGCTTATTCATATTCCTCTTCCTTCCACAATTGAAAGTTTTCAGGATGATATCCGGAATAGAGTCTACCTGAGCTATATCCAGCTACAACACAGTGGCCTTCCATATTAGGTATTTCTCCAAGATAGATAAACATTTTATCATTTCCAAATCTGTGTTCTAAATCACGCTTTCCTAAAGTTGCTTTCCACCATCCCTGTAGCTCTACTATTGATAAATAATCGAACATTAATCTTTCTCCTTATTCGTAATCTCTGACGGCGATTCCAACAGGGAAAATGGGCACATCATATGTGGACCGTTCTTGGTAACGCACTGTAAGCATTTTTCCAACGTAGCGCCACCCTCTAAGGTACATTTCAGAACGTTCGCTAACTGTACCTTTTGGACGCACGTCGAAATAACCGCTGTTTGGGTCATTGTACTTAATTCCTTTATCTCGTCGTCCGCCAATGTGACATTTAAAGATGATAGTTCCGTCATCCACCCCAGTACCCGCACGATATCCGATAATTGGGAATTCTTCATCAATAAACTCCTTGTATTTAATTAGCTCCTTGCCTCTATGTTTCCACAAATAAACAGCATCTCCATCACGAGCAATAATACCTTCGTAACCGTTTCGTACATACTCGTTATGCTTGATTTTAAAAGCAGCTTCACCAGAAATACCAGTGGCAGGAATAAACTCTAAACGATCATCATGAATGAACTGCATAGCAAATGTAAGCCACATGTTGCGAAGCGAGAATCTTACGGTATCGCCATCAACACTATTATTACGTGGTATATCATATACGTGATATTGAATTTCGTAAGAATCAAGCGACTCTTTCTTTACAGCACGGGTTATACGATTAAAATCCCAGCCGTGTTTATAAAGCTCACCATCCCAAATAGTATTCTTGGACATTTTCCTATTAAGGATACGGGCTAAATCCCATAGTGGGCCGGTTAAATCTTTACCCGTTCTACTCCAAAGAGTTACACAATAGTCATCTTTTACAGCTACGCAACGAATACCATTAAGTTTAGGTTGTACATAGCAACTTTCTGGTAGCGTTCCACTGTAGGTCTTAGCGAGCATTGGTAAATAGGAAGGAGCCTGTACATCGTTAAGAACCTCATCGAGATTAAACGTATACCCCTTACGTTGTTGAAGTTTGACCTTAGATTGCATTTCAGACAGTGCTTGTTGCTCAGGGGTAGTCTCGTTTTTCTTACCTATATTCTTACCCTTGTGAATAGTCTTGCGTTTTTCAGATAGCTTGCCATCGAGATAACCGTGATGGGTTATGATTTCATTTGCGTGAACACTAATCATCCACACCTTTACCTTGCCGTTCTTAGCCTTATCATAGAGCGTTGCTTCATTCATCGTTTTTCTCTCCTAGAATGTGTATCGCGCCTACTCGTACTTCATTCCATTTCCTTATACGATATAAACTGTGTAGTTGTTCATAAGTGTGATCAAAGAACTTTTTACCATCCTTGAATTTAATTTTATTTCTAAGTAAATCCTCAGCTTCCAGAATGTCTTCTAAACGGCCGAACCTAATTCGTCTATTCATTTGATGCTTAGGAACCATATGGGAGCTATACAAGGTAATAGTATAGTATCCACTATGAGTGAAAGACGATACAATAATTGGCCTAGCATGCCCAACGACTTGCCAACTAAATATTCGTTTATGTCCCTCATCTTTGTTAGTGTAAACTTCCCAATCTAAAGCTCTAACATTCGCGGCTATCGTTTCCTTGTCCATCGCACAAATTCCTCCCCGTCAGGCAGCGGGCAATCCTTAATCCACTCTATATCAGTTTTAATGTCCCAACAATTATTTTCGAATTTCTCCAGTTGTAACTGCGTCAAACGTACGCTGGAAAACACGTTGAGACGCTTATCAATGACACGAGGGTAATGATTCAACATAGCATATGCCTCGAACAAGTAAATGTCTTGTTGGTCGTATAAGGTGATTGTAACGCCATCAAAATTAATAGCTATCCGACGCCACAGGGGATCATTTACCTTAGCCGTGTACAGCACCAATTTCGTATCCGGAAACTTTTTACGTAAGCCGTTAGAAATTGTGAGCAACCGTTCCGGATAGAGCATTGGTTCGCCACCAGTCAGAATAATCGTATCGTACTTTTTAAGATCACGCATATTAACCTGTGGCAGCGCCTTTAGGTCAATACTCTTGTTACAGCAGCCTTCACAGTTTCTGTTACAGTCTTCCCATAACAACACTCTGGCCTTTTTCATGATGCGTTACCTCCTGTTGTAATATTCTGATTTACATTCTGCAAGATATCTTATATCCTCATCCTTTTTATAACGATCTATCCATATTTCAATTATAAGCTTACGAGTAGGACTTACACCATCAAAGTACATACCCCAGTTATCCTCGAAATCAACATCAAACGCTACTTGCTTGTCAGTATATGTATACCAATCACACTGTTCTGCGAACTCTAATGATGGTTCTGCATCATAATATACATCAACACCTTGATCTGGAAATACATCAGCTACACAGTATAAATCGGTTCCTTCTACTGAATAATTAGAGTATCCAACATCTACGGTAAAAGCATATCTACAAGTTGAACATTTTTTCTTTTTCATATTTTCACCATATTTGCAGGGTTAATCGTTAGCGCAAGTCGTGCCCGCTTCTGACACATTAAGGCTCGATAGCCGGCTTACGCTAACTCAAACTCTACAATGCTATTCCATAATTTTTCTGATGTTATCGGCCGTTTTACTGCACTTTGCAGCAGCTATCTGCTCGCACGTCTTCTTATCCTGGATAGTAGCGACCAGTTTGTTGTGACGTTCCTGCTCTTTATAATACTGGTCTTCCAATTTAGCCGCTTCCTGCAAGTGCTTTTTCCGAAGTGATTCAAGGGCGTCTACCATTTTAAGAAAAGACCGCATAATGGTATCATAGCTCGGCTGAAAGAAACCCATAATTATTCCTCCTTCGACATCCTTTTAAGTTTAATCTTCAGCACACAGAAGTTCCACGTGATG
>Ga0180438_10004931_pt1 | contig 18920 bp, 13 predicted proteins | sample SS_ome_12_FD_132455 | JGI IMG/M metagenome (GOLD analysis project Ga0180438, IMG submission 132455) | Hypersaline lake sediment archaeal communities from the Salton Sea, California, USA - SS_3_D_2 metaG | ecosystem: Environmental > Aquatic > Non-marine Saline and Alkaline > Hypersaline >...
CGTCCAGCCCGCAACAATACCTCCCATGCCATTGGAACGGCCCCATATTCTTAATAACCATCGCAGGGCAGCCCCATAGGATCGTCTATCCGAGACCCTATATCTCCTGGGCCCGGTGACCCCTATTGACATTATGGGGGCGTCCAATGAGCTGTGCAGGAATTTGTGTTGCGGGTCTGAGAGACCACCCCCCGACGGCCCCATGAATATGGGATTCTGAAAATCCGCCCCTTCAGAATTGTTAAAGGAACTTCTGGGACACGATAGTAGCCATTTTCTTTCTTTCCTCCCCGCAAGCTTTCATGCTACATTTTTCTTCTCCACACAGGCGGACGCCCATACGGATAGATCATGAGCACAAACTACGAGAAGACCATCCGTGAGAACCTTCAAAAGCTTTATGACCATCTCCCTGAAAACCTGGAAAAGAGCCTGCCTGCACTCAGAAAAGGCGAAACCTTCACCTTCACCGCCTTCGGAGAGGAATGCGCCATTGAACCCGAGAGAATTACCTTTTCTGGAGAGGCGGATTATGGCCCCAGGGGCCTTCTTCTTTCTCTCTATGCCACCTATGCCACTCCGGAAACACTAAAACTCGAGCCCTTCAAGGCCTTCAAGGACTTTCCCGGCAGCATGCCCTACCATGGGGCCTTCCATGCCAACAGCGAGCGGGTCTTGGTGCCCCGGGTCGGTCCTATCCAGGAATCACGGGATCTTATTCTGCGCCTCTTCCGCGGTGTGGCCGACGCAGCCGGACCGGCCGGAGATTTCTCTCTCTTGCTCTACCCTTTGCCCAAAATCGCCCTTTGCTACATCTTCTATTTGCCCGACGAGGATTTTCCAGCCTCCGTGACATGCCTCCTGTCTGCGAATGCCCATTCTTTCATGCCCCTCGATGGGTTGGCGGATGTGGCGGAATACACGTCAAAGAAGATTGTGCTCATTCTCGATAGGAGAGGCTAATGATCCTTTCCGCAAATCAGCCTTATTTTGCTCCCTTTCCAGGCTTCTTTTACAAAGCCCACCTGTCGGATGTTTTCGTTATTCTCGACGAGGTCCAGTTTCCGAGGGGTACCACCTGGATATCCAGGAACCGGTTCAAGAACCACCACGGGACCTTTTGGATCACCATCCCTGTATGGAAAAAGGGACTCGGTTTGCAGCAAATCGATGCGGTGAGGGTATACCACGAAGGGCGGTGGGCGAAAAAACACCTGGAAAGTCTCAAGGGTGCGTACGCCAGAGCACCTTACTTTCCAGACCATGTGGACTTCCTTGAATACTCGTTTTCAAAAGCCTTCGAAAAACTCATGGACCTGAACATGGCGACCATCACCCATCTCCTTCGGCACCTTCAGATCCAGACCAAAGTCTTTCTTCTTTCGGAGTTGAACATCCGTGAGACAGGCGACCGGCGCCTCATTGAAATCTGCAAGAGATTGGGGGCGTCCCGATTTCTGGCTCAAGGCGCCGCCAAGAAGTATCTCGATGCGACACTCTTCCAGGGGGCCGGTATTGCTCTTGATTTCTTCACACCCCCCTCACCGGTGTACCCTCAGCTTTGGGGCGATTTCATTCCCAACCTCTCTGCCTTTGACCTGGTTTTCAACTGCGGACCAAAGGCGCACGATATCCTCGCTGGTAGGAGATCCATGGGGTGTTGACATTCTTCTACTCCGGTAGTAGAGAGCGCCTAAGTTACACCTAGATTCGTGTCCCAGAAATTCCTTTCATAATTGCCAAAGGGGGAGTGGTCAAAATTAGGTTTTCCCGGGGTCGTCGGGAGGTGGTCGTCCAGCCCGCAACCATACCTCCCATGCCTTTGGAACGGCCCCCTGTCCCTAACATGTGTTGCTGAGCAGCCCCAGCAGATAGTCTACCAAACGCCCTATGTCTCCTGGGCCCGCCCGCCTCGCCTGAGCGGCTCGCGATGGCGGGCGGGCCCGCACGTTGACCCTATTGACATGATGGGGGCGTCCAACAAGCTTTGTGGGAAATTGGGTTGCGGGTCTGTAAGACCACCTCCCGACGGCCCCGCGATCAAGCAATAACTTATTCAAGTTATTTCTGGGACGTGATACTAGTGGAACGTTTCTTTGCTAAAAGCATGAATATTTCAGAGACCTCATTTTTCAGGAGGCTTTCATGGAAAAACACAAGGTGACCATCGGCCAGCTACGCAGCAAAAAAGAAAAGGGACAAAAGATAACCATGATGACCGCCTACGACTACCCCACCGCCAGGCTTGTAGATGAGGCGGGCATCGACACCATCCTGGTGGGAGATTCCCTCGGCATGGTCATGCTGGGCTATGAGTCCACGGTTCCCGTGACCTTGGATGAGATGGTTCACCACTGCAAGGCCGTAAACAGAGGGGTCAAAAACGCTTTCGTCATTGGGGATATGCCCTTCATGTCCTACCAAGTCAGTGTTGAGAAGGCTGTTGAAAACGCTGGCCGGTTGATCAAAGAATCTCTATGCGATGCTGTCAAGCTCGAGGGCGGAAGCGAAATGGCCCATGTGGTCAAGGCCCTGGTCACAGCGGGTGCGCCGGTGTGTGCCCACATCGGGCTTACACCCCAAACCGCCACCATGTTGAGTGGGTTCAAAGTGCAAGGTAAGGATGCAGAAGGCGCTGCAAAACTTGTGCAATCCGCCAAGGATCTCGAGCAGGCAGGAGCCTTTATGATCGTCATGGAATGTATTCCCGATCTTCTGGCTGCAAGGATTACAAAGGAGCTCACGATTCCCACCGTCGGTATTGGGGCAGGAAAGGACTGTGACGGCCAGGTCCTGGTCTACCACGACCTGGTTGGCCTATTTGAACGCTTCACCCCCAAATTCGTGAAACAGTATGTGAACTTATCACCGATGATCAGAGACGCGCTCAGCCGGTACAAGAAGGAGGTGGAAGAGGGGTCTTTTCCGGGCACCGAGCACACCTTTGCCATGAACCCCGAAGAAGCCTCCAAAATTTGATCCCATCGCGGGGTGGATTAACAACAACTTAGTAGAGAATTCCGCAAATACAATGAAAGGTTTGTCTCTGCCAGCGGCACAGATTTTGACTGCCAAGATCGGTGAACTGAAACTCCATTATAGAGCAAAAGGACCGTGCGATGAGATACATCAATCTCCGCCCAAGGCGGACGAGCAACTTGCCCATTCGCGGTACCTGCCCGCCAGTGCCAGGCGTTGGCAGGCAAGTCTCCCGCGAATGGGCAAAAACTCTCTTCTCCGCGCCCTCCGTGGCTCTGTGGTAAACCCTTGTCGCCTCTGGCGCCGCCGAAGGCGGGTAAACCAAGTTTTGTGACCTTGTGAAAAGCCGTACTTAGGAGCGTAAATATGGAGTTCTTGGTGGTGGGCGCGGGTGCGATGGGTTGTCTTTTTGCTGCTCGCCTTCGCAGGGCAGGTTTTAAGGTTGAGCTCTACGAGAAAATTCAAGCCTTGGCAAAAACCATCCATGATAAAGGCATCGAGGTGGAGGGAATCGGCGGCAAGTACAACGTGAAGGTGCCCGCATTCGCTGAAAACCCGCCTCTCCAAACGGATGTGGTCCTTCTTTGTGTGAAATCACCGGACACCCAAGAGGCCGCCAAGACCGTCAGATCCTGGCTAAAGCCTGAGAGCCTGATTCTTACCCTTCAGAATGGCTTGGGAAATGTGGAAATCCTCCAAAGGATCTTTGGGCGGGAAAGGGTGTTGGGTGGCGTTACAGCTGAAGGGGCCACCGTGTTGGGCCCTGGGAAAATCAAACATGCTGGTCAAGGGGAGACGGTCATCGGGCCGGCTCGCGAAGCCGACAACCGCGTTAAGGGTCTGGTCTTCGCTTTCAACCAGGCCGGCTTCCGGGCTAGAGCCGCCCATGACGTGGATCAATTCATATGGGGCAAGCTCATTGTCAATGTGGGTATCAATGCCTTGGCTGCCCTCACGAAGCTGAAAAACGGCCGTTTGCCCCAAATCGAGGGCACCCGCATGATCATGGCACAAGCCGTCGAAGAGGCTGTAGCGGTTGCACGCGCCAAGGGCATTGAGCTGCCTTACGCAGATCCTCTCGACCGTGTTGTGGCCGTTTGCCATGCCACCGCTGAAAACGTGGCATCCATGCTCCAGGATGTGCTCCATGAAAAAACAACAGAAATAGAGTTTATCAACGGGGCTATACTCCGTGAGGGCAAGGCCCTGGGCATAAGCACGCCCGTCAACGCCATCCTGACCGCCCTCGTGCGGGCCATTCAAGAAACTTACCCAGAGAGGGTTTAAGTTCTTGCGGTAGAGCGTCGAAACTTGTTACTGGAGCGCTTTCATGGAAAGGGCAGAAAACAGAGCGTTTCATTGGGCCTGGATCGTTCTTGCCACCTGCTTTGTCAATCTTTTTATCAACTACTCTGTCCGCCTCGGGTACGGGGTCGTCTTGCCCGAAATGATTCGCACCCTTGGTTTCAGCCGGACGGCGGGCGGATCTATTTACAACAGCTACCTCCTCTGTTACCTCGCCATAACGCCATTTACCGGTTACCTTACTGACCGCCTCGGGGCCCGTCGCGTCATCACCACATGCAGCTTCATCCTCGGTGTCGGCGTCCTTTTGATGGGGACCATCACCAATCTCTGGATGGCTTGTTTGTTCTACGCTATCGTCGGGCTTGGCGCGACAGGCATGTGGACACCGGTCCTCACGGTGGTCCAGCGCTGGTTTTCTCCCCACAAAAGGGGACTTGCTCTGGGGATTATGTCCACGGGCTACGGCTTGGGTTTTGCCACCATGGGGGCCGCCTTCCCCTGGATTGTCCACCATTTCAGCTGGCGCCATGCATGGTACTTTCTTGGAGCAGCCGCTTTGGCCATGGTGTTTGCAAACGGCTTTCTTCTGAGGAGCGATCCGGAAAGCGCCGGTTTCAATCCATGGGGCCATAGAGAAGAGCCTTCCGACCTCGGTTCCGGGAGTGCGCAAACCCCCACCCAACGTACACCGCTGCCTGTGGTTTTCAGGGAGATCAAGTTCTGGCTCATAGGCTTTTCCTATTTTTCCATTGCCTACAGCCTTTACGGCATTACCACATTCATGGTGGACTATGCCAAATACCAACTGGGCATGCCCATGGAAAAAGCAAGCCTCCTTGCCACAGTCCATGGCTTTTCCCAGGTTCTGGGCGTTTTGACGATCTTGCCCCTTTCCGATCTTTTGGGTCGAAAAAAGACCATCATCGTGTCCAATACGTTTATCGCAGCCTCCTTGTTCAGCATCCTCTTTACCGGCAGTTCATGGACCATGCTCTTCGTCCTTGTGGGCGTGCTCGCTCTCTTTTACGGTGCCACCTTCCCCATTTACGGCGCCTGCGCCGGGGATTATTTCCCTCGGGACGTAATGGGCACCGTCATCGGCGCGTGGACCCCTTTCTACGGCATCGGGGCCATATTGTCCCATTGGATCACCGGGTATTTGCGGGATTCAACCGGGACGTACAACCAGGCCTTCCTGATCCATGCCGCAGCAGCGGTGATGGGGCTTTTCCTCATTCTCTTGGTGAAAGCAGGCAAATCAGAACAAACCTAGCCGCGGTTCATCACCTATCCCCTCAGCCACATTTTTCCTTGACAATAACCCTGCCGCCTTTCTATAAGTTCAGTCTGTTAAACCCTTGCCTGCTAAGCCCCACCGCACATCTTGCAGGCTGCGTCCGCTCAAATACGTCAGACCGGACCCCAAAAGGGCAAATCTGATACGTAGAGGATGATGCAAGCCCAAGCCCTTGCGAATGAGCCGGCTGGTGATTCCTCGCTTTGAAAAAGACAACCCTTGCATAAGATGGACTGAACGATGACAAAAGAACTCCAAAAAACGCTGAAGAGTTACGGGCAGGACCGCGACAGCTTGATACCCATTTTGCAGTCGGTCCAAGAGAAATTTGGATATGTTTCCGAACAATCGGTGACTGGGATCGCGAGTTACCTCAATATCTCTGAAAGCACCATCTACGGCGTAGCCACATTCTACACCCAGTTCCGATTCACGCGGCCCGGAGACCACATCATTCGCGTGTGCCAAGGGACCGCGTGCCATGTCCGAGGCGCCCAAAGGATCATGAACGAGGTGGTCAAGCATCTGGGCATCAAACCGGGTGAAACAACGCCTGATTACAAATTCAGCCTGGAGCGCGTGGCGTGTTTTGGTTCTTGTGCGCTGTCGCCGGTGGTGGTGGCTGATAACAGAGTCTACGGCAGGATGACAGCACAGAAAACCAAGCAGGTCTTGAAGGAGATGGAATGAAATTCGAAGCCATTCAACAAAAAGCAACGGATCTGTGGGAAGCATTCAACCGGCTGGATAAGGCGAGAGTCCTGATTGGGGGAGCGACATGCGGGCGGGCCGCTGGGGCCATGCAGGTCTGGCACCGAATTGCGGAGGAACTCGAAAAACGCCGTGTTGAAGCAGACATCGTTGAAGTGGGCTGCCTGGGCATGTGCTACTCCGAGCCGAACGTCGAAATAGGGCTACCCGACGGGAGGCGCATCCTTTACCAGAATGTGACCGAGGAGACCGTCCCTGAACTCGTGGACCGATTCATTCTCAAAGGCGACCCCTGCCTTGAATACGCCTTGTGTTCTTTTGGGGATGTGCCTGTGGAGGGACTCATCCGGTTCAACGATCTCCAAATGATCAAGCCCCAGGTACGGGTGGTATTGCGAAACGCCGGGATCATAGACCCGACTAACGTGTATCACTACATTGCCAGGGGAGGATATGCCGGTCTGTACAAGGCCCTCCGAATGAAACGCCTAGAAGTCTGCGAAACGATCAAGTCCTCCGGCCTCAGGGGGCGTGGCGGTGCCGGGTTCCCCACGGGGCTGAAATGGGGCTTTGCCCTCGCGTCAAAAAGCGATCTCAAGTACATGATCTGCAACGCCGATGAAGGAGACCCCGGTGCCTTCATGGACCGGGACGTGCTGGAAAGCGATCCCCATGCCGTACTGGAAGGGCTCACCATCGGGGCATATGCCATCGGGGCACGCCAGGCCATCGTGTATGTACGCGCTGAATACCCCCTGGCCATCGATAGGATTCGCAACGCGATTGATCAGATGAAGGGATTGGGATTCTCCGGACCTCATGTGATGGGATCTGACTTCGACCTCGAAATAAAGATCAAGATGGGCGCCGGGGCCTTTGTCTGCGGCGAGGAGACGGCCCTTATGGCCTCCATCGAGGGGAAACGGGGCATGCCGAGACCCCGTCCGCCCTTCCCGGCTCAGGCCGGTCTCCACGGCAAACCCACAAACATCAACAACGTGGAGACCCTGGCTAATGTATCCGAGATCATGAACCGGGGGCCGGAATGGTTCGCCGCTTATGGCACCGAAAAGAGCAAGGGCACCAAGACCTTTGCCCTGGCCGGCAAGATCAATCGCACCGGGTTGATCGAGGTGCCCATGGGCATCACCATCGATGATATCATATTCAATATAGGAGGCGGAATTCCGGATAACAAGAAATTCAAGGCCATTCAGACAGGCGGGCCATCCGGCGGTTGCATCCCCGCGGAGATGTCCGACCTCAAAGTGGACTATGAAGAGCTCGCCAAGGTGGGATCCATCATGGGGTCGGGGGGGATGATCGTCATGGACGAAGACTCCTGCATGGTGGATGTCGCCAAGTACTTTGTCGGGTTTACCCACAGTGAATCATGCGGAAAGTGTGTACCGTGCCGGATGGGGTCACAACACCTCCTGAAGATGCTTACGGAGATAGCCGAAGGCAAAGGCGACATGAGCTATGTGCGCAGACTCGAAAAGCTCTCCCGCACGGTTCAGTCGGGCTCTTTATGCGGCCTTGGCCAGACCCTGCCCAATCCCGTGATGAGTGCGCTGCGCTATTTCAGCGATGAATTCGAGGCCCATTTGAGACAGAAAAGATGTGACGCCCTCGTCTGTAAAGGCCTCGTGTCCTCTCCCTGCCAGTATACCTGCCCCATCAACCAGGATGTGCCTTGTTATATGGGCTACATTGCCCAAGGGCGTTTCGATGACGCCATCAGGGTGATCCGAATTGAGAATCCTTTTCCCGGCATTTGCGGACGGGTCTGTCCTCACCCCTGCGAGAGCAAGTGCGAGGCAGGCAAGTACGGAGACCCCATCGCGATCCGGGCCTTGAAGCGTTTTGCCGCGGATTATGAGATGAAACAGGGAATTAAACCTCATAGGGCGGAGGTCCGGTACGACGCAAAAGTAGCCGTCATCGGATCGGGCCCTGCCGGACTTTCAGCCGCTTACTATCTAGCCCTCGAGGGCTACCCCTGTACCGTCTTCGAAGCCCTTCCCTTGCCGGGCGGGATGCTTGCCGTGGGGATCCCGGAGTACCGGCTGCCCAGGGATGTGCTCGACTACGAGATCGACTACATCAGGAAGACCGGCGTTGAGATAAAGACAAATCATGCCTTGGGGAGAGATTTCACCATCGAAGATCTCTTCCGGCAGGGCTACAAAGCCGTATTTCTGGCTACTGGGTCCCACAAGGCCCTGGAATTGGGCATCGAAGGGGCCGACCATCCTGCGGTGCTTCCCGGTGTCCGATTCCTCTTCGACGTCAATCTTCACAAAGAAATCAACCTGGGGGAGCGGGTTGCCGTGATTGGCGGCGGCAACGTGGCCATTGACTCGGCAAGGTCTGCAGTTCGTCTCGGTGCGAAGGACGTCTTTATTCTCTACAGGCGCTCCCGTGAAGAAATGCCCGCCCTGTCCGAAGAGCTTGAGCAGCTCGAGGAAGAAGGGATCAAGATCAGATTCCTGACCGCTCCCAAACGGGTGGTTTCCAGCGGGGACGGGATTACGGGTCTGGAATGCATTGCCATGGAACTCGGGGAGCCGGATGCAAGCGGCAGGCGAAGACCGGTGCCGATCCAGGGTTCTGAGTTCATGATAGAGTGCGACAATGTCATCGCCGCCATCGGGCAAACCTCTGACCTGAACTTTGCCCAGGACGAGGCGTTGAACGTAACCCGCCGGGGAACCATTGCGGTCGATGAAGAGACTGACCTTTGCGAAAAAGAGGGCGTCTTCGCCGGCGGCGATGCAGTGACCGGCCCACTGAATGTGGTGACCGCAATTTTTCACGGAAAGCTATCGGCAAAGGGGATCCATCAGTATCTAAGTGGCCATGAGGTTTCGCGGCATTATCGGCCCGTCCGGCCTGCGGAGGTGGTGGCGCCTGTGGAGTTGACCGATGAGGAGATCGAACGGCTGGCGAGACCGAGCCTCCCCCGTAAGCCGGGACAGCAAAGGATCCGGAGCTTTGTGGAAGTTGAGGAATGCCTCTCCGAGGAACAGGCTGTGCTGGAGGCAAAGCGGTGCCTGAGATGCGACCTGGAAACCCAATTCGAAATGCAATAGACCCTGATCGATACTCACTGAGGGATGATCAAAATCTACCAAAGAGAGAACGAGAATAATGAACCAAATCCAATTGACCATTGACGGCCAACATCTAAAGGCCCAAGAGGGCGAGACGGTTCTGGAAGCAGCACAAAAGGCGGGCATAGACATCCCCACATTGTGCGCCCATCCCGCCCTCGAGCCGTACGGCGCATGCAGGCTGTGCATCGTAGAGATTGAAGGCCTTCGGGGAAACCCCACCTCCTGTACCACGCCGGTCGCCGACGGTATGGTGGTGCACACCAAGACCGATGAAATCCTCGAGACGCGGCGCGAGATCCTCAAGCTCCTCTTGAGCGGCCATACCAGCCCTTGCCTCGTCTGTCTCCATCGCGAACCCTGCGAGAAATACCGCCCCCGACCCTTCAAGACAGGCAAGGCGACCCGTTGTGTCTTTTGCAGCAACCGGGATACGTGCGAACTCCGCATACTCGCGGATCAATTCGGCATCGACGACCTTGAAGTGCCGATTCTTTACAAAAACCTGTCCCTGGAGCGTAACGACCCTTTTATGGACCGCGACTACAACCTGTGTGTCCTTTGCGGGCGGTGTGCGCGAATCTGCGAGAAGATTCACGAGACGGGAACCATCGACTTTGTCAAGCGGGGTAAAGACTCGCGCATCAGCACTGCTTTTCACAGAGCCCACACCGACACCAATTGCCGTTTCTGCGGCGCCTGCATAGACATATGCCCCACCGGTGCGTTGTCGGACAGGTTTGCAAAATGGTACGGTGCACCGGATCGGGTGCAAGAAACCACGTGCGTGCTTTGCCCCCACGGCTGTTCTGTTGGCATGAAAATCAAGGACGGCAAAGCCATAAGCGGCAGTATGACCGCCTTTACGAGAGAGGCCCGAATCTGCGCCGTGGGACGCTTCGTCTTGGCACAACTCCTCGACAATCCCATGAGAATGCTCTCCCATCAAATCCGGGTCAAAGACGGCCTCATCAAAGCGGATTACCAAGACGCCGTGGAAAAGGCGGCAAACCTATTGGGCCCTTATAGGGGAGACCAGTTTGCTCTCATTGCGGATTCAGCAGCCCCTCGAGAGGACCTCTTCATGCTCCGAAAATTCACCAAAGAGGTCATGAAATCGGATCACTTCGCTCTCGCCAAAGCAGACGGAGACAAACTTGAGATCGAGCCGGCTTCTGTGGTGCAGGCCATCAAGAAGGGCTCCGTGAAGGCCCTCTACACCTTGGGTGAGTTCCTCGGTGAATCACACCTCAAGAAACTCAAGGCCCTGATCGTCTCGGACCTGTTTCCTTCCCGGACGGAAAAGATGGCGGATGTGGTTATTGCCGCTGCGGCCTTGGCTGAAGCAGAGGGGACTTTTCTCAACGCGGATGGCAAAATCAAAACCCTATCCGCTGCGGCAACGCCCCCCAACGGGCTGCTGCCTGACTGGAAAATTGTTTGCGACATCGCCAAGAAGATGGGGACCTCATCAGGATTCAGCTTCAGGAAGGCATCCGGGATTAACCGGGAACTCAAAAAGCAAGGGTTTTCACAGGAAGCACCGAAAGCGCCCGACCCGTCACCCCTCGAAGATGTGAGCGCCCTGCCCCGCCTTTACAGGGGGCATCATCTGAGTGACATCGTATGTGCCATGCGGAGCCTTTTTCATGCAGAGGAACAAGAGGCGGTGGCCGCAGAGGGCGAGGAAGAAAAACCCTTCAAGATCGTCGAAAAGGTGGAGCTTGTTCCGAACACCCACATGGTTACTGTCCATGCGCCGATCATTGCGGAGAAATGCCAGCCCGGACAGTTCGTGATCGCCATGGTGGACGAAACGTCGGAGCGCATCCCTTACACCATATCTGACTTTGATCGTGATAAAGGCACCATCACCATGGTCACTCTGGAAGTCGGCCGATCCAGCCGCGAACTGGCCGACACACGCACCGGAGAGCATCTAGCCCACCTCACCGGGCCTTTGGGCAAACCGTTGGAGGTGAAGAAATACGGTACCGTGGTCTGCGCCGGCGGGTGTTACGGTGTCGGCGCCATACTCCCTATTGCCAGGGCGATGAAAGAGGCGGGCAACAAGGTCATCTGCATAGAGGAGGCGTCCAGCCACTATCTCCTTCACTGGCAGGACAAGCTTTCCGAGAACTGTGATGAACTGGTTATCGTAACAAAAGACGGCTCCGCAGGCTTGAAAGGCGGCGTGCAGGAAGCCATCTCCATGTTGGTTGACAGGGGCGAAAAAATTGACCAGGCCTATATTATCGGCTGCACCTTTATGATGATGCTTGTGTGTGAAGTGACCCAAGAGTTAGGCATTCCTACCCAGACGGCCATGAACCCCCTCATGCTCGATGGCACCGGCATGTGCGGGGCGTGCCGGGTCACTGTGGGGGATGCCACCAAGTTTGCCTGTGTGGACGGCCCCTTCCTGGATGGCTTGATGATCAACTGGATCGAATTAATCCAAAGGCAGGCTGCTTTTAGAAAAGAAGAAGTTGAAGCCATGCCCCAAGAGCCGGCGGCCATGCATGAGCACGGCCCTGGCCATGCCTGCATGAGGGCATGAGGGACTGAATCCGCTGAATTTGTAGTGATGGAGTCATGGAGTACTGGAGTGATGGTCGACGTGACAGGGGAACGATGGAATAGTGGAAGAATGGAAAAATGGGTCCTTAAGGCATCCCATCTCTTTTGACCCAACATTCCAACCTTCCATTATTCCAGTATTCCTTTGTTCTATGGCTGCGGTACTCCAATGCTCCAGCACTCCAGGAACACTTTAGTGGGAAGACCAGCTTTGGCCGTACATTGCACATATGGTCTTCCAGCACCTTTTATAGCTTAGGAAAGCCTATGGACCCAAAAGAGAGAAAGAAAATCCCAAGGCAGAAGATGCCTGAGCAGGATCCGAGAAGGCGGAGGCACAATTTCGAAGAGGTACCCTATGGCTTTACCGAAGAGCTTGCCATAACGGAAGCGAAACGGTGCCTCAAATGCAAGAAACCGCTTTGCATGACCGGTTGTCCGGTCAACATCCGAATTCCCGAGTTCATCAAGCTGATCGAAGAAGGCAAGTTCATCGAGGCAGCCTGGAAGCTCAAAGAACAAAATGCGTTGCCTGCTGTTACAGGCCGCGTCTGCCCCCAGGAATCGCAGTGTGAGGCAAAGTGCATCCTTGGGAAAAAGGGGGAGCCCGTTGCCATCGGGCGCCTCGAACGGTTTGCCGCCGATTTCGAGCGCATCGCCGGTGACATCCAACTGCCTCAGCTGCCCGAGCCCACGGGGAAAAAGATAGCCATCATAGGCGCCGGGCCTGCCGGCCTGACCGTAGCGGGCGATCTGATTAAGCTCGGGCATAAAATTACCATCTTTGAAGCCCTTCACGAACCGGGCGGTGTTCTGGTCTACGGGATTCCGGAGTTTCGATTGCCCAAAAACATTGTCAAGGCTGAAGTGGACTATCTCAGAAGGCTGGGCGTGGACATCAAAACGGACTTTGTGGTGGGCAAGGCCCATACGGTGGATGAACTTCTGTCAAACGGTTACGATGCCGTCTTCATTGGCACCGGTGCCGGACTTCCCATCTTTATGAACATCCCGGGAGAAAACCTTGTGGGCGTCTACTCAGCCAATGAATACCTCACAAGGTCGAACTTGATGAAGGCCTTTCGATTCCCGGAATACGGAACCGCCCCGGTCAGAAGCAAGAAGGTGATCACCATTGGCGGCGGCAACGTGGCCATGGACTCGGCCAGGACCGCCATGAGACTTGGCGCGGAATCCATCATCGTGTACAGGAGAAGCCGCGCTGAAATGCCGGCAAGGGCGGAGGAGATTCACCACGCCGAAGAAGAAGGGATTCAGCTCATGATCCTCACAAACCCTGTCCGCATCCTTGGCGATGACCAAGGCAGGGTGAAGGCGGTGGAATGCATTAGGATGGAGCTGGGCGAACCCGATGCCTCCGGACGCCGAAGACCGGTACCCATCGAGGGAAGCGAGTTCATCATGGAATGCGACACAGTTATTCCCGCCCTGGGGAATCGACCCAACCCACTCATCCCCATGACCACCCCCGCTCTCGAAACCACCCGCTGGGGGACACTTGAAGCGGATCCGGACACCCTTGAAACAACCATGAAAGGCGTATTTGCAGGGGGTGACATCGTCACAGGCGCTGCCACGGTCATCTCCGCCATGGGGGCCGGAAAAACAGCCGCAGCCAGCATTCACGAATATGTCACGACCGGCAAGGTAACCAAACCGGAAAAAAAAGAGGAAAAAGAAAAAAACACCGAAAAGACCTGATGCATGCGCTAAACAGGCCTTCTTGATAAAACGCCCGCCGTGGGATGATGTGCCCCGGCGGGTTTTTTCCTTTCCGTAACATTTTGCTGCTTAGTTGCGTAATTAACAGTGTCATTTCGAAGGAACGAAGTGATTGAGAAATCTTTTACGACACAAGAGAAACTTTCTTCAGGAGTTCACTCTGTCTTCGACCCTGAGCCTCAGACAGAAGGGAGGTACTTGAAGGGGTCGAAATGACATCACGCGGAGTTCCGCAAGTGGGTACTATCCATATAGCAGATAGGTGAGAGTCTTGGGCATGGGGTTCTGTTCTCAAAAACGTAGATTCATGCCCCTTATTATGCTGATTAAAAGGGTGGCAGAAACACCTTTTCCCGGTAATACTTGAGCTCCTTTATGGATTCCTTAATATCGCTGAGGGCACGGTGGGCCTTTTTCTTTTTATATGGGGGCAGGGAGGGGTACCATCTTCTGACCAATTCCTTGATCGTACTCACATCGATGTTTCGATAATGAAGAAAAGCCTCCAGAGCGGGCATATGTTTGATGAGGAACCGGCGATCCTGCCAAACGGAATTTCCGCACAGGGGAGATTCCCCCGGCTTGCAGTGCAGGGAGAGAAACTTCAAGCTCGCCTGCTCGGCTTTCTGGCAGTCGTATGAGGCGGTTCTGACCCGCTCCAAGAGACCTGACGCGTCGTGATGGGACCTGCTCCAAGCCTCCATGCCCAGGAGGGTGCTTTCAGGGTGCTTTATGGCGATGTTCGGGCCTTCAGCCACAATGTTCAGAGTGCTATCGGTTACAATCGAGGCGATCTCTAGAATCACGCCCTCATCTGGGTCAAGACCGGTCATTTCCAAGTCTATCCATATGAGATGACTGCCCAAATCAGTCCTCCTGAAAAAGGTTAGGGTCTCTGAAATATAGGGAAAGCGGCCCCAGGTGTCAAAAGAAAACCAGAGGAAAAAGTTTGATATTGGGGTGTCCAGCGGCTATATTGACCACCCTAGGCACCACCAACAAGGAGGCAAGGGCATGGAACTCAAAGGAAAAAAGGTCATTATTCTGGTGGAACAAATGTATAATGACCTGGAATTCTGGTATCCCTACTACAGACTAAAAGAGGCCGGTGTTGAAGTTACCATTGTCGGCTCCGGCACTGAGGTGACCTATACAGGAAAATCGGGCATTCCTTGCACTGTGGATACCGAGGCTAAGAAGATTTCTCCCGCCGAGTTTGATGGCATGATTATCCCCGGCGGATATGCCCCGGATCACATGCGGCGCCATCCGGCTATGGTTGACTTGGTGAAAGACTTTTTCGCGGCCGGGAAAGTGGTGGCGGCTATTTGTCATGCCGGCTGGATGCTTGCTTCCGCTGATATCTTGAAAGACCGCACAGTGACCGCCTTTTTTGCTATCAAAGACGACCTGATACATGCCGGCGCGAACTACGTGGATTAAGAGGTGGTGGTTGACGGGAAACTGATTACAAGCCGGAAACCCGACGACCTGCCTGCTTTCATGAAAGCCGTCATTGCAACGCTCTAGTCGAATAGAATTGGACTGGATGGGAGTCGTGCTCGTGCGCGTAATCGTAATCGACTTGTCGAGAAACTCAAGGGCGTGGGACTCTTCGAGTACGATTACGACCACGGCTGCACTGAGCACGAGCACGATTCCGGGCTCTTGTCACTTTGAGCGACCGTGACAAACCGGACTTCGCCTGTCGCAGCGAAGCGAACCTGCCTGAGGCAGGTAAAGATTCCGTTCGCGGGGCCCGTCCCGGTCCGGTGCCGGCCGGGGAAGGCGAGGGGTTTCCACCATCCTTTAGGGAGACACCGGTTTCGTTCTCTTAAAGGAGTAAGCATGAATAGGTTGTTGTATCACCAATTAAAAAAAAGGGCTCTCAGCCTTCTAAATCTTATGAAATAAATGTTATTTACTATCTTGACATTTGTATGGCTCTAAATTATAGTTAATTGATATTAACTGAATTATAATTAGCTATGCCTGGGTGATTTTGTTGTTTCTCCAATTATTTTGGAGAGATAACGAACCCTTATCCTACCGCGGGGGCGGAGGTACCATTGTGGACTCTTTCTTAGCGGTCTCTGGCTAAAGCTTCTCGAATTATAACTGAAAAACGAAACGAGAGTGCTGACATGATCAGGCGCTATACGCGCCCCCAAATGGGGCGAATCTGGGAGCCCGAAAATCTATTTGCCAAATGGCTCGAGGTGGAAACTGTGGCCTGTGAAGCCATGGCGGAGGAGGGCCTCATTCCCAAAGAATCCTTAGAGACCATTCAAAAAAAGGCGTGCTTTTCCGTTGACCGCATCCTGGAAATCGAGGAAGAAACCAAGCACGATGTCATCGCCTTTCTCACCAACGTGGCCGAGTATGTCGGCCCCGATTCGCGTTTCATCCACATGGGTCTCACGTCCTCCGATATTCTGGACACGAGCTTTGCCATGCTCCTCAAGGAGGCCATGATCCTGATCATAGAAGGGGCCAAGGGCCTCATGGAGGCCATCAAAGACAGGGCCTTTGAACACAAATACACCGTGATGATCGGACGCTCCCATGGCATACACGCCGAGCCCATTACCTTTGGTTTCAAGCTGGCCGTGTGGTATGGGGAAATGAAGCGGAACTTGCGAAGGCTTGAGGCAGCCCGGGAAGTCATCAGCTACGGGAAGCTGTCCGGTGCGGTGGGGACCTTCGCGAATGTCCCGCCCAGTATTGAGGCCTATGTCTGCCGAAAACTGGGGCTAAAACCGGCCGAAATCTCCACGCAGATCCTTCAGCGGGATCGACATGCCGAGTACTTCACCGCTTTGGCCATCCTTGCGGGCACTATGGAAAAAATCGCCATTGAAATTCGCCATCTCCAGAGAACCGAAGTCCTTGAAGCCGAGGAGGCGTTTGAAAAGGGCCAGAAGGGATCCTCCGCCATGCCGCATAAGAAGAACCCTGTCGGATCTGAAAATATTGCCGGCTTGGCCCGCCTCGTTCGGTCAAACGCCATAGCCGCCATGGAAAACATGGCCTTGTGGCATGAGCGTGATATCAGCCATTCCTCTGTGGAGAGGGTCATTGGGCCAGACAGCACCATATTGGTGGACTTCATGCTTCATCGGCTCACGGGCATTATCAAGGGCCTGGTGGTTTACCATGGGCGGATGACCGAAAACCTGAACAAACTGAAAGGACTCATCTTCTCTCAGCAACTCTTGCTCAGGCTGAGCCAACTCGGAATGACCCGCCAGGCCGCCTACGACATCGTGCAGAGAAACGCTTTCAAGGTCTGGGAGACGGGCAAAGACTTCAAAAGCCACCTCTTGGAAGATCAAGAGCTCATGGGCTATCTGAGCGAGAAGGACTTGGACGAAATATTTGGTATCGACTACCATCTCAAATACGTGGACGAAATATTCAACAGGGTTTTTGCATAGAGCTTGAAGAGGGTTCATCCCCACTTTTCTGATCGACTTGTTGAGAAAAAACACGTCAAAGGAGAGGTCATAAAACCGATGAGAGCTGCCAACGTTTTTCGTCTTAACCCAGTCCTTTTTGGTTTCATCCTCTTGTTATTGCTGACTGTTCCCCATTCGAACGACATCGGTGCTGCACCGGCCAAGAACCGAATTGTGAAATCCGGCCTGGTCCCCGCGCCTCTGCTAAAATGGCCGGATAAGGGTTCTGAGTATGCGGTGTTGGTCGACAAATCCCTTCAAAAGGTTTTCGTCTATCACAGGGACAACCTTTTCGATCCGGTAAGAACATACACCTGTTCAACCGGCGAAAACGACGGGCCCAAATCGCGGCAGAACGATCGGAAGACCCCAGAGGGCATTTACTTCTTCACTCGGACCTATGAGCAGAGGTTTCTCGCCCCCATTTACGGCGTCAGAGCCTTTCCCATCGACTACCCCAACGAAATCGACAAGAAGGAAGGCCGAGACGGTTACGGGATCTGGTTTCACGGGACCAATAAACCCCTGAAACCGAAGGACACCAACGGCTGCATCGTCCTGGAAAACAATAACATAGAGGACCTTACCTATTTTATCGAATTGGCAGACACCCCTGTCATTATAAGCGAAAAAATAGAGATGATCGATCCAGACACTTTGAAAACGGAAGCGACGGCGCTGGAACTCATTGTTGAATCCTGGAGAGCGGCCTGGGAAGAAAAGGAGATCGCCGCCTATATGTCCTTTTACAATTCCCGTTTCAGGTCGTCCGGAATGGACTGGGATGAGTGGAAGGTTTATAAGACCCGGCTGGCGGAAAGATACGAAGACATCCGTGTGAAAGTTAACAACCTTCGCTTGCTGAGAAACGACGGCCTCGTCCTCGCCAAGTTCGAGCAAGTGTATGAAACCCCCACCTTTCACAGCCGGGGTGAAAAGAGTCTCTTCCTTCGCCAAAACAGCAAAGAATGGAAAATCGTAGGAGAGTTTTTCAAGAGCGCGGCCATCAAGCGCTTGCCCGCCGAGAAACCGCCCCCGTCTCCCTCTGACCAGATCAGAGCTCTGTTAGAATCATGGGAAAAAGCCTGGGAGGAACAAAATCTCGAGACCTATATTTCTCATTACGATACCGGTTTCCGGTCTGGAGAAATGGATCTGGAGGCATGGAAAAGCTACAAGCAGCGATTGAACCAGAAATACCGCTTTATTCAAGTCTTCATCAGTGATTTGAAAATCGAACAGACTTCTTCTCAAACAGCAACGGTCAGCTTTAAGCAAAGTTACCGAGCTGATAGGTACGAGGATTTCGGGCTCAAGAACATCCTCCTTGTAAAAAGAGGAAAAGATTGGAAAATCAAAAAAGAGGAGTGGGAACCTCTCATGAAGGCATCCCACCTCTAAAAAAGAAACCCCACCGTGAAAAACGCTTCACGGTCATGATCATGGGAAACCTTGGCAGGGTGCGCTCCTTTGAGGTTTCACCGCGCATCGTTTTTTGGACGGCCCTGTTCCTCATCCTCTATATCCCTTTGTCCGTTTTTTTCATCAATCGGTATTTTGTGCTTCGCTCCGCTCACAACAACCAGGCCACCGCGTTAAACCTTCTGGAGAAGGAAGCGACGAAGGACCAGAAGGCTTTACTCAGGTCCAAAGAACATATCGCCTTTCTGGAGGAGTACATCGATAGTTTGGAAAGAGACCAGGAAAAGGAAAGCCAACCCGCCAGAA
>Ga0180438_10004935_pt1 | contig 18897 bp, 20 predicted proteins | sample SS_ome_12_FD_132455 | JGI IMG/M metagenome (GOLD analysis project Ga0180438, IMG submission 132455) | Hypersaline lake sediment archaeal communities from the Salton Sea, California, USA - SS_3_D_2 metaG | ecosystem: Environmental > Aquatic > Non-marine Saline and Alkaline > Hypersaline >...
ATTCTCATACAACCATTTTGACGGCTTACGCTTTTTGTTTCAAAACCTAATTTTTACTAAAACCGATTATTCAATTAGGTATCGAGCCTTTTTCAATCCGATTTTTGATTAGGTAAGACTAAAGCATGAAATAGCTGTTGTTTTTGTAGTATAATGCAAATATGAATATAAAAATTACCAATATCCAACTAGCCTTATTTAGCCCTGGCATTAATCTTTCTGATAAAGTAGATTTGCTTACGAAAATAAAAAAGAACGCCGGCAAATATTTAGACGGAGACCCAATAGTACTTCCTGTTCCTGTTGGCGCGCCACCAGAAATACCGCTTTTAGTATTAAAAGACAAAAGCGGAAACATTAGTCTAAATATATCAGTAAACAAAATAGGTCTTTTTATACACCCTGCCGATGAAAAAGGCAAAGTCCCTGAAGTTTATACTGATTTAATTAGTGAACTCGAAACTATATACAAAAATATTCTAAGCGCGCTTTATGGTTCTACAGAATTGGCTGTTAACCGAATCGGCTTTGTGGTCAAGGGCGAATCGGAAATCCAAAAGACAGGTAAACAATTAGAAGAAAAGTATCTTTCCGCAAAGTTTGCTAAAACTAAATGGCAAAAAATCAATCTTGGGCTTCTAAAAAAAGATAATATAGATAAAAAAACCTCAAATATCTGGTTTAGAATAAATTCCGACATGAAAAAAGATGGCAGCGGTAATAAAAACAAAATAATAATTATTTTCGATACCAATACGGTAGCGTACAAAAGTTATATATTTAAAGGCATAGATGATGTTTTAAGTTATGTAAAACAGGCTATATTGTATTTAGAATCTTATTCAAAAAAAGTATTGATATAAACTTAAATTACGGCTATGGATACAGCATATATAAATCCCACCAGTAGTTATTCAAGTTCAGCAAACATTGAAAGAATGGTACTCTATAGTTTATCGGCTTGGCAAAAACCAGCAGAAACAGTAACCCCAGCTTTTTTGTCCAGTTATAAAAAAACGCCTCCTGTAAACGCTTTATTTCCTAAACGCAAAAATAGCAATTCTTTTCCGTTAAAAACAAGCGTTGATTTTCTTTTAGGTTTTCAGGAGCAAATTTTTTCTCAAGACAAAGAATTGTCTCAAAAAATAGCGCGTCTGATAAATAACATAGGTATAAGGCTGTATAAAAAACTTAACCAGCATCAAATAATATTAATGGCAAAAACAGCCGGTTTGATAGAATTTAAGAGACCAATTGATATTTATTCGGTGTATAACTATATCGAAACATATGAACCATGAATTCTGCACCCACCTCCACAAATGTCTACTTGGATGCTAATTTTTTAGTAGCATATCTTCTCTCTTCACACGCAGATTCCAAAAAAGCGCAAAAAATATTTGCCAAAATTTTAATTGGCAATAATAAAATGCTATTTTCTCCTTTAACTGTTGATGAACTGATGCATGGAATCTATAAAACTTTAAGAGACCAAGAAAGAATAAATGGATCACTACCGGATAAATCCCACAGAGATTATCTCAATGATATAAAACAAGCTGTTAAATTAATAAGCGAAGGGGCTTCATTTAGTATTATTCAGTTCGAAATTGACTCTACTAAAGGTTGCCTCCAAGCAGTAGAAAATGTAGACAAATATAATTTCAGGCCAAGAGATGCTTTTCATCTGGCTTATATGCAGGACCATAAGATTAAATACATTATCACAAATGACACAAAATTTGACAGGGCAACAGGGATAAAAAGAGTTTCTTTCTAATTATGAAAAAGCAGCATATTTCGGAAAAAAATTTTGAGGTGGGGCATGTAGTGAGAGTGCTTAGTGAAGAGAATGGCTATCGGGTAAGGCATAAAAATGACTTTGATAAAAAGCTGCTTTTGGATACCGATTTGGTTCTGGAATTTATTAAAAACACTCAACCTAAAGAGTGGCAAAAGTTTGCCAGCCAATACCCTTCAAACTCCAAAGCCGCTTTTGTCAAACACCTGAGTAAACACATTGACGAATACGGCACCCTGGATGTTTTGCGAAACGGCTTTAAAGACCGCGGCGCTAAATTTGAGCTGGCATTTTTCAAGCCCGTCAGCAGCCGCAATCCCCAGCACCAGAAGCTTTACCGGCAAAACATTTTTAGCGTCATCAATCAGCTGGAATTCAGCCAAAAAAACCGTAAAAGCCTGGACCTTGTTCTTTTTTTAAACGGCCTGCCGATTATTTCAGCCGAGCTTAAAAACCATTTAACCGGCCAAAATTATAAGGATGCTATTCATCAATACCGTTTTAACCGCGACCCCGGCGAACCGTTTTTCTCCCGCTGTTTTGCCCACTTTAGCGTTGACAATGACACCGCCTTTTTTACCACCGAGCTTGGTGGCGAGCTGACAAAATTTTTACCCTTTAACAAAGGCTTGAGCAACCCCGAAGATAAGCGAGGTTTTAAAACCGCCTATCTTTACCATGATATTTGGCAGTCGGACAGCCTGCTGGAAATAGCCGGCAAGTTTGTCCAAACCATTAAACAAGCAGACAAAAAAGGCAGGGAAAAACAAACTACCATTTTCCCCCGCTATCATCAGCTAACCTCTGTCAGAGATTTAGTTAGAGCCTCTTTTGTTGACAAGGCCGGTAAAAATTATCTAATCCAGCACAGCGCCGGCAGCGGCAAGACTTTTACTATCTCCTGGCTGGCCCATCAGTTTTCGCAAATGCACGACAAGGATGATAAGCGGATTTTTGACAGCGTTGTTGTCGTCTCCGACCGCCGGGTCATCGACCGCCAGCTAAAGGAAGCCGTCAGCCAGTTTGAAAAGAAAAAAGGCATTGTTGCTGCCGCCAAAAAGTCAAAAGAACTGCAGGAGTTTTTGGAAAAGGGCAAAAATATCATTGTTACTACTATCCAAAAATTTCCTTTTGTTGTTGACGAGATCAAAAAATTAGGCGGCAAAAATTTTGGCGTCATTATTGACGAAGCCCATTCCAGCCAGGGCGGCGAGACTTCCAAAAAAATGAAGCAGACTTTAAGCTTTGCCTCTCTTGAGGAGGCGGAGAAAAAAGAGGCTAAAGAGATTGGTGTAGAAGACAAAATCCTGCAGGATATCCGCTCGCGCGGAAAGGTCAGAAACGTCAGCTTTTACGCTTTTACCGCCACTCCTAAAAAGGAAACTTTAGAGCTTTTTGGCGAAAAGCAATCTAACGGCGAATTTATCCCCTTTTCTCTTTATTCGATGAAACAGGCAATTGACGAAGGCTTTATTTTGGATGTTCTGGAAAATTACATGACCTACAAAACCTATTTTAAACTCATAAAAACGATTGAGCAGGACCCGGAATTTGAAAAAAAAGAGGCGGTTTCCATGCTGCATCGCTATGTCAGCCTCCATGACCACGCAATCAAGGAAAAAGTAAATGTCATCCTCGACCATTTTTTCAAAAACACCCGCTGGCAAATTGGCGGCAAAGCCAAAGCGATGATTGTCACCCGTTCAAGACTGCACGCTGTCCGCTTCAAACTGGAAGTTGACCGCCAGCTTAAAAAACGCGGCGCAGACTTTGAGGCGCTGGCTGCCTTTACCGGAACCATCAGAGACGGCGGCAATGAATACACTGAAGCCAGGATGAATGGTTTTGGCGAGTCGCAAACCAGAGATAAATTTGCAGCCGATAACTACCGGCTTTTAGTCGTTGCCGAGAAATTCCAAACAGGCTTTGACCAGCCTTTACTGCATAGCATGTATGTTGACAAAAAATTAGCCGGCCTGCGTGCCGTTCAGGCCTTAAGCCGTTTAAACCGCACCCATCCGGGAAAAGACAGCACTTTTGTTTTGGATTTTGTCAATGAAGCCGAGGATATTCAAAAAGCCTTCCAGCCCTTTTATCAGACGACTGTTCTGGCAGAAGGCGTTGATCCGAATAAACTTTATAAAATGCAAAAGAAAATTGATAAATTTGAAATTATCGACTATGAGGATGTTGAGAAATTTGCCAGGCTTTGGTATACGACCGAAGACCAGTCAAAACTGCATAAAGCCCTGACACCGGCAATTGAAAGATTTAAATTGCTTGACGGAGAAGATGAGGCTAAAGAAAAGCAAAAAGAATTCCGTGATTTGCTGAGGCGGTTTTCCAAACTTTACACCTTTGTTGCCCAGGTTGTTACTTTTGAAGACCCGGACCTGGAAAAGCTCCACCTTTACTGCCGCTTTTTGTTGAAAAAACTTCCTTTGATCGGCAAGGTTTTGCCTAAAGAAATTTTAGACGCCGTTGATATGAATAAATTTAAGTTAAGAAAGAGTTTTAGCGGCACTATTTATTTGCGCGATGAGGATAAACCATTATCGGGAATTGTCGCCGAACCAAAAGGAAAATATAAGACAGAAAAAGACAGATTATCAAAAATAATTGAAGGCGTTAATGAAGTTTTCGGCAAAATCTTTACTGAAGACGAAAGAGAGAAGATAGTTGAAATGTCAAGAAATATAAAAAGCGATGACGACTACACTGCTTCAGTTAAGGCAGGAAATCCCCGCGATGCCTTAAAGTTAGTCTTTAACGAAATTTTTGACAAGCAATTTGTCAAAATGTATGAGAGGGACTTTAGTTTCTTTAAAAAGGTTGAGGAAAATCCAAGGGTCAAAAAAGCCCTAAAAGAAGGCTTGTTTGAGGCAATTTACCAGACAAAGTAAGAGTGGTACAAATCCGCCAGGGGCATCTGAAATCCTAAACTATCCCCGTGTCCGCTGGGGCTAACAAAAAAAAGAATAAACTGAATGGTTGATACCTTCTACTTTATTCATTTTATTTTCTTTCTGGGCAGGATTTTTAAATTTATTGCTGGGTTTTTACTAAAACTAATTAGAACATATTAAAAGCATAGGGTTAAGGCACGTTTGACAAAACAACAGTATCCTATAGTATAATACCAGTTAGTTGTCTAATATGAAGCAAAAAAAGCCGCGGGACTTTTTGCCCAATATCCTATAAGTAAAAAATATGTAGACTGCTCAGGAGAGGAAATCTTATGATTGCAACAAAAGCAGAAGGGGTTTCATACTTTAGTCCAGAAAATGCAGAAGAAACAGTGCTGGCAGCTTATCACAACTTGAACAAGCTAAGGGGCAGTACAGGATCTTTAGGAAAGTTAGAAGAAGCTGTAGCTTCTGGCGATGAAAGTTTTATTAGGGCCCAAAAAATTTTAGAAACGGGCCGTTGCCAAAATGCTTTACCCGTTTTTAATATTGATACAGAAGAAGGTTTGGAAATGGCAGCTACCTGTTTGGCCTTAGATATGCCTGGGGCGGCTTCCTCTTTTGAACTCGGAGGAGGAAAAATAATAACAGCATTGTTTAGTTCGGGCAAAGAAGAGGCAGCCATCGCTTTAAATAGAGCAAAAAGAAGGCCAGAAGGACAAACTGTGAGCGGCAACATCCCCAGTGTCGATCAGGGAACGCTCGGAACGATCTTTGATTTTGACAATTCGCATGCTTCAGCAGAGGCAACCAGTAATTTACTTGATGATTTTACTCAAGATTTTGCTATGGGTTTTCGTGGTGAATGTCACCTTAATACTCCAGCTTCTCTTCAACAAAATGGAACAGTTCAGGTTATTCTTTCTAGAAGAGGAGATCCTCTTTACAAAATGATTGGTCGTTCTTTAGAAGTAGAAAGAATACTCTGGGGGGGAGTAAAAAGGAAGATTATTCCGGTTCAACGGATTAGTTCTGGAAATCTTCATCACCCAGAAGGGAAAACAGTGCCTCCGGAAAACAATGTGAGGAAGTTAGTTAGTGATTTAGTTGGTGCACATCCGGATAGAGATGGCGAGTCTTTACCTTTTTTCATTGCCGAACGAGATAAGCCAGGATTTTACTTAGAAAAAGCTTGCGAAGTTGAAATAGAAGAATGCTCGACTACCGCTCTAAGCATTGCCAAAAAAGATATCGAGGCGCGTGGTGCCAGCGCAGACCCTCAGCATCATGGCGGGAAAAAACCCATAACCTGTGTTAGGCTTGGCCACCTCAGAAATCAAGAAGAAATTGGAAGAAGAATTGAAGAACGGCATCCAGACTTTATATTTATTCCAAATTACGATCTTATACCCTTGCCTGTTTGTGAACCAAGAGCTGGTGATCGAGAAAGAGAATTAAGAGCGGCTGCATGATGTTTTTTCCATTTGACAAGAGCCGAAAATTAGTTATATAAAAGATGTAGAAGATATTAATTTTCAAGGAGATCTTTTCTCGTAGGTCCCGTGCTTTCTAAAAATAAAATAAAAGTGCGGGATATGTGAGAATTAATAATATATGGCGAAAATAAAATATTTAGGCCACGCCGGCTTTCAGGTAGAAGTTGACAATAAAGTCTTGCTTTTTGATCCCTGGATTGACGGCAACCCAAAAAGTCCGCTTAAATCATCCGATGAAATCAAAAGGGCTGATTTTGTTTTTGTCAGCCATGACCATGCCGACCATGGTTTGCCAGAAGCAGTCAAGTTTTCCAAAAAGTTGGGGGCGACCTTTGTCGGCATGTTTGATTTGGTTGAAAAAGTAAAAAAGCAAGGAGTAGAAAAAGCGGCTGACGGCAACATCGGCGGGCTTTTTGACGTTGACGGCTTAAAAGTTGCCCTAACTGAAGCGACTCACTCATGCGATGTCAGCAGCCCATGCGGCTTTATTGTAAAAACTTCTAAACTGACTTTTTATCATGCCGGCGACACCGGCCTGATGGAAGAGATGAAACAAATTGGCGAGCTCTACAAGCCGGATATTGCTTTTCTGCCGATTGGCTCGCGCTATACCATGGGTCCAAAAGAAGCGGCCGAAGCTGTTAAGTTATTGCGGCCGAAACTGGTAATTCCAATGCACTATGCGACTTTTCCGATCTTAGTTCAGGATGCAAAAGAATTTTTTGAAGCAGTCGGCAAAAATGCAGAGGTAAAAGCCCTTACTCCCGGCGAAGAAATAGTTTATTCTCATGAGTAAAAAAATCATTGTTTTTGACACCACTCTTCGTGATGGCGAACAATCTCCGGGCGCAGCTTTAAACAAAAAAGAAAAGGTTACTGTGGCCAAACAGCTTATTAAGCTAGGCGTTGATGTGATTGAGACAGGTTTTCCTATTTCTTCACCTTGCGAGGCAAAATCTGTTGCCGAGATTGCCAAAATCACCCCTGGCCATATTACTGTTTGCGCTTTTGCCCGAGCAGTAGAAAAAGATATTGATATTGCTTACCAAACACTAAAAAAGGCTAAAAAACCAAGAATCAACGTAGTTATTTCTACTTCTGATATTCACTTAAAATACCAGCTTCGCAAAACAAGAAGAGAGGTTTTGGCAATCATTGAAGAAATGGTTAAAAAGGCAAAATCATATTTTGATGACATCCAATTTTGTCCAATGGATGCTACCAGAACAGATTTTAATTATCTGGTTAAAGCCTGTAAAGCTGCTGTTTCGGTTGGCGCAAAAACCTTGATGATCCCTGACACTTTGGGTTATTCATATCCTGAAGAATACGGCAAAATAATAAAAAGGCTGGTGCAAAGAATTCCCGGAGCCAAAAATGGCAGAGTGGTTTTGGCGGCTCACTGCCATGATGATTTAGGACTGGCAACTGCCAATAGTTTAGCAGCCATTAAAAACGGCGCCCGCCAAGTTGAATGTACTATCAATGGTTTGGGGGAAAGGGCCGGCAATGCCGCTTTGGAAGAAATTGTCATGCTTTTAAAAACCAGGAAGGACTTAAAATTCAGAACCAGTATCGATACAAAACAAATAATACCAACCAGTAAATTGGTTATTAAAACATTTAATATTCCTGTTCAGCCAAACAAAGCGGTTGTCGGCAAAAATGCCTTTGCCCATGCTTCAGGAATCCATCAAGACGGCTATCTTAAAAAAAAAGAGTCTTACGAGACCATAAAGCCGGCAGAGATTGGTCTTAAAAGGGGTAAAATCATTCTCGGGCCGCGTTCTGGAAGACATGCTCTAAAGCATCGACTGTTAAAACTAGGCTATAGGGTTGATGAAAGCAAGCTTTCTTTAATTTACAAAGACTTTCTTTTAATTGCTGATGTTAAAAAAGTAGTCTCCAACAAAGACCTTAAAAAACTGATGAAAAGATTTTTAAAGTAGCTTCTTCTCTTTGACAAGAATACAATTGCTTCTCTACAATATTTATAGAAATATGCTTTGCCTTGAATTTTTAGTTCTTATCCTCTTTTCAATAATCTTAGTTTTATTGACGCTTTTTATATTGTGCAAGTGTGGATTTTTCAAGAGAAAAAATATAAGCAAGATTTTGCCTTTTAGGCTTTCAATAAAACCCCCATACAGAGAAGAGCAAGTTTTAGAGACTTTTTGGAAAATCCATCGGACTATTCTTGAGACTTTAGATTTTAAAGAATTAACGGGTAAAATAGTCAATTTAATTTTGCAGGAGCTGGGCTATTTAAAACTAGATATTAAAGCAATTGTTTTCACCCTTGTTGATAGAGAAAAAGGAATAGTTAAAAGAGTGTCGGTTTCTCCAACTGAAGAAGTGAGGCAAATTTTAAGCGTTTCGCCAGAGCGATTTGAAGAAATAGAGATCCCCATCAATGCTAAGGAGAATCTATTGGTAAAAGTTATTGAGACTCAAAAAGCCTCCTTAACCCATGACCTTTCAGATGTTTTTGTGCCCGTAGGCAAGCGAGAAACTTGGCGCAATGTTCAAAAAGATGTAGGAATAAAAAGTTCCTTAGTCTTTCCGCTTCTTGCAAGAGGAAAAAGCATTGGGGCAATGATTTTTAGTGTCGGCAATAAAGAAGAAGAAATCACTCCTTATGAAAAGGAAGTAATTAAAGGATTTGTCAACACGGTTGCCATGGCAGTAGAAAATGTTAATTTAAATGAGAGGCTGACTCAGACGATTAAAGAGCTAAAAGACACTAATATTAAACTGGAAGATTTAGACAAGCGCAAAGATGAGTTTTTGTCAGTGGCCGCCCATGAACTGCGGGCGCCGATGACGGCTATTAAAGGTTATCTTTCGATGATCTTGGAAGGCGATGCCGGCAAGGTGCCTGCCAAAATCCGCGAGTTTTTGGATGATGCTGTTTCCGGCAATGACCGTTTAATCAGATTAGTCAATAATATGCTTAATGTTTCAAGAATTGAGGAAGGCCGCTTGACTTATGAGATGGGAGTGGTTAGTTTAGCCAAAGTTGCCGATGATGTTTATGATGATTTTATTGCCGAGGCAGAAGAGAAGGGATTGTCAATTTCTCTAAAAAGCCCTCCTGATATAAAAGACCGGGTTTATGTTGATAAAGACCGCATCCATGAAGTTATTGGAAACCTTATATCAAACGCTGTCAAATATACAGATAAAGGCTCGGTGACGGTCAGGCTTTCAAATCCGACAGAGGAGAGTATTCGGTTTGAAGTTGTTGATACCGGCAGCGGCATTTCAGAAAAAGACAAAGGCGAGCTTTTTAAGAAATTTTCCCGGGCAGAAACCAGCGCCGGCAAGGCAATCGGCTCAGGCCTGGGGCTTTATATCTCAAAGCTTTTGGTAGAAAAGTTTGGCGGCAAAATCGGCTTTGAATCAAAGCTTGGCAAAGGGAGCACGTTTTGGTTTGAAATACCGATAAAATAATTTCAAATTTCAAATTAAAAATGCAAAATTGAAATTCAAAATTACAAATTAAGATGAAATCATACAATATTAAACACAGATCTTATTACTTTTCTATAGAAATCATTAGATTTTTAGAAACACTGCCTAAGAACTATATTTATCAGGTAATTGGGAGACAGCTTTTAAGAAGTGCTACTTCAATAGGAGCAAATATAATTGAAGCTCAAGCCGCTTCCAGCAAAAGAGATTTCAAAAACTTCATGAACCATGCCTTAAAATCTGCCAATGAAACAAAATATTGGTTATGCCTTTTAAGAGACGGCTTGAAAACTAAGCCTAAAGGAATCAACAAGCTTTTATCTGAAGCTGATGAATTATCAAAAATATTGGGAGCCAGTATGCTAAAACTTAAAGGTAGAAAATAAAATAATTTTGAATTTGAAACTGCAATTTGTAATTTGTCATTTTAAATTTTAAATTTATTTCGTGACTTCCCGCTTTTTCATCATCCGCGGCTGTTTTATTTTAAGCTGGTTTGGCTACCAGTTTATGTCTGATCTTTTGATAAACCAAAATGTTAGGTTAAAGCTTGACTTTATGCTGATTTTCGGGCTGGTCTCTTTAGGCATGGGATTGATTTTAACTTTAACCAAGGAAAACTTAGCCAAACTTGAAACTTCGTTTGTCCTTTCGGTCATTGGGCTTTTTTTAGGGATTTGGGGCATTGTCAACAGCTTCCCGGCTTTTGGACGTCTTTTCCAGAATGATTTTTATTTTGCCCTAAAAGCGACTACTCTCCTTTTTTTCGGCCTTTTGATCACCTTTTTATATTTAAAGTCTTTAAGAGAGCTGGCGTTTAAGGTTTTAAAGCTCAAGAAGTGTAGTGGTGGCATTTACCCGTCTGCAAAAGCTTGAGCTTTAGCGATTGCCTGCCAGCAAGTGCTCAGCAAGTGCAGGCTGGCGGGCAGGTGACACCATAAATAAAACGGTTAAGTTATCGAAGGTGCGATGAATCGCACCACTACAATGGGTCGAAAAACAGAGATATTTTTGTCCCTAATTACTCAATTACTAATTACTTAATTACTTATTTATTGACGAACAAAAACTGAAAATGTTATAGTCGTTAATAACGATGGCAAGAATTCTTCTTATTGAGGATGACCAAGCTACAAGAGAACTTTATGAGGCTCTTTTAAAGCAGGCCGGTTATGAGGTTGATGTAGCTAGTGACGGTGAGGCCGGTTTTGCAAAGGCATTTAAGGGTGGTTATGATCTTTTGCTTCTTGACATAATGCTTCCTAAAATAGATGGGATTTCCTTTTTAGAGGTGCTTAAGAAAGCCGAGGCAATGGAAAAAAACAAAAAAATAGTGATGTTGACGACACTGCGAAGGGACGAGGTTATAAAAAGCGCCTTAAAGCTCGGCGCCGACGGCTATTTGATGAAAACAGTGCTTAAGCCGGCTGAGGTGTTGAAAGAGATTGAGGCTTTCTTGAAAGAAGAAAGCTAAAATCAAATATTAAAAATAAAAGATTAAAAATACAAACCTAAATATAAAAAAATTAGGCAGAGCTTTAATGTCAAATGTCAAAACTAAAAAGATTTACAGATTTGACATGTAGATTTGACATTTGAGTTTTGCGTTTTGAGATTTTTAAATATCTGTTTTTGGTTTTTTATTTTTTATTTTGAAAAATGAAGGATTCTAAGATTGTAAAATTATTGCACGACCTACAACAGCCAATGGTAGCCATTAAAGGCTATCTTTCAATGATCTTGGACGGCAATGCCGGCAAGGCATCTGACAAAGTAAAGGAGTTTGTAAAAAAAGCGTATGAGAGTAATGAAAGGATGATAGAAATGGTGAATATTTTGTCAAGCAAATCCGAAGCACTAAATCCGAAATTCGAAACAAATTCGAAATTATAAATTCAAATGTCTAATCAATCTCAGCAGCCTGCAGGATCTGCCGTCCCGCAACAGACTCTGCCTCAGCAAGTGGCCGAGCCGCAAGCATCCTGCCCAACAGTTCTCTTAATAGAAGACGACTCGCTTTTGGTCAAAATGTACAAGACAAAGTTTGAAGCTGAAGGCTTTAGGATTTTAACGGCCGGCGATGGCGAAGCTGGCCTTAAAATGGCCCTGGAGCAAAAGCCCGATTTTATAATTCTTGATGTGATGATGCCAAAAATTTCCGGTCTTGACGTTTTGGCAAAACTTCAGCAAGACCCCAAAGGCCAGGCAATTCCCGTTATTGTTTTAAGCAACTTAGCTGAACAAGAAAAAGCGCAAAAAGCCCTCCAGTTGGGTGCTAAGGATTTTTTAGTCAAAGCCAACCTGACACCGAGCCAGGTGGTCGCTAAAGTACGGCAGTATTTGGAGAAGTAAAACCTACCCCCGATAAAGCCTCTAATCCTTTTTCCGTCATCATGCAAGTATCTTCAATTCTTATACCGCCCCAGTCGGGCCAGTAAAGCCCGGGTTCAACCGTCACTACAGAGCTAACAGTCACTTTGTTTTTTGATTTTGGAGCCAGAGACGGCGCTTCGTGGGGCAGGATTCCTATACCATGGCCGGTGGTGTGGAGGAAATATTTTTCTACTCTTTCTTTTTTGAAAACTTCCCGGGCAAGCCGGTCAATTTCATCGCCGCTCATTTTCGGCTTAGCATTTTTTAGGGTATTTTCCTGCGCTTTTTTGACAATTTTATATCTTTTGATAAACTCTGTGCTTGGTTTGCCGACAAAAATAGTCCTTGTCATATCGGCATTATAACCATCCTTTTTAGCACCCATATCTATGAGTACGATTTCCCCATTTTTGATTTTTTTATTGGTCGGCTGGTGATGGGGAATAGCCGAGTTTTTGCCCGACGCAACAATTGTTGGAAAAGCTTCTCCATCAGCCCCTAAACTTCCCATGCTTTGTTTAACTAAAGCAGCAATTTCCCGCTCGGTTTTGCCGGGCTTTATTTTTTTAACAACAACTTCAAAAGCCTTATCAGTAATTCCAACTGCTTTTTTAATTTTTATCAGTTCTTGATTTCCTTTTTGCTGGCGCAAGCTGGCAAATTTTTTGGAAAGAGGAATCAGGCTTATTTGGTTTTGGCGCAAGCGGTTGTATTGGCCGACATTTAAGCTGTAAGACTCAAAACCGATTCTTTTTTCTTTTAGATGTTTGACTAGTGTAGAAAAAAGCCTGTTTCTTCGATTGCAAATTTTGATCTTGATATTGGCGAAAACTTTTTTTGCTTGGTCTTGAAACATGGAAGGTATAAAGACAGCAGAAATTTTATTTTTATTGATAATAGCAACCGCCTCTTGGGTATTTGGGTCGCCAAATAAAAAACCAGTCAGGTAAAAAATATTGGCCGCTGAAGTTAGAAGAATCGTATTCAGCCTCTGGTGGTCAAAGAAGGGCTTAAGTTTTTGAAGGCGGTTATCCAGAACATTGGTCATATATGGTATTATTATGTTTGTGTCTAATTATTATAAACCACCGAAGAAAATTTTAAAAAAGTACGCTGATGTTTTGGTAAACTTTGCCTTGGGCAGCGGCAAGGGGTTTAAAAAGGGCGAAGTTGTCCGCTTGGTTGCTTCTGAGTCGGCCAAACCTTTGTATGCCGAGCTTAGAAAAGCAATTTTAAAAGCAGGCGGCCACATGATTTCAAAATATATTCCCGATGATACTAAAGAGCTTAATCTATCAAGAGATTTTTATAAATTAGCCAGCCAAGAGCAGCTTGAATTTTTCCCCAAAAAATACATCCGCGGCTTAGTTGACCAAATCGACCACTCAGTCGCCATAATCAGCGAAACTTACAAACTGGCTCTTGAAGGGATTGACCCTGAAAAAATCATGACTACTGCCCAAGCGATGAAACCTTTCAAAGAGTGGCTGGATGAAAAAGAAGACAAGGGTAAATTTACCTGGACATACGCCCTTTATGCTACGCCTGAGATGGCAAGATATGCTAACTTATCTTTGAAAGAATTTTGGCAGCAGATTATAAAGGGTTGTTTTTTAGATTTTGATCAGCCAATCAGCAAATGGCAATCGGTTTTTAAAAAAATAGAGCTTTATAGAAAAAAGCTAAACAGCTTGCCAATTGATAAGCTTCATATTGAAGGAGAGGGTATTAATTTATGGGTTAGGTTGGGCAAAAAAAGAAAATGGGCCGGCGGCTCAGGTAGAAATATCCCCAGCTTTGAGATCTTTACTTCCCCAGACTGGCGGGGGACTAATGGCCGAATAAAGTTTAACCAGCCGCTTTTCCGGGATTTGCACCTTGTAAAAGACATCGAGCTTGAGTTTAAAAACGGGATTGTAGTTAGCGCCAAGGCCTCTCGGAACGAAAAATACCTGAAAAAGATGATTAAAACCCCGGGAGCTGACAAGATTGGCGAGTTTTCCTTAACCGACGCCCGTTTTTCAAAAATTGACAAGTTTATGGCAGGGACTTTGTATGATGAGAATTTTGGCGGCCGGTATGGCAATACCCATATCGCCTTAGGGAAGTCTTTTCATGATTGCTATGATGGGGATCCGACAAAAGTTTCCAAAAAAAAGCGGCAAACTTTGGGTTTTAACGACTCAGCAATCCACTGCGATATAATCTCAACAACCAAGCGGACAGTCACCGCTTATCTTCGCGACGGTTCAAAAAAGGTAATATATAAAAACGGAAAGTTTACATTTTAGGCAGCTGCCAGCCGGTTTTCTGCCAGAACCAGAGGGCGACAATTATTGCCGCAAAAAGTATTGACAGAAAGAGCGTTTTTCGCAAGTCTTTCTGGATTAGCCTTGGATTGTAGTCAAAAAATTTTTGGTTTTTAGCCTTGGATTTTTGTTTTGTCTTTTTTGCAATTTTTGTTGCACCCCTAGCGTAGTTCCGATAGATATCGGAACGAAGTGGGGTTTTTTGCTTTTTGACCTGTCGCCTCAGCCGGGCAATGATTTTTTCTTTTTTGGTTCTTCTTTTTTTTCCCACGACTTAATTTTAACATACTTGCCAAAACTATTGACAAAAGCCATATAGGCAATCTAAAATCACAAGTAGACAAATGTTACTCAATTTAGCCTTTTCCCAGCCTTTAAATTCTCAAATTATCGTTGTTTTTATCTTTATTGCCACTGTCTGGCTGGCGGTTTTGACTTTTTTTTTGGTGCGGACAGCCGGTCATTATGCAAAACTAACTAAAAATATTACTAAAAAAGATTTAAAAAGCGTTTTAGATGAGATTTTAAGACTTATCAAAAAACACGATAGTCAAAACTTGAAACTTGAAGAGAAAATCAATGAGCTTGAGAAAGAAGACCGTTTCCACTTGCAAAAGGTAGGTTTTTTGCGTTTTAATCCATTTGCTGACACTGGCGGAGACCAAAGTTTTATCTTAAGTATTCTTGACAAAGACGACAGCGGCGTGGTTTTATCCTCATTGCACAGCCGGGGAAGCACCCGTCTTTATGCTAAAAAGGTTATTCATGGCAAAGGCGAGCCGTTTGAGCTTTCCTCTGAGGAAAGAAGAGTTGTTAAAAGTGCTAAAAAAATAAGGAGAAAAAAATGAACAGAAAAAAACTTGTTTTTTCAATAATTGCTTTTTTTGGCCTTTATCTTTTTTCAACCGGTATTTCTTATGCAATTTTTACTTACTTAGTTGCCCCGCCGATGCTGCGGCCGGTTGAAGAGGTAGGGGAGGCCCCAGAAGAGGTCTTACCCGGCGGGATGAGAAAACTGCTTGATGCTACCGGCCCTAAGACCGAGGCCTGTCCTTTAAACGGCCAGAAATTTACTAAAGCAGAAAAAAAGGCCTGGGAAAAACGCCGCCCGCTTCTTGTAATGATTGAAAACCATCAGGAGTCCCGGCCGCAATCAGGACTTTCTTTTGCCGACATTACCTATGAAGCGGTTGCCGAAGGCGGTATTACCCGCTTGATGGCGATTTACTATTGTGATGCCCAGGCCCAGGAGGTAATTGTCGGTCCGATTCGCTCAGCGCGGACTTATTTTTTAGACTGGGCTTCAGAATACGGCGGTTATCCTCTATATGTCCACGTTGGCGGCGCCAACACGCCGGGTCCAGCTAATGCCTTGGGGCAAATAGAAGAATACGGTTGGGGGGGGATAGAAGGCAACGATATAAATCAGTTTTCTGTCGGCTTCCCAACTTTTTGGCGCGATTATGAGAGGCTTGGTCACACCGTTGCTACCGAGCATACGATGTATTCAACGACTGAAAGGCTTTGGGCAGTGGCTAAAGAAAGGGGTTGGACGGCTGAATCGCCTGACGGTGATGATTGGACAGACAGTTTTGTTTCCTGGAAGTTTGAAGAAAGTGCTGGCGACGACGAAACCGCGGGTATTGCTTATAGCTTTTGGGAAGACTATGGCGATTATGCCGTCCGCTGGGAGTATGACAAGGCAACCAACGAGTACAAAAGATTTAATGGCGGCCAGCCGCACAAAGATTTAGACAATGACCAGCAACTGACGGCCAAAAACGTTATTGTTATCTTTACCAAAGAATCAACTGCCAATGACGGCTATCCTGGCGATATCCATCTTTTGTATGGCACTACCGGTGAAGGAGAAGCTTTGGTTTTTAAAAACGGCAAGGCAGTTGAAGGCACATGGGAAAAAGACTCAAGGCTCGGTAGGATGAAAATTTTTGATGAAAAAGGCAAAGAGATAGGTTTTGTTGAAGGCAAGATTTGGATTTCTAATTTACCGGCAGGAGCCAAGCTAGATTACTAGCTAAATCCGAAGCACGAAATCCGAAATCCGAAACAAATTCTAATTTTTAAATTTAAAATTCTAAACAAAGAAGGTTTTGAACATTAAATATTTGAATTTAAATATTGTTTAGAATTTCGATATTCGGATTTCGAATTTAAAAGATAAACTGTGATTTTCTGGAAAAAACTCGTAGATTTTTATAGAACATTAAGATAACACTGCCCAACTGATATAAATGTTAAGATGGCTTCTTTAAAAGATCTTTTTATCTCGCGCGTCCGGGTTAAACTTCTCCAGACGTTTTTGGGGAATCCGGCTGATATTTTCTATGTCCGCCAATTGGTCAGGAAAACCGGTGAGGAAATAAATGCGGTGCGTCGGGAACTTGAGAGACTTGAGGAGCTTAAAGCCCTTCACAAAGAACCTCGCGGCAACCGGCTTTATTACGGTTTTCGCAAAGACTATCCTTTTTATGGCGAGCTAATCCAGCTGGTTGCCAAAACTACCGGTTTAGGCAAAGCAATTGTTAAAAATAAAAACAAATTAGGCAAAGTAAAATATGCCTTCATGTCCGGCAGGCTTGCCAGACGCCGGCCGCACAATCCGGAAGACGTTGATCTTTTAATCGTCGGCGAGATTATCATGCCCCAGCTTCAGTCAATCGTTGCCGGTTTTGAAGGCAAACTGAAAAGAGAGATTAATTATTCAGTAATGACCAAGCAGGAGTTTGAGTTCAGAAAAAAAAGAAGAGACCCTTTTATCTTACAAGTTCTAACTGCCTCGCGCGTCATGCTTATAGGCGACGAGGAGGAGATGCTTTCGTGAAACAGAAAGTAATGAGAGTCGGCAACAGCTTGGGTGTTGTCGTGCCGGCCAAATTTGTGAAAGTAATCGGCATGAAGCCGGGAGATAAGGTTGAGGTTTTTTTGCGTGAAGAAAAAAGAGAAATCGTTTATAAGTTTTCCGGTATCCAGCAGCTAAGCTTTTCTCTTAAAAAATCCTCTCCCCTTAAGTGAGGGAGGTAAAATATACCTATGAGCTTAAAACCCAAAAAACTTCTAATTTTTATCCTCGTTTTAACCCTCGGCGCTCTATATTTAGATTTACCAAAAGACTACACTTTAAAATTCAACCTCCTCGGCCAAACTTTTAATATTCCCCTTTCTTCTCCTGATATTGATATATCCTTTGGCAGTATAAAATTCAAGCGCGATTTGGAAGTCAAAAAAGGTTTGGACCTTCAAGGTGGCGCTCACTTGGTTTTAAAAGCTGACATGAGTGGGGTGGAGGAAGGCGACCGCGAGGAGGCCTTAACTTCTGCAAAGGAGGTTATTTCAAGAAGGGTAGACCTTTACGGTGTTGCCGAGCCGGTTATCCAAACTTCCAAATTAAAAGACGACTATCGGATTATTGTCGAACTGCCGGGAGTAACTGATGTTGATCAGACAATAGATTTAATTGGCAAAACTGCCCAGCTTGACTTTAGGGTTTTACCTGAAGAGGAGAAAAAAAGCGCTACCCCTTCGGCCGTGCCAATCATAGCCTATGAAAAGACTGACCTGACAGGTAAGGACTTAAAAAAGGCCACTGTTCAATTTTCCCAAGAAACAAGCGAGCCGGTGGTTGGGCTTGAATTTACCGGCGAAGGCAAGGAAAAATTTGCTAAAATAACCGGCGACAATGTCAACTTTCCGGTGGCGATTTTTTTGGATGAGCAGCCTTTAACTGCCCCAAGAGTTAATGAGCCGATCTTGGACGGCAAGGCAATAATTTCCGGCCAGTTTGATGTCAAACAAGCTAAGGAGTTGGTTATACAGCTTAATGCCGGCGCTTTGCCTGTGCCGATTGAGGTCGCTTCCCAAAAAACCATTGGCCCGACCCTGGGCCAGGAATCTATCAAGAAAAGCCTCCGCGCCGGCATTGTCGGCCTTATGATCGTCATTCTTTTTATGGCCGGTTATTATGGAAAACTGGGAATGATTGCCGACATCGGCCTTATAATCTATGGTATTTTAACCCTGGCAGTTTATAAGTTAATTCCTGTTACTTTAACCCTGCCGGGCATTGCCGGTTTTATACTCTCGGTTGGCATGGCGGTTGATGCCAACATCTTAATTTTTGAAAGGATGAAAGAAGAAATGCGGCTTGGCAAAAAATGGCGGGGAGCAATGGAGGCCGGCTTTGGCCGGGCTTGGGACTCTATAAAAGATGCTAATGTCTGCACCATTGTCACTGCCCTGGTTTTGCTTAATCCCTTTAACTGGTCTTTTTTAGTAACCTCCGGCATGGTCCGCGGCTTTGCTTTAACTTTGTTGATTGGTGTGCTTATGGGATTGTTTACGGGAATTGTGGTGACAAGAACGCTACTTAGGGTACTATATCGAAGAAAGGATTGATCTAAACACTTTTACTTTTGTAAAAATTTTATTTTATAAATTAGAAAAATTCGAAGCACGAAGCACGAAATTCGAAACAATATCAAAATTCAAAATTCAAAACAGTTTAGTCCGCCAGCTGGCGG
>Ga0180438_10004936_pt1 | contig 18891 bp, 18 predicted proteins | sample SS_ome_12_FD_132455 | JGI IMG/M metagenome (GOLD analysis project Ga0180438, IMG submission 132455) | Hypersaline lake sediment archaeal communities from the Salton Sea, California, USA - SS_3_D_2 metaG | ecosystem: Environmental > Aquatic > Non-marine Saline and Alkaline > Hypersaline >...
ATCTAGAAGTCGAAACCGATCCAGAACTTCGTCTGCCAACCGGTCACAACATCCCAATCGAAGGGCTTGCTGAAGTCCCGCCACTGCAATCCCTTGACGAATTCGAGATGCATGGGAAAGCCTAAAAAGAAAGCCTGAAACCCGAATCCGAACGACCCTATGGCTTCGTATTCATAAAGGATGGGGATATCGTTTTCATCCAGTCCTTCAAAGCCATAGAATTTCGCCGGATATCCTTTCATTTTCGAGCGGCCGATGTCGAAAAAGAGCGTGCCACGAACAGGACCGAGCAACCCTAAAAGAGTCTGCCATTGATAGACGATGGGGATCCGAAATTCGAGGTTCCCGAACCAGGCTTCCGTTCCTGTCAAAGAATAATAATACACGGAACGGATCTCGTTGTTGCCACCGAAATAGGTGACGTATGGGGTTTTGCCGTAACTGCCGAAGAGCTTGAGCCTGAAGGCAAGGAGAGCGTCGCCCCCGATGTGCAGGTATTTGCGCAGGTCTGCCCGGAATGTCGTGTTCGAAAGGAAGCTATCAGAAACGGGAATGGCCTGCTGAATGGAAAGGGAGAACGTACCGCCGGCGACCGGGCCGAAATATTTAAAGCGGGTGGTTTCTCCGACAAGGGAAAAAGTAAGGCCTAGCATGTTCCCGTTCAGAAAATAATTATATTGAGTCCCTCTATAATCGAGAATCTGGTTCAAGTAAGGATCATAAAAGTCTTCTTCCCAGCGCTGGAAGAATACGGAGCCCTGGGCGCGGTAATACCTGTTGAAGGGATAAAATGCACTGACGGTCGCTCCCGATATATCTCGAGTCGAGATGGCGTCGGAGTAACTCAAAAAGTTATATAGGTAGGGATCATAGTATGTATAGGAAGGGTAGTAGAACAAGGTGTATGAGTAAAGATCCACAGCGTACTGGAGGCGGTTCTTCAGGTTGTAGAAAGAGAATTGGTAGGAGCGGTAACTCCTCACTTGATAAGCGAGGACGGTGAATGTGTAATCTGCGAACAGGTCGGAAAATGCAATAGCGGTTCCACCATAAATGGAGCCATCGGTGGATATAACGGCCTCGACAGGGGGTCGGCCCATAAGATAGAGTTTGCCAATCCCCTTCTGCGGTTCGATTTCGTCCTTGTTAACCTCGAGCGTAAGGATCGGCTCGAACTGCTCATAAGTATCCTCGGGCTCGATTACATCGAAAGTCACGATCTTCTCCACTTCGGGCTCCAGCTCACTCTTGTAGATCTGGAACGATCCCTTGTTGAAGGAGGAAAAGACGACCATGTTCGGCTCGTTCGGAAGAGGCGCGGGAAAGAAGTTGCCCGTCCGCACATCCGTGTATCGCTTGAGCTCCCCGCTCTCCAGCGAAACGGAGTATATGTTGTAGGCTTCTCGCATGTCTCCCGAGAAAAAGACCTCCGTGGCGTCTTGGGAGAATGCGGGCGTGATGTCGTTTCCGGGGCCGAAGGTCAGCTGTGTTTTTTTCTTGAGGTTATCGATGGGGGACAGAAAAATTTTGTCGTATTTATCGAGACGGATCGTGTAGACCGCCTGCTCCCCGTCCGGCGAAAGGGATATGGCTTTTTCGTAGAGCTCGTCTTGTGTCAGGTTCTGAATCTCCTCGGTCGTCAAGTCGATCTTGTAGATATCATGGATACCTTTTTCGAAGGCGATATAGAGAAGGCTATCTCCGGATGGGGAAAAAGTAGGAGACGTGGGCTGATCCTGAGGGATCGGGACATCCGTGATGGTGTCCCCCGTCAAGGCGTTGACGATGAACAGAGAATGCTTCTGTCCGGCCCGGCCGAAAAAGGCGATCCTGTCTCCATCCGGTGACCAGGCAACGAGATTTCCCTCAGAGGGATCGATGCTGTACCGGATGAATTCATACTTGAGGGTATAACCCTTGGTGATGTTCTTGAGGACCTTTCCGTCTTTCGTGGAAAGAAGGACGATGTCGATGTCTTGATCCTTGACGCTGTATGTCAACACGGCGACGACATCGCCGGATGGAGATAAGGCATGGGAGAAGGCAAAGTAATAGTTGTTCAGCGGAAACTGCGGCCCCATAGGCAGGCTGTAATCTTCTGGATTATCTCGCAGAAGCAGATGTTTGTATTTTTTACGCAAGTATTTTTTGAATTCGTGATTAAACTCTTGAGGCTTCATGTTGAAGGTCTTCTGGATCGGGTCCGACCTCCCGATGAAGGAGGAGTTTTTCATGGATTGCCAGAACTCCCTCACTCCGTTTTTACCGAATTCTTCCTCTATGAATTCGTAGATGGCATGTCCGAAATCATAGGCGGGATCCCGAGGCATCGGGTACTGGGAGTAGAGATGACCTCGTTCTGTCATATCGGGCATCCTGTCGTTCAGCACGGTGTCCCTGACGATCAAGGAGGACCAGGAGGACCAACTTCCCGTGTTGTACTCTGAAAATCCTTCCAGAATCCAGAGCGGAGGCTGAGAAACGGCATAGATCACGCCTCCCGGGCTTCCCCAGAGGAGGTCATACTCGAAGATATGCGTCAATTCGTGAGCGATGAGGTCCTGTAGCTCGTCGGGAGGCATATCCCCGTGCAGGGCCACTCGATAAAGGAGCGGCTCGGCCACGCCGAGAACGCCTTCGGGGATGTTGTACAGGTTGGTCTGCTGAAAATCGGTCAACGTTTTGTAGAAAAGCAGAGGAACGGGGGCGGAAAGTTCGTGCTTGATATCACGGCTGATCTTCTGGTAGGCGCTCTCCGCATAAGATGCGAGCAGCTTCAGAGTTCGCAAGTCCTTTGTGTAGTAATAGATGTCGAAATGATCAGTCTCGTATTTATCCCACTGAAAATTGACATAATTGACTTTGTTCTTTCCGTAATAGGGAAAGTAATAGAATTGACCAAATCCCATTTGTGCCACAATCAGGAAAAATGAGACACAGACAAGAATTTTTAGATGTTTTTTCATTGAGACTCCTGATTACTTGTTGATGAGATATCTCTCTTGAAGGAGAGATTCTCCCAGAAACGCTTGGAAAAGCTTATCCTTGACCGATTGAATGAGGTCAAAATAAGCGAAGTAAGCCGTCTGATTCGGATTCTGATAGTTCCGCGTTTCTTTAAAATTTTTCTGGTATAGGGTTTCCCCTGTTTTGGAATCGATCAGGTAAAGATTGAAAAAAAGCGTATAAAACTTTCGCTCTTCGAGGGATGTTTTATCGGGAAAAGGATCTTCGAACTGGCGTTTTTCTCTGTCCACGAGGGCTTTCCTGACTTCCGATTTGTAGTCGATCGTCCCGGTGAGAATGATGGCGTCTTTATTTTCGGTCGGAAGGCCGGTCCAAAAGTCATCTTGCTCGAACGTCTCGACAGTCTCAGGCATGATCTCCACTCTCGATACGGGCATCTGGATGTTCTTTTCGAATTCGAAGGCAAAGTATTCCGTTGTCTCTTTGTTCAGGTCGAAGTCGGTTCGCGCTTTCAACACGAGAAAGTCCGTGATGATCAATTCTTCGAACCGTTCCAGCTCGAAGGAAACAGGCCTGGGCATTTCCACTCGAACTCGCCAGTACTGCCCCCCACCTGAACAGGAATACAAAGCAAGCAAAGCGAGAAGCCAAACCCATTTTATGTTATTGATTTTTAGCGATTTCATCTTTTCTAGCCTCATAACGCTTAATAAACTGTTGATAATTGGCGTTGATATGTTTGTCGTCTGGCCGGATCTTCAGTGCCAGCTCGTACTCTTGTTTCGCCTCTTCCCAGAGTGACTTTTTTTCGTAGGCCACAGCCAGATTGTTATGCGCGGAAGCGGAGTCAGGATCGGTTTGTAAAACTTTTTTCCATCGAAAAATGGCTTCATCCCACAAGTCCAGCTTTGCTGCTTCCACACCAAAACGCATTTGATCGGCGGGAATAGAAGAAGCACACTGGGTTATAAACAAAAGGATAGGGAGGAGGGCGAGCACCCCGATTATATACCTAATCTTCATCGTTAAACCTCTGAATCTACAGTACTGTTTTTTGTTTCGTTCGTCAAGCACTCCAACTTCGCTGCAATATTTATACCAAATTCTCTTGAGAATGAGATGTCGGCGGCCCGGGATCAGTGTTATCAAATGGGGACACTTGTATCATGGATAATGCCCAGTGTGCCAAGTAAGCATCTCTTAATCCGTGATGGCGAGCAGGCGGATTGCTTTATGGAGGGATTCGATTGTGTGGTGGAGAAAACCTTGAGAAGAGCTGAGCAGGCATGGGACATCTCCTTAGAGGAGAAATGTGGGAAGCGCCCACGTCCGAGCGAAGTTACCTCGCTGGGGAAACTGAGAGGAATTTCATTTTCGAACCACCAATCGCACCACTCGGACATTCATCTGTTACGGTTTTGGAAAAGCTTCCGTGTGGCAAAGATGCATTTGGAATTTCTGTGGTTTTATGGTATAAACGTATTTTTTAGAGAGAGAGAAATGCCAAAAGTATGCCACATCTGCGGTAAAGAGCCGAGCTTCGGTCAGTCGGTCAGCCATTCACATAAGGCGTCAAAGAAAAAACGGAAGCCCAATCTCCAGCACGTCAAAGCCCAGACGCAATCCGGCCCGAAGAAGATCTGGGTCTGCACACGCTGTCTCCGTTCCGGAAAAGTGACGAAGGCCCTTTAGACTTCAGACTCTTTCCACCGAAAATATTTCTTCGATCCCAGCGATCTTTTCCACGATTTTTTCGAGGTGAGCGATATCTTTGATGTTCATCGTGAGTTTGATCTGTCCCTTTTTGTCCGGGAAAGTGACAACCTCGGCTTTTGTGATATTGCCCTTTTCTTTCGCGATCACTGCCGTAAGCTTTGCCAAGACTCCGGGCGAATCCTCTCCCTTGATCAAGAGCTTTCCGGAATAAACACCTTTGATGGATTTGTCCCAGGCGGCTTCGACCATTCGCTGAGGATCGAGGATCTCCTTGGTTACGAGAGGGCACCGGAGGGAATGGACCGTTATGCCTTTTCCGGATGTCATGTATCCGGTGATCGGCTCCCCTTTTATGGGATTGCAACATTTGGCGAGTTTTATCGAAGCTCCTTTTTCATCCTTCACGAGGATCACCGTTTCAGGCTTCTTCATGACTTTCGTGACAACTTTTCCGAGCAGAGATTCTTTTCTTGTGGCCAGATCGATTTCAGGGAATATTTTTTCCATAAGGCGTTTGTTGGAGACGATCTTTCCAGAACCCAAAAGGGCGTAGAAATCATCCGCCTTCTTAATTTTGAAGGGAATTACTTGGGATATACGTGTCATGATCGCAGAGGCTTTTCTCATACCCGTAGGCAGTGCATATTTTTCCATGGCCCTGTCCCACATCTTTTTTCCATACTGGATATTTTTTTTCCGCTCCTCTTGATTGAGCCACCGTTTGATATGATGTCGGGCCTTTGACGTGTAGGCCGCGTTCAGCCAGTCTCGGTTCGGGGTGGCATCCGGATTTTCCAGGATCTCAACGATATCTCCGGGCTTGAGGATTGTTTTTAAAGATGCTTGTTTTGCGTTGATCTTGGCTCCGCTGGCATGAAAGCCCAGCTCTGAGTGAATACGGAAGGCAAAGTCGATGGCCGTTGCCCCCAGGGGAAGAGAAATAACCTTCCCCTGGGGAGTGAAGACATAAACCTCTTCGGGGATGAGGTCCGTCTTCAGGCTCTTTAAAAACTCCCTGGGACTTTTTTGCTCCTTGTAGAGCTCTGCGACTTCGCGCAGCCAGATCAACCTTTTATCCTCCTTCATTATGGCTTTGGGGTCAGCCTCTTTGTATCGCCAGTGAGCCGAAATACCGTTTTCTGCAAGGGTGTGCATATCCTGCGTGCGGAACTGAATCTCAATGGTCTGTTTTTTTTCTGTGATGATCGTCGTGTGCAGGGCCTGGTACAGGTTCGGTTTGGGCATGGCGATGTAATCTCTGAACCTGTGGGGAATATGCGGCCAGTTTTGATGCACGCTGCCGAGTGCGGCGTAACAATTCTCTACTGTGTCGGTGATCAATCTCAATGCCATAAAATCAAAAACCTGATCAAAAGGAATATTCCGCCGGTCCATCTTGTTGAAGATGCTGTAAGGCCTCTTGATCCTGTAAAATATCTCCGCCGGGATCTGATGATCTTCCATCAGCTGTTCGAGAGACCTTCGGATACTTTTGAGCTCTTTTTCAGCTTTTTTCTTCAGAGGGTCTATGAAGGACGCGATCTTGAAGTAATTCTCGGGGTCGACGTAACGGAAGGATAGATCCTCCAACTCCGCCTTTATCCTCCCCATACCCAACCTGTTGGCGATGGGAGCATAGATCTCCAGTGTTTCCCGTGCGATCTGTTTTTGCTTGTTTTCCGGTAAATACTTGAGTGTTTTCAGATTATGGATCCTGTCGGCGAGTTTGATGAAGATCACTCGGACATCGTCTGTCATGGCGAGGATGATCTTGCGAATGCTTTCGGCCTTGCGTGTTTCTGGAGAGGAGGCTTCGACCAAGCTGATCTTGGTTATGCCCTTGATCAAATGAGCGGCTTCCTTGCCAAAGGTCTCTTCAATTTCAGGGGCGGTGACCTCTGTGTCCTCGAGGACGTCATGCAGGATTCCTGCAACAAGAGTTGTGGTATCCATCTTCATGTCTGCCAGCATGCTGGCGACTTCCAACGGATGGCTGAGATAGGGCTCTCCCGACCGGCGGATCTGGCCTTTGTGTGCACGGGCCGCGAACACATAGGCCTTTTTGAGAAGTGTAATCTCCTGCTCCGTATAGGATGAGGACACTTTCTCCACGATGTCGTTAAAACGGATCATTTGTTCCATCCATTTTAAGCGATTTTTTGTTCTTTTGCGATGATCCAGTCGACAGCATCGAGCAGATTTTTGGCCACGTAATCAGGCTTCAAGCTTTTCTCCGAGAGCGTTCGGCGGGCCTTCTGTCCATGGCCTGTGAGGAGAAGGATCGGGGTGGCTTCGATGTTGAGGCCGAACTCGATATCCTCCGCTTTATCTCCGACCATGTAGGATTCCTTGAGCATGATGTTCAGGTCTTCCGCTGCACGTAGGGCCATGCCCGGATTCGGTTTTCGGCACGAGCAGTCTTTTCTAAAGATGGGATTCATGGAATGGATGTAGTGGGGGCAGTAATAGAATCCGTCCAGTCTGGCATCGTTCTGTATAAAAAGATCGCGCATTTTATCGTGGATCTCTCTTAATGTTTCCTCTTCGATGAGGCCTCGACCTATGCCGGATTGATTTGTCACGACGACAGCAAGTAGCCCGGCGATGTTTATTCTCCGGACAGCCTCGTAACTGTATGAGTAAATCTCTATGGCTTCAAAGGAATCGGGGTATCCGACGTCTTTATTCAACGTACCGTCCCGGTCGAGAAAAACAGCTTTTTGTTTCATTTCAGGAAACCTTGACACTCCTCGAGGACCCTTTCGGGAGATATCTGGGTCATGCATTGGTGCTCGAACGGACAGACTCTGTAGGAACAAGGCCAGCATGACACCTGTCCTTTGAGCACCTTCGAGGGGCTTTGGAAGGGGCCAGTGATACGGGGATCTGTGGGCCCGAAAATCGCCACCACAGGGATCTTGAGGGCATTGGCCAAATGCATAGGGCCAGAATCATTGGTGATAAAAAGATTCGAAAGGCTGATCGCGCCAGCCAGTTGAAGAAGCGTCGTTTTTCCGGTCAGGTCGATGGGTTTTTTGGACATGGGCTCGGCGACGGCCGCAGCGATCTCTTGATCCGTGCCGGAGCCGATAATAAGAATCTCCGCATCGTGTTTTTGCTGCAGTTCGGTCGCAAGGCGAGAGAAAGAGGATGCAGGCCAGCGTTTGGCAGGGCCGTAAGATGCGCCGGGACTGAGCATGATAATGGTTTTATGCATGTTCACAGGGAGTGATCTCAAGAGGACTCCCGCCTGAGTCCGCGCGTCATCGTTCAACGGGAAATCCAGGTGTGGCGGCTCTGTCTCCATTCCAAGCCTAGAGATAAGGGAAAGATAGTAATGGATGTGATGCTTGGGGGCTTCCAAGGCAGAAATCTCCACTCTTTTGGTCAGCAGGAGATGTCGTCCGTCCCTTGCGTATCCCCACCTCTGTGGGATTTTCGCGAGGGCGAATAGAAGGGCCGAACCGAAAGAGTTCGTGAAAAGGATGCCGATATCAAAGGACTGTTTCTTCAGCTCCTGCGCATCTTCGTGGATGCTTTTATAACTGTTTCTATGGGAGAGTGGGATTGTACCTTTGACAAAATCCAGAGAGAGAAAAATTCCTTGGGTCCACTCCGAGGCAGCGACCCAGATCTCTGCGGCCGGGTAGCTCTTGTGCACGGAGGCCAAGGCAGGCAATGAAAGGATGGCGTCACCGATCCAATTTGGTGCACGAACCACAACTTTCATCCCATCAATTGTATTCACTTCACCCGATCTTGTCAAAAGACACAGGGAGCAACCTGCATGTCCGGGATTGTAACGATATATCTTTGGGGTACGTTTTCGAGTGCCTCCATCCTTTGGCGAAGGGGTGCTTGAGTGGCAGCCACGTATCAACGTCTTTTTTCGTAGGGTCCGGTCCCACAGGGAAGGCCGCGGGGAGAACGATTCCTGCATGAGGTGTTTTCGGGTCGCAGACCAAGGTATTCAGAACGACGATTCCCGGAGATTCCAAGGCTCTGAAAATTCTGGGATTTGATCCCACCGTGTGATGTTTAACAGCATTATTCAGAAGTGGAAGAGGATGGTTTTTCCTCTTTTTTGGGAGGGGGGGCGGTTTTTGTCTCCTTTTTCTCCGTATCCTGGGGTTGGTGTTGGTCCTCGGCGGTTTTCTTATTGGCGTAATCCGTGATGTACCAGCCGTTGCCTTTGAATTGGATGGCAGGCGCCGAAATGATCTTGGTTACCTTCCCGCCGCACTTGATGCACGTTGTCAGTGGGGGCTCTGTCACTTTTTGCATGACCTCGAACACGGTCTTACATTTCGAACATTTGTATTCGTACAAAGGCATTTTACTCTCTCATTCGGAAATGGCCCATTATATCAGAGATCCGATATTAATGAAAGACGATCGCTTCGAAGGTGTAGATCTCTGCTCCGGATTTCCAGGCATCCGTGGGCAATCCAGCTTTTTGACAGGTCCGCTCGAGGAAGGTCAAGCGCGACCATCTGTTTTCTACGGGAACTTGTGGCAACAATAAGCCTCGGTGATCTCCCTTGGCGATGATCAATCCGTGCTTCCCGACTTTCACATCTCTGGGATCCCTGATTTTTTTCGGGGGAGTGAGAACAGAGATCTCGAGGTCGATATCTTCGAGTTCGGAAGAGGAAACCGGAGGGAAACGGGCATCCCTGGAGGCGGCATAAATAGTGGCCTGAACAATGGTTTGGTGAAGTGGCAGGACCGGCTCGATGAAACCGATGCATCCTCTGAGATCTCCCTTTTTCTTCAATGTGACGAAAGCACCTCTTTTGCTCAAAAACTTAGGATTATCCGTGTTCGGGCGATAGACCTCATTGGTACGGACATACCTCTCGAGCGTTTTACGGGCAATCTCGACCAGGCTCGATTTTTCATCGACGCTAAGGGAGAAGGAGACGTCTGCGTGCCTTCCCGCATAAACCGCGGCAGCCGTGTATCCCACAACTTGCGATTCATTCCCTCCCGCTTGGGAGGAATCGGCATACTTCAAGATCGTCACTTCGGGATTCTCCAATTTTTTCGCATAGAGCAGGACTGAGGCGACCGGACCTCCCCCGCACATGATGTTCTCTCTTCTCCCCATTTTTTTTATGATGCTGTCTGTATCCATGGATTTTATGAGAGAGAGTGTGTCCGCATCCACAGAGTTGGCTTTCTCTTTGGGGAAAAAATGCGAGAGGTCTGTGGACGCCACGATCAAAACCTTTTGGCCGCGGAGGGTTTTCGCAAATGCATCTGCGAGTGAAGAGATCGTTTTTTCCGTAGGAGCGCCCATGACGATCGGAAGGATCTTCGCCTCAGGCAGGACTTTCTGGACGAAGGGCACCTGCATTTCTACGGAATGCTCCTCCCTGTGAGCGTTTGGGACGAACTTGAAACCGGATGCCTTCGAAAGAGCCGTTGCAAGGGTTTCATCGACCTGGGCCACCCCGAACGGAGTTTCATAGCCGCCGGAGGGGTAGATGGAACATCCTCTGAATCCGTGCCGGTGGGAGGGGCCGACAATGACGACAGTTTTAAAATCCTGACCATGAACGAGACGATAGGCATGGGCTGCAACCTGTCCGGAATAGACGTATCCTGCATGAGGCGCGATGAGGCCAACGATGCCTTCTGTCGGAGCGCTGCTTTCGGCCTGGAGAAGATATCTGTCCAGTTGACGGGAGAGCTCCTCTGGCTTGCTGTCGTACCAGCTTCCCGCACAGATCGACTTCCGGATTTCCTGCGCGCCGATGGGGAGGGCGGACAGGATTCCTATAATTATGATCGCAACAATTTTGCCCTTCATTTCCTGACCTCGCAGTCCAGTGTATCGAAAACTATATTATATCAAGAATTGCCGCAATTGGCGAGATGACACTCATTCATGGATGCCTTTCAGAATCCGAGATGCCGCGGAAACCTTCGCTGTATTGAGGGGTTCAATTGTGTTTTTGATTCACCTATTGGGACACCCTAAACGTCATTCAACACGGTTTTGGAAAGACTTAACGTACTCGTGCCATTTTTCAATTGACTTTTTTTCGGATATCCGGTAAAAATGATAAGAGATTTGTTATGAGGCACATTCTAAAATCGATCTTTACGGTTATCGTCACATCGTCAGCCTTTTTTTTAGGATTTTATCTTGGAAAAGAGAAGATCTTGTCCATGATCCCAAATTTTCAGGAAGACTTGGACGAAAAATCCTGATCGGGCTCTTTCCTCCCCACTCTTTCTACCCAAATTTTCTGTTTTCAGCACAGAGGGGCTTTTTGAAACTTGTACAATTAAAACAAAACTGAAAGCTGAGAGGATTCTTTTGAAAAGGGCCATTGATTATCGAGAACTGCATTTGGAAAGGATAGCCATAAGAGGGGGAAGCGGGATCGTGTCGATTTGACTATAGATACGGAGGCCCTTATAATATACACCGACATTTGCCTGAAGACGGCGGATCCGATGGACGACCGAGAGCAAAAATCACCCCGAATATAAGAGAAGAAACATGAACTGGGCAACGTACGGTATCATCATCATTTTCGGAGCCTTTATCATCTTATTGATCCTGAACCCCAATCTATCCTGCTTCGGCAAAAGGATCACGTCTCCGCTCTATCCCGTTCTGCGTAAAAAAAAGAAGTCCTCGAAGGCACTTAAAGCCCAGGATTATGGTTTTAAACTGTCTGATGACGGGACCGTTTCTGGCTATCAGGGCCTCAGGATCGATGACGATGAAGAGCCCTTTTTGGATCGATTCAAGGAAAAAAAATATAAAACGAAAGACTACGGATTCAGGCTATCCGATACTGACGGTACGCAGGACAAAGGAAAAAAGGGGAAGAACGGAGAGAGCTCTCATTGAGCGGGGCTCTCTGCATTCACTCTTAGAGGCCAGAATTGCGAGCGCACAAGCTTCTTGGCGTATGCTTTGTTCTATTGTTCCTTTTGTGCTGCCGACCGTCTCCTGTATTGCTCACCCCTGTCCCGCCCCGGATAGACAGTATGGAGGGATATGCGTCTCTGAGGTATGAAGGCGCACAGGGCTCGGCCAAGACCAAATTTTCCTTTTTATTCGTCTCTCCCGATCAAGGGAGGATCGATGCATCCGATTTTCTGGGGCGTTCTCTCTATCAGGTCATCATCACCGAAGGCCAAGCCTATTTTGTGCTTCCTTCTAAAAGAGTCTATTGGCAGGCCGTAGAGGAAGAGATCGTTTTCCGGTTTATGGGCTTTCATTTGAGCCTGGAGGAGATGGCCTCGCTCTTGAGCGGCCACTGGCCCGAAAATAAGCCCGCCTTTGCATGGGATCTCCAAAGAGATGGACAGAACAGGATTATCCGAGGAAAAAGAGGGGATCTCCAGTTTTTTGTGGAAGATTTCGTCCCCGAAACGAGCATTGCCCGCCAGATATTTTTTTCACACCCTCTAAATGAAGGCCACCTTAAAATCCTCAACATTGGCTTTAACCAGCCTTTAAATGAACGGGCTTTTACGACCGGATTCGTCCGAAGATTCGAAGAGAAAACCTGGGAAGAGATTCAGAAGATGTTCTGAGATGAAGCTTTATTCCTTCGCCAAAATCAACCTCGGATTGGAAGTGTTAGCCAAAAGGGAGGATGGTTACCATGAGGTCAGGGTTCTCCTCCAGTCAATTTCCCTTCACGATGTCTTGGAATTCCGGTCCGCTCCCGAGGACGAGATCCTCCTGAAGGGGAATGATGAACGGATTCCCTGGGATCAGAGAAACCTCATTTACAGGGCTGCCCGACTCTTGAAAGAGAATCTTGGTCTTGCGGAAGGAGTCGAGGTGCGGGCACACAAACGGATCCCTCCAGGCAAAGGTTTGGGGGGCGGGAGCAGCAATGCGGCGATGACGCTGTACGCACTGAACAAACTATGGGCATTGGATCTTGGGAAAGGAGATCTGATGGAATTGGGGAAAAAACTGGGGGCGGACGTCCCCTTTTTTTTTGAGGGGGGATTGTGTTTGGGCCTGGGACGAGGGGATGAGGTCGAACGCGTAGTGGACCTTACTTCTTATTATTGTGTTCTTGTCCTCCCCGAAACGACGATCTTGACACCTTCCGTCTACAGCCAGTTCCGCCCCTCCTTGACTTCAGATGCCAAAGGCAGTAAAATTATCGGGTTTTTAGAGAGCCGTAATCTGCATGTATTGAAAAACAGCTTAGAAGAGACGGTATTTCGTTCATACCCTCAGATAGAAGCCATAAAGAGCCTTTTCCAGAGTACGGAGCCAGAGCTATCTTTGATGAGTGGTTCAGGCTCTGCGGTTTTTGGCCTCTATCGGGAGAAGAAAAGGGCCAGAGAAGCTTTGGAAGTGTTGAACAAAGTCCATCCGTCGCTCCTCGTGGAGACGATTCCGCGCGAGCGATATTGGAGCAGGTTGTTGGCTGGGGTGTAGCCAAGCGGTAAGGCAGCGGCCTTTGGAGCCGCCATTCGGAGGTTCGAATCCTTCCACCCCAGCCAGAGCTTGAATTCAGAGGCTCTCTCCTCGGGGAGAGATCGAGAAAGAGGAGCTATCGTGAAAGGAGAAAATACGATGAAGGTGTTTGCAGGATCCTCGAATCCAGCGCTTGCTCGGGAGATCGTTCGCTACCTGGACATCGAGCTGGGCAAATGTGTTCTAGAGCGCTTCAGCGATGGGGAGATTCATTTCTACATCGACGAGAATGTCCGTGGAGAGGATATTTTCATCGTTCAAACAGGAGCAGAGGAATCCAACTTTCATCTTATGGAACTCTTCTTGATGATCGATGCGTTCAAGCGGGCCTCGGCAGAGCGCATCACGGCGGTGATGCCCTACTACAGCTATGCCAGGCAGGATTGGAAGGACAGGCCCCGAGTTCCCATATCGGCGCGTTTGATCGCCGACCTTCTGGAAGCGGCGGGAGCCGGTAGAGTCTTGGCCATGGACCTTCACTCCCCCCAGATCCAGGGGTTTTTCTCCATCCCCATGGACAACTTGATGGCGGCCCCCGTTATTGTCAAACATATGCAATCGATGGGGTTGAAAGATCTGGTCATTATCTCTCCTGATGCAGGAGGTGTCGGCAGGGCGAGATGGTTTGCTAAGAGGCTGGATGCAGACCTGGCCATCATCGATAAGCGGAGGCCTGCGCCCAATGTCGCGAAAGTCTTTAACGTCATCGGAGAAGTCAAAGGGAGAGATGTCATTATCGTCGACGATATGGTCGATACAGCGGGAACACTCGTCCAGAGCGCCGAAGCCCTAAAAGAAAAGGGAGCGCTGAAGATCTTTGCCGCATGCACTCATCCTGTACTATCCGGAAAGGCTGTGGAGCGTATCAATAATTCAAACTTGGAAAAACTTATCGTGACGAACACAATACCGCTGAAAAATAAATCGGATTCTTCGGATAAGTTCGTCGTACTATCGGTGGCAGAGCTTTTTGGAGAGGCGATCTTGAGGATCAACAAGGGCCTCTCGGTAAGTTCACTGTTTACTTGAGGAGGATTGACCAATGGCAATTAAGATCAAAGGTGAAATGAGGGAGGCCTTCGGGAAAAACGCATCTCGGCGGTTGAGGCAAGAAGGGAGAGTTCCGGCCAATCTTTACGGGGCCGATTTAAAGAACGTCTCCCTCTCTCTCGACAAAAAAGATATCTTTCAAATTTTGAGGTCAGAGAGTGGGGAGAATACGATATTTAAAGTCTCCTATGATTCCAAAACCCAGGACGTGATGATCAAGGAAGTGCAGTTGAGTCCCTTCAGTGGCGAGTTGCTTCACATTGACCTCATCTTGATCTCTATGGATAAAGAAATCCGCGTCACCGTCCCTTTTATCCTTACTGGAGAGGCGGTTGGTGTGAAGGCCGAAGGGGGATTTGTCGATTTTGTCACGAGGGAAGTCGAGCTCGAATGTCTGCCCAAAGCGATTCCCGAACATATCGAGGTGGATATTTCAAAGCTTCACCTCCACCAATCTGTGAAACTCGAGGATATCTCTCTGCCGGAAGGAGCCAAGTGGGTCAGTGATCCTGAGACCGTGATCGCTATGATACATGCCCAGGCGAAGGAAGAAGTCGTTGCCGAGGAAGAGGAGATCGAGGAGGAAGTGATTTCGGAGGGAGAAGAACCCGAAGTCATCAAGAAGGAAAAGCCAGAAGAAAAGGAAGAAGCCAAAAAGGAAGAGTGATATTTGTGGGCTGTGGTTGGCTTGGGAAACCCCGGAAAGCAGTATGCACGGACACGCCATAATGTGGGATTTGTATTTGTTCGGAGCGTGGCTAAGGCTTGGGGCGTCAGGCTGAAGAAGAGCTCTTTTTCCTCAAAGATTCGGTGGACAGACAGGGGGGGAAAGAGGATCCTTCTGGCAACACCCCAAACATACATGAATAACAGCGGTCTGGCCATACGTCAGATCGTTGATTCCGGGGGGATCGCCATCGAGCACCTGGTGATCGTGTACGACGATCTCGATATTCCCTTGGGAGATATCAGGATCAGAAAAGAGGGCGGAGCGGGCACGCACAAAGGAATGAGCTCGATCGTTCGAGAGCTGGGCATTGGGTTATTCCCTAGGATAAGAGTGGGCATCGGGCCCTTGCCTCCGGATGTGGATGCGACAGATTTTGTGCTCTCCGCTTTTTTGGATGAGGAAAAGCCGCTCCTCGAACAGGGGCTGAACAGTGCGATGAAGGCACTCGATCTCATTCTACAGGAACAGATCGAGACCGCAATGAACCTGTACAATCAACGTACGCGGTCTGACGAGGAACGGTAAGGGGATCGAGGACAGCCCATGGGACCACATGTTTTGGATAAAACTTCTTGAGTATTGAGGACAGTTTGTGGTTTAATGATAAATCATTATTGATCGCGTTTGAATAAGAGTTTCAGCGATTTGAGCAGAAACTCCTTGCTCCTTCTTTGGAAAGAAGGGGCTTAATATCCATAAGGAGGTGTCAATGCGACAGTACGAAACAGCTTTTTTGATCGCTCCCAACCTGCCCGAAGAAGATAACGAAAAGCTTATCTCCCAGATGGCGGACGTTATCTCGAAAAAGAAGGGGACCATGATCAACGTGGACGAATGGGGAAAAAGAAAACTCGCGTACCCCATTCAAAAGTTCGAAGAAGCCTATTATGTGTTCTTCCTCTATGAGGGGGATCCCTCGATCCCGGAGGAACTGGAGAGGCGCTTCAAACAGACGGAGACGATCATCCGCTATTTGACAGTCAAAAACGAGATCTCAGAAACCAAAAAAAGAGGTCGGGTCTCACCTAAGAAAAAACGAGAGGTTGCAGAAGAGGACGAAAAAAGAGGTCGTAAAAGAAAAGAAGAAAAAACCGATTCCCAAAAGGATCAGGAAGAACCTGCAGAAAAAGCCGCAATAGGGGCTGAAAAAACCCGGGGAAAAGAAGCCGAAGAAGAGAAGGATAGGGCGTTGGAGTCCCCGTCGGAAGAGGAGCCGAAAAAGGATTCTGAAATCCAAGAGAAAGAGGCGTCAAAGGAAGAAAAAGAAGCAGAGCCAGGAAAAGAGCCTGAAGCAGAGAACGAGGAAGCCCTGAAAACCGGAGCCAAGAAAGAATCCCAAGACATCGCTAAAGAGAAGTCCCAGAAAAAACTCTCGACCGAGGATGATGAGACAGAGGAGACATGAGGATGGCAAGAGAATACAGACGTGAGAGAGGAATGGGCAAGAGATATTTTCCACCGAAGAGAAAAGTCTGTCGTTTTTGCGAGAACAGAGTGAGAGAGATCGACTACAAAAAGGTGGATATCCTCAGGAAATATGTTCCCGAAAGAGGAAAGATCTCTCCGAGACGAGTCACCGGGACGTGTGCCTACCATCAACGGAAGCTCACCACCGCGATCAAAAGAGCAAGATTGTTGGCTCTGCTCCCATACATCAGTGAATGAGGCCTTAGCGACCAGGAGGAATAATGAGAGTCATTCTACGCGATAACATAGAAAACCTCGGGAAAAAGGGAGATATTGTGAATGTTGCTCCGGGGTATGGACGGAATTATTTGATCCCCAAAAAAATGGCTATCGAGGTGACATCTCGCAACTCGAAGATGATCGCAATCGAACAAAAAGCCCTGCAAAAAGGCTTCGAGAAAGAGAAGGCTTCTTATCAAGAGCTTATCGATCGGCTGAACGCGGTCACCCTGTCCTTCGTGCGTAAGACCAGTGAAAAGGATGTCATCTTCGGATCTGTCAGCTCAACGGATATCAGAGATGCGCTGATTGCCCAGGGGTTGGAAGTGGAAAAAAGAAAGATTATTCTGGACGAGCCCATAAAGAGATTGGGAAATTACACAGTCCCCATAAAGATCTTCCATGAAGAGCGGGCGGAGGTCAAAATAGAGGTCGTCAAAGAGGGTGAACCTAGCACCAAGGAAGAGGCAGAGCCAGGTCTAGTCGAGGAAGGGGCGGCCGTATCCACGACCGGTGAAGAGGAGACAAAGATTCCCGTAGAGGAGGAGAAAAAGGAGGACATCCAAGAGAGCCTTCAGGAAACAGGGGCACCACCTGAGTCTGAGCCTGTCGTTGAAGAGGACATCGCGGAAGAGCAAAAGCAGGCCCCCCAAGAGACGGAAACACAGGAATCCACGGTTCAGGCTGAAGCCGCAGGCGAGAAAGAGACCGACGAAGAAGCGTCAATCAAAGAGACAAAGATTGCTTCTTCGGACACGCCCAGTGAGCCCCAGGATGTGCCGATGACAGAGACTGAAGAAAAGCCGAAGGAAACCGGATCGATCCCCGAAGAAGAGGGTGCGACTCCGGGAGAGCCTGGTGGCGGCCTTGAAGACACCCCGGGCCTTTCCGAAAAAACACATGAAGGCCCAGAAAAAACAGAGAGGGTCGCCAACGAGACGGAAAGACCGGAAGAAGACAACGACAAAGACGCGGCAAATAAAGAGAATACATAGATCTGTTGAGCTCGGCATCTCATGTGTCAGGAGGGGAAAAAGGACTTTTAGGGATGAGCGATCGAAAACCTAGACGGATTCATCAGGCTAAAAGGGTGTAACATGGAACTCGATCTCACACTGTTGAAGAAGGTTCCCCCACACAGTATGGAGGCCGAAAAAACCGTGCTCGGCGGAATTCTCGTCAACAACACAAACCTCAATGTTGTCCTTTCGATCATCTCACCTGAGGATTTCTACAAAGATACGAACCGGAAAATACTGGATAAGATCATTGTTTTGGTGGACAAAAACCAACCCGTGGACCTTTTGACGATCACAGAAGAACTCCAGAAGGCAGGGGCTTTGGAGGAAGTCGGGGGCGCGTCCTATGTCTCCTCCCTGATGGATGGAGTCCCGAAGAGCTTGAATATCGAATACCATGCGCGGATCATCAAGGAAAAAGCCCTTTTGAGGCGACTGATCCTGTCATCGGCGAAGATCATATCATCCAGCTACGAGCAGAAAGAGGACGCGGACCTTCTTCTTGATGAAGCGCAGTCTGCGATCATCGAAGTGGCTGAGCAAAGGGTCAAACCCGGCTTTATCCCTGTCAGTGCACTGGCGCCGCCTGCGCTGGAAACCATCAACACGCTACGCCTGAGGAGCGAAGCGGTAACGGGGATTCCCTCTGGATTCCGGGACTTGGATGCCTTGACCGCTGGCTTCCACAACTCCGAGTTCATCGTTGTTGCCGCCAGGCCATCCATGGGGAAGACGGCGTTATGTCTGAATATTTCTCAGCATGTGGGGCTCAAAACAGAGTATTCTGTGGGCTTTTTTTCACTCGAGATGGCGAAGGAGCAGGTCGCCATGCGCCTCCTCTGTTCTGAGGCCCAGATCGATCTTCAAAAGGTAAGGACTGGATTTGTCAATGACAGGGAATATGAGAGGCTGAAATTAGCCGGAGAGGTCCTCTCGCAGGCACAGATCTATGTCGACGAGACCCCCGCCCTCACGGTCATGGAGATGAAGGCGAAAACGCGGCGTCTGAAGATGGAGCAACACCTCGACATGGTGTTCATCGATTATATGCAGCTCATGAGAGCAGGAGGTCGGTTCGAGAATAGAGTGCAGGAGATCTCCTACATTTCGAGGTCTCTCAAAGAGCTCGCCAAGGAACTCCAGATTCCTGTTGTCGGTATCTCGCAGTTGAGCCGCGCTCCAGAAAAAGAGCGGCGTGCAAAACCAAAGCCCCAGCTGTCCGACCTCAGAGAATCAGGGGCGATCGAGCAAGA
>Ga0180438_10004938_pt1 | contig 18889 bp, 17 predicted proteins | sample SS_ome_12_FD_132455 | JGI IMG/M metagenome (GOLD analysis project Ga0180438, IMG submission 132455) | Hypersaline lake sediment archaeal communities from the Salton Sea, California, USA - SS_3_D_2 metaG | ecosystem: Environmental > Aquatic > Non-marine Saline and Alkaline > Hypersaline >...
CGGTTTTTAATAGGAAAAAATCATTACATTATAAAATCATATAGTAATAGAGAGACTTTTCTCATGCCACTGTATACATACTGCATACATAACATTAGATAGAAGATTCATACCAGGATAGAATAAATTAGTACAGATTGTTGAGGGATCCCACTTGCTTTAATTTGTGCTGATCCCTCCATTCTGGTAAGAGATCATTGAATCATCTTTATTAAGACTCAATTAAGCTCATGTATATGAAAATTGCCACCCTCTGCTATTGTCGAAATGAGGGAAAGACTCTCATGATTCATCGCGTGAAAAAAGAAAATGATATGCACGAAGGAAAGTGGAATGGACTCGGTGGAAAACTAGAACCAGGAGAAACTCCTGAAGAGTGTGTTATCCGTGAAGTGAGGGAAGAATCAGGATTACGCATACACAATCCCATATTGAAAGGGTTGTTAACATTCCCTGCCTTCGATGGATTTGATGATTGGTATGTGTTTGTTTTTGTGGTTACAGAATTTGAAGGAGAATTGATTGATTCTCCTGAAGGAAATTTAAAATGGATCGATGATTCTCACGTACTGAATTTGCATTTGTGGGATGGTGACAAAATATTTCTACCTTGGTTAAACGATGACACATTTTTTTCAGCAAAATTCATATACAAGAGTGGTAAATTAAAAAAGTATCACGTTGAATTTTATTGATAGTATGATTCTCAATAAATGAACTGAAATAATTGAATTAATAGCAATAAATATTCCTTCATAATTAATATCATATTCTTTATAATTCTTGTTGTCCATAATGAAATCTGGTGATTCCTATAGGGTATGATGAGGTGAAAGAATGCATAGTGGGAACTCCAGTAGTTTTTGTGAATGGGTGTAAATCCGAGGAGCTGACCCGGTCCTTTCTTATTGGTGGTGCCCTGGCATATGTGGGGATGATTCATCCAGTGCACGATGTATGGACTGCTCAGATCGCTCTTGATTTCTACACCTATTGTTTCCAGTATCGAGTGGGTGAAGCACTGAGAAGAGCTCGAGTGGACAACATGAAAAAGAGTATAGTCTGGGCCTCTCTGATCATGTATGGAGACCCAATAATGAAATTGTTCTAGAAAAAAGATATCACGTCTGAGGGTATCCGAAAAGTACCACTCTTTTTTGATGGTTTTGGGGGTGGAGATTCATGGAAATGCCCAGTGCTGTTACTGTTTTATACACATCGATTCCCAGTGCAGACGGCTTCAATGTATATTGGATACCGGGAAATACCTGCTTGATTCGATTCATCAGATCACAGAGGAGTTGATTTCTCTGGAGTTCCTCTTCCTCATGATGATGTTCATGCTCTTGTTTGTCGGTGAACTCTGTAATGATTGCATAATGAGGTTTATTTAAATCTATGAAGTCCTCTACAAATGGAGCGCAGGGTGGACATTCCTCATTTTTTCCATAGTGTGGACAGCCATGTGGATGCCCGGGATAGGGGAGTGTACAGTAATCCCTCACTGCATGGTCTATGATCATGACACCAGTAATCTCTGCACAGTGTATGTGCTGCAATCCTTTTTTCAATAGTCTATCGATGAACAATTCTGATTCCACATGTCTTATGTATCTGCAGGTAGAAATAGGTTTGTCCAGATACATGAGATCATCGATGATCAGCATGTCTTGTCCAGGGAATTTCTGGATGGGTTTGTGCTTCTTCAATAATTGGTCCCTTCACTATAACCGCTGGACCCAGTCCACTTCCCCGTACCACCAGAAGGGTATCTCCCGGCCTGATTCCATAGATTGTTAATGTGGTTTCAGGAAGTGTGATATCAGTATCATGAAGCTGTACCCAGCAATATGGAATTCCTTTATGGTACACTGGTTCACCTTCTGGTACTGTTCGAGATTCAAGTTGGGGAAGAGATTTCACTATCGCTCCCAATGGAGATTTTTTCAGAGATTCGGGGGAGACCAGAGCAAAGCCACCTGACCGCTTGCTCCCTGTTAAAATAAATACAGGCCCAGATGAGAACCTATATTCTTCTACAGCTTCATCGGGAATGGTGATTTCCCCGGTCTTACCAACCACTGTCCAGGCAAAGACATATTTTCCACCCTTAACTAATTGAGGCATGGATTCATCTCCATCTCCTTTATGATGTAGCCAGGGGAATAACTTCTTTCAATGTTGAAATCATCTGCCCCTTCCATTCTTCGCCCTCTATTCTATGTGCATCTTCTCCATCTTCATAGGGAACTCGTATACACACTGCATCCATACCAACTCCCTGGGCTCCGCTGAGTTCAAAGCTTCCTCCGTCTCCCACATACAGACACTGTTCTGCTTCCACAGAGAGTCGCTGACAGACCAGATGATACACGCGTGGATCAGGTTTTTTCATTGATACATCGCAGGAAAAAACAGCAGTATCTACATATCGAGAAAAGGGCGTATCTGACCAGAGTTGTGGAATTTCGATAGAACAATCTGATAATAATCCCAGTTTCAATCCCCTTGATTGTAATTCCTGTAATGTTTCCAGAGCATCTGTCCGGGGGTGCAATGAATTTCGGGTATATACCAGTTTTATGTGAGCCGCTTCTTCAATATCTGCACGGTTTACACAAACCTGTATTCTTCTGCATATATCTTCTATATGTGCTTCCATGGTAGGGAAAAGGCCCAAGGCACGTTCATGAGTCGTATTGAACCATATATCTGTAAATGTTTCCGGTGGAATTCTGAGTACCTCTGCCATTTTCTTCACGGTCTGGGAATAGTGGGTATAGGAAAAGATATCCACCAGTGTTCCAAATAGGTCAAAAATGACAGCATTATATTTCATGGGTTATCCTCCTGGCAGACTTTCAGTGATAGCTACCATTGATAAAGATTTCTATCTTTGATTATTCTCACAGTGAATGTGAATCATTTCTGACACAGGTAAACAGAGAGAGAAATTCCAGCTGTAGACAGAAATCACTTATCCTCCTCTAACTGGAGGTTAATAAAGTAGTAAGTATTTAAAGCAGGCTGAAATAGATATATTTCAAGGGAGAGAATACTATGTCAAAAGATGGTGGAAGTTCTGGCAACAGAAATAATTTTGAAGTGATCTACCCATCTATTACATTATCTGAAGAAAAAAAATCCAGGATAATGGAAGCATTGAAAAAAATTGTTGGTAAAAAAAATATATCAGATGCTCAGATAGATAAAATCTCATATTCAAAGGATTACTGGCCCATAGCATTGAGATGGATGCTGGAAGGAAAATGTGCAGCTCTTCCCGATATTATCCTCTGGCCACATACTGCAGAGCAGATTTCTGAGATTTTTATCATGGCAAATGAAGAAAAAATTCCTGTTATACCTTTTGGTGAAGGATCTGGTGTACTGGGTGGTGCAGTCCCTGTTCACGGTGGCATCATCGTTGATATGAAAAAAATGGACCGCATCATCTCTATAAACGATATAAATTTAACTGTCACTGTTCAATCTGGAATCAATGGAATGAATCTGGAACGAAGGCTGAATCATGAAGGATATACCATGGGCCATATTCCCCAATCGTTATACTGTTCCTCTCTGGGTGGATGGCTGGCCTGTCGAGCAGCTGGGCAGTTTTCCACCAAATATGGAAAAATCGATGATATGCTGATCTCCCTGGAAGCAGTTCTTCCCCAGGGTGAAATCATCCGGTCCAAACTGGTTCCCAAATCCTCCACCGGTCCGCAGGTAGAGAGGATATTGCTGGGAGCAGAAGGAACCCTAGGAATTATCACAGAGGCTACCCTGAAGATATGGCCTTACCCTGAGAAGAGGATTCTTGCATCATATGTTTTTACCACCATGCAGGAAGCACTGGAATCTATACGGCTTATTTTACGAGAAGGAATATTTCCTGCAGTGGTACGGTTATACGATAGGATAGAAACCTCCCGACATTTTTATGACACTCCTCAGGCCAAGAACCGATGTATGCTCATTTTAGTGATGGAAGGATCCTCACACCTGGTGGATACAGAAGAAAAGAGGTCTCATGCACTCTGCAGTGCTCAGGGAGGCATAGCCTGTGGTCCTGCACCTGTTCACCACTGGCTGGACACCAGGTTCAATGTTAGAGAAACATCAGATTTTTCACCACGGGATATCATCTTTGACACCATTGAGGTATCTGTCATGTGGGACAAGGCTCTGAAGCTATATGAAGCCATGATCTCTGCCATGGAAGCAATCACGGGAGTCATTTTTGCTTCTGCCCATGCGTCTCATGTTTATCCCCAGGGAGCATGTTTTTATTTTACCTTTGGAGGAACTGCTGGAAAAAAAGATGCCTTACAATTTTACAGAGCGGTATGGTCTGCTGCCATGAGAGCCTGTCTGGATGCAGGAGGTTCTATCAGCCACCATCATGGAATCGGTATCATGCGCATTCCGTGGATTAAAGAAGAGCTGGGGACATCCTATGATATAGTGAACCGATTGAAAAAAATGTTAGATCCTCACAACATCATGAATCCAGGAAAAATGGGGTTTGATCATGACACTTCTCAATAAAATAAAAAAATACTCCTGGATTGTGAAATCACTTCTCCATCTACCATGGTCTGTGAAAAAAGATGCCCTCACCACACTCTTGACTGCACATAAAAAATATCTCCCTGATACAGAATCACATGCAGATGTGGAAGATATACTCAAATGTGCATTGTGTCCCAACATGTGTCGATTCGATTGTCCTGTATTGGACTGTGTGAAATCTGAAACCACTTCACCTGCTGGGAAGGCTCGAATTGCGTATCTCTATGAGATGGATCGATTCAAATCCCGGGATGCTGTCAATCTCATGTATGCCTGTGCAGGATGTGGTGCCTGCCTTCAGTGGTGTCCCTTTGGATTCTGCGTTGAAGACTTGCTGCATGGTGTACGCAGGGATATAGTAGATGAAAACCAGTATATTCCCCCTCCCCTGGAAGAATTGAGAGAAACAATGGTCACCTATCATACAATCTTTGAACAGGGATGTACATCTTTACACAGACAGTATGGGGAGGGAGACACACTGTATTTTGCTGGGTGTATTGCATTGAATCAGACAAAAGAAATTCCTGCTGCTGTACTCACCATCCTAGAAAAAGCAGGGATTGAATATGCTACCCTCCCTGAAGAATGGTGCTGTGGTGCTCCATTGCTCATGGCAGGATTTTTCAATGAATTCTCAGAATTTGCCCTGCACAATAAAGATGTATTATCACCATTCAATCGTATAGTATGCAGCTGTCCCACCTGTGTGTATCTATTCAGAGAAATCTATCCGTCAATGGGAGTGACTCTCAATACACCCGTACTCCACATCACAGAATTTCTCCTGGACTGTGTTGCTGAAGGGTTATTATCCATGAAAGAAGGTAAAAAAGACTATGTATATCACGATCCCTGCATTCTCTCCCGAAGATTAGATATCCTTAAAGCTCCCCGCACCCTTCTCACATCAATTCCTGGTATCAGGTTGCATGAATCACAGTTTTCCGGAAAAGAAACCCGGTGTTGTGGTATGGGGGGGCTCTTATCCGTAACACATCCTTCAATTTCATTTGAAATGGGACAAAAACGTCTCTCGCAACTGGAAAAAAAAGCCACCCACATAATCACCGCATGCCCTGCCTGTAAGGTCTCCTTTACCCGGGTGGGAGCTGTGAATGTAGCAGATATTTCAGAAGTCATTTCTGAATCAGTAATAGATTGAGAGGGTTTGTATGGTTTCAGATATAGATATGGATATAGAAACAGAGAAAATAGAATCTGATGTTCGTGCCATCCTGAAAAACCGAGGATATTCCCACATAGTAAGTTCTGTGGATAGGGGAATTGTCACTCTGGTGGGATCAGTAACATCCTGGGATGAGGTGGTTACCCTGGGATATGCAGTCATCCAGCACCAGGGAATTACAGGTATTATCAATAATATTACAGTGGCAGGACACGATAGCTACCGATCGAACATCATCCATCTAGAAGAGAAAATATCGACTGCTGAACCATTACCTGACCGGGCAGATGTGGTGATCATTGGGGGGGGAGTCATTGGGTGTTTCATTGCACGCCAATTGTCCCGCTATGATCTCACAGTGATTCTGCTGGAAAAAGAATCAGATGTGGCCTGTGGAGCTACCAAGGCAAACAATGCCCAGGTGCATACCGGAATGGGTGAAAAATCTGGTACTAAAAAGAAAGCATTATGTATCCAATCCTGGCCTCGATATGAAAAAATTACAGACGAACTGGATGTACCTTACAAAAAAACAGGATTACTGGTGGTGGTAACTGAAGATACTCTTCCTTCAAAAATACCTTCTTTTATTTCCAATCCTGTATCCAAATATGTTCTCCCCTACTTCATCGCACGAGAAGGAAAAAAAGTGGGAGATACTCCCCGTATCATTAATAGAAAAGCGTTACTGGAAATGGAGCCTCATCTCACCTCTCGTGCCCTTGCTGCCGTTTTCATGCCCCAGTATGCCGTGGTCTGCCCCTATTCTCTGACCATTGCTCTGGCTGAAAATGCACTCATGAATGGTGTGAAAATATTTCTGGAAACTGAAGTAACAGATATTTCAGTGGAAGACGGAAACGTGACAGCAGTGATAACTGATAGAGGAACAGTGCACACCAGATATATTATCAATGCTGCAGGGGTACATGCAGATACAGTGGCAGATTATGCAGGAGCCCGCGAATACACCATCCATCCCCGAAAGGGTGCAATTCTACTTTTTGATGCAAAAATGAAGGAATATGTATCTCACCAACTGTCGGAATTACAATTACCCCAGACCGAACACACCAAAGGGGGTGGAGTGCTGCTCACTCCGGAAGGTAATATCACCTGGGGACCTTCTGCAGTAGAAGTTCCGGACAAAGAGGATACCTCAGTGACAGCCGAGGAAATAGAAGCTATCACAGAAAAATATCAGAAGCTTGTTCCTGATCTTCCCCGATCTGCAGTGATAACCTATTTTGCAGGATGCCGGGCTGCTACCTATAGTGAGGATTTTGTCATCAAGGCATCCTCCATGGTGAAAGGATTCATCCATACAGCAGGCATCCAATCACCTGGGTTGACAGCTGCTCCTGCAATAACAGACACTGTCCTGGATATACTCCGGGAGGAGGGGTTGACATTGAAAGAGCAGAAACAGTTCTGCGCCCAGAGAAAGAATCCCCCTCGATTCAGTGCCCTTTCTGTAGAGGAAAAAGAAGAACTCATCGAAACAGATTCCCGGTATGGGAGGGTGGTATGCAGATGTGAACATGTCACAGAAAAAGAAATCATCGATGCAATACATGCACCCCTCCCCGCACTCACCGTCGATGCAATCAAGAGGCGCACCCGGGCCGGTATGGGACGGTGCCAGGGAGGATTCTGTGGGTCCCGGGTAGCAGCAATCCTGGCCCGTGAATTACACATTCCCTTAGAAACAGTGACCAAGAAAGGTACAGGCTCCCCTCTCTTCACTAGCAGGACGAAACCGGGGGTGGAACAGTGAAAGCACGGATAGTCGTTATCGGGGGAGGTCCTGCAGGACTGGCTGCTGCGCTCAGTGCACGCCAGGCTGGAATTCCAGATACAGATATTGTGATCATCGAAAGAGACATGGAACTGGGAGGCATCCTTCCCCAGTGCATTCACCACGGATTTGGTAATTTCATATTTGGTGAAATGCTGACCGGTCCCGAATATGCCCAGAGATTCATAGATGAAATCAAAAAAACTGATATCCAGATTTTTTTAAACACCATGGTGCTTGATATCACTACAGAGAAAAGAATTCATGCTGTTAATTCTACAGATGGGCTTCTGTGTATCCAGGCAGAGTCCATTATTCTGGCTATGGGGTGCAGAGAACGAACCCGCTCACAGATTCTCATTCCTGGAGAAAGGCCTGCAGGCATCTACACTGCAGGAACTGTCCAGCGATACATCAATATGGATGGTGTCATGCCAGGAAAGGACATTGTCATTCTGGGGTCAGGAGATGTGGGATTGATCATGGCCCGACGATTCACTCTGGAGGGTTCCCGGGTCAAAGGCGTGTATGAGATCATGCCTCATCCTGGCGGACTGACACGCAATGTAGTTCAGTGCCTGGAAGATTATGATATTCCCCTCTATCTCTCACATACTGTCACTTCCATTCGAGGTACATACCGGGTCGAAGGAGTAACAGTGGCCCGGGTGGATGAACAGTTGCATCCCCTAAAGGAAACAGAAGAATTTATCTCCTGTGATACCCTTATTCTATCTGTGGGATTGATTCCTGAAAATGAACTTTCTCAAAAAGTACAGGTGATTCTGGATCCTGTAACGGGGGGTCCTGTGGTGGATGAATGGATGCAAACTTCTGTCCCTGGCATATGTGCCTGTGGAAATGTGGTTCATGTCCATGATCTCGCAGATGATGTGACAGAAGCTGCTCGGATTGCAGGAAAAGGTGCAGCTTATTACCTGTCAGATACGCTTCAAAAGAAGAGTACACCAGTGTCAGTGACTCCGGGAAGGAATGTACGCTATGTGGTTCCTCACCTGATTCGTCATCATCTCCTCGAAGATCTCACCATATACTTTCGGGTCTGCACCATAGAAAAACCGGTGAAAATCAGAATCTCCTCAGACAATACAATTCTTCTGGAGAAAACAAAGCGCATTGTGAAACCTCCTGAAATGGTGAAAATACGTCTTCCTGCAGAAGAATTGCAATCTGTAAAAAAGAACATAACTGTGGAGGTTGTACCTCAATGAGAAAGCACACATTTACCTGTATTCAGTGCCCCTTGAGCTGTCAGATTGAACTCACCGAGGAAGAGGGATCAATACTGTCCATCCATGGACATACCTGCCCACAGGGAGAGCAATATGCACGAGAAGAATTCACCAATCCTGTGCGTATGGTAACCACTACCGTGGTCGTAAAAGGGGGAATCCTTCCCCGCCTACCGGTGAGAAGTGAGGATCCTGTACCGAAGGAAATGGTGAAAGAATGTGTAAATGTCCTGAACACAATACAGGTTACAGCCCCTATAGCATGCGGCGATATCATATATGAAAATATTCTGGACACCGGCATCAACATCATTGCGTCCAGAACTATGGTAAAAAAGGAGGATTAGAATGAAATATATATTGGTTGTGGATGCTGGTACTACCAGCGTTAGATCTATTATATTTGATAAAGAGACCCGGATAATTTCCCAGGCTTTTGCACCCATACCACAGATATACCCCCATCCTGGATGGACTGAACAGGACCCTCAGATCATCATGGAAAAATGTGTTGAAGTTGTAAAAAAAGCTTTACAAGAAGCCAACCTGACAGGAGAAGATATTGCAGCTATGGGAATCACAAATCAAAGATCCACCAGCCTTATCTGGGAAAAAGAAACCGGAACTCCCCTGTATAATGCTATCACCTGGCAGGATACGCGGGCTGCAGATTTATGTATCGAAAAGAACACCTCTCTGATCATGCGATTCTTGCGATGTCTGGGCTCACTCTGCAAATTACTCTCCTGGATCCCCTGGATAAAAAAATCGCAATTGGGAAAAATGCTCATTACCATCTCCTCCCTCTCCTTTTCTCCTGCCACCTCCCTAGCACATCTCGGGTGGATCTTTAACACTGTTATGGGAGCTCGAGACCGTGCCAGAAAGGGTGAACTTCTGGCTGGTACCGTGGACAGCTGGTTGATCTGGAATCTGACAAAGGGTACAGTCCATGCCACTGATTATTCTAACGCCAGTGCTACCAATATGTTTGACACCTTCAGGCTCCAGTGGAGTACGCTTTTTCTCAACATGTTTGACATCCCTGTATCCATACTCCCTGAGGTGCGGGAAACCAGTGGAGAGTTTGGACGCATCCATGAAGATTTTTTTGGTACTGCCATCCCCATCGCCAGTGTCTGTGCGGATCAACAATCTGCATTATTTGGAGAAACCTGTTTTCACCCTGGAGATGTAAAATGTACCCATGGAACAGGCACCTTCCTGGACATGAATGTGGGAACAGAGCCTCCTGTTTCAACCCATAAACTCATACCCATGATTGCCTGGTCATATAAGGGAAAGGTGACCTATATGCTGGAAGGATTCCTCGGTGCTACAGGGTGTGCAGTACAATGGTTATGTGATGGACTGCAGGTCATAAAGAACCCTTCTGAAAGTGCTACTTTGGCAGAAGAGGTCCCAGATACGGGTGGAATTTATGTAGTCCCTGCCTTTCAGGGGCTGCTCTCCCCTTACTGGGATCCCCGGGCCCGGGGAATAGTAATTGGATTGACCCGGGATACAAAAAAGGAGCAAATTGTGCGGGCTACCCTGGAGGGAATTGCATATCGATGTAAAGATATACTCCTGGTGATGCAACGTGATTCTGGCGTGCCCATCACCTCCATACGGACCGATGGAGGTGCATCCCAGAATGATTTTCTCCTCCAGTTCATGGCAGATATTCTAGATGTCACTATAGAACGTCCTGAATTACTGGAGACAACATGTCTGGGTGCTGCTTTCTTAGCTGGATTGGCAGTGGGATACTGGACCTCTCAGGATGAAATTAAAAAGTATAGGAAGGTGAATAAAACATTTAAACCTCATATGTCCTCATCAAAAAGAACAGAACATTACAGAACATGGAAAAAAGCAGTAGAGCGTTCATTTAACTGGGCATGATGCACAGCAGATTTGAAGAGGAACAAGGAGGACCGGATTTAAGGAGGTGAACAGCGGTCCTCCATGTGTTGAGGAAGGTGGAAAACTTTGTCACACCATTTTTAGAAGATTCCTGGCTATCTATCCTATTGATGTGCATGAATATATACATTATGCGCATACTCATGATGTATGATACATTCTCACATATCCTGCATCATTTTTCATACAAATCTTTAAATTCTAATTTCATTATATGATAGTGTAGGTGGAGATGACAAAAATGCCTCTTTTTGGAACAGAAGAATGGGTCCAAGCATATATTGATGAACTCAACTCCAATGAGGCCTATGCAGAAGCTGCTCAGAACTGGGAAGGAGACTTTATTTTCATCGTCAGGAAAGACAGTACACTGGACCATGACCTTTTCTTATGGATAGACCTCTGGCATGGGAAAGCACGTGACGGGAAATCCCTGAGTTCTGCCGAGGACATGGATGCTGCATACACGTTTGAAGGTCCCTATGAAAATTATATGAAGTTGGTGGAAGGAACATTAGATCCCATAAAGGGATTGATCACGGGCAATTTCAAACTCAAGGGAAATATTGCCAAGGTAATGCGCGCTGTGAAAGCTGCCCAGGAACTTGTTCATACAATAAAATTAACTGAAACTGAATTTTATTAAATTTTTTTTCTTTTTTTCTTTTTCTATTGTTTTATGGATCGGTGTTCATTTCATATACGGCAAGTGTAATCTCTGGAGCGTCTTGGGTGAGGGAATTCCCGTATTTGGATCCCATTGGCGTATGCTGTAATACTGGGAGAGCATCTTTCTCCAATCGGGACTCTTTCCTGCTGACCCTCCGTCCTGAACTGGAGTCACCACCATATGGGGAAGTCTGTCCCATGCTGCAGTGAGTCCCATTTTCACGTTGAACAACCGTTTCTGAGTAAATATTCGTTCTCCTGTGGTCTTGATATCTTCCAGAGTGAACTGCTTTCCAGTGACCGCAGTGAGAAGTCCAGCCACTTGGGAAACAGGAGGGTTACAAAAAAGACAGATAATTGCTGCACTATAAAAGGCCCGATAATTTTGCAGTCCTATACAGGCCTGAACCATGGTATCAGTATCATCATATTGATCAGGGGATTCAATATGGAGATCAGGAAAAGACTGACCCAGTGTTGTCTGATACATATCACAGGTATTGTGATCAGCACCCCGGGGACTGGTAGTATAGGCTAAGGCCATACCAAAACAAGAACGGATATCATGATATGTTATTTCCAGTCCATCCACTGTGGGGATCTCATCAGGATGGCTGTTAAATGTGTGTCCCACAACATCAGCACCCTCTGCAAGGATGGTTCCAATTCCCTCTCTGCGAGCAATTTTTTGTACCAGGGTGATAGCAGCATCGGGAGACCCCCATCGGGGTTCAATACCATCGATATCAGATTCAGTGATCTTTCCCTGATCATAAAGATAATAAAGCATGGAAATAATTACACTGGATGAAATTGTATCGATTCCCAGATCATTACAAAGATAATTGAGATATGCAATTGATTCCAGATCATCATTACAAATTTGAGATCCAAATCCTGCAATAGTCTCATATTCAGGTCCTTCTGCTGTGCCGGGTAAAGCATATGTGCCTTCTGGTATACGGATAGTCCTCCCACATCCAATTGGGCAGGCAAAACAATGAGATCTTCCCACCAGAATAGTTTCTTTCATGGTAGCACCCGAAATATCGTAGGATCCCTGAAATTCTCCCTTAGTCCAGAATTTTACAGGCATTTCCCCCGTGAGAGTGTAGTAATCTATGCCTCCAGATGTGCCCAGTTCTTTGAACATCTGGGTGAGAAACGTATCTTTTATGGTGTTATATATGGTCTTTACCGAATGATGGAAGGAGCTGCGATCTGCCACCTCCAGATTCCTGGGTTTCCCTCTAACCAGAATTGCTTTGACATTTTTTGACCCCATAACGGCTCCCATGCCTGTTCGACCAGCTGCTCGGTTTTCAGATCCGATAATAGCATAGGTGACCAGAGCCTCTCCTGCAGGACCAATACATGCTACACGCGCCTGTGGATACTCTTTTTTCAATCGTGTGTGAGTTTCCAGAATTCCCAAGCCCCACAAAGAGGTAGCATCGACAATCTTCTGTTCAGTTTCTGTGAGCACCACATATACAGGATGATCTGCAGCTCCCACCATAAGAATCCCGTCAAATCCAGCAAATTTGAGTTCTGATCCAAAATAGCCACCACAATTTGATTCTCCCCAGATATGGGTAGCTGGAGATTTGGCACATACCACCCACCGTCCTGTAGCAGGAGCTGCTGTTCCTGTCAGGGGACCAGTCATGAAAAAAAGGGGATTGTCAGGTCCCAGAGGATCTGTTTTTTCATCCACTCTATCATAAAGATACTGCACTGCATAGCCTGCTCCTCCCAAAAAAGCGTGAGCCTTGTCCATATCCAGGGGTTCATCAGAAATAGTTTGCTCGTTGCAATCAACCCGTGCAATTTTCCCACAAAATCCCTTCATATGCTCACTATCCAGAAAAATGTTCCCCCTCATATAATGAATCCACGATTCGTGTAAATTCCTTTACTCCAATTGGTCTGGGAGTCATGACAGCACTGGCTGATTCCATACACTGATCCACAATGATGCTCTTTTTTTCCTCAAAGAGGTCCCGGGAAATTCCCAGAGCCTGTAGAGAGGTGGGTAATCCTGTTTCTTCCTGTAGCCATTTCACTTTCTGGATCAGGGTTTCAGCAGCAGTCTGTGCATCCGATGTCCAAGATGCATATCCAATTGATTTGGCTACGAGAGCAAATTTTTGTATGGGGGTTAGTATTTCGGGATCACCAATACAATAGCGCATGGTAAAAGGGAGACACAATCCTACTGCATTCCCATGAGGAATATGCAGCACTGCACCCAGTGCATGGGCTATGGAATGTCCCATGATGACCTGGGAGTTTCCAAATGCCAGCCCAGCCATGGTAGCTGCATTATGCATCTGTTCTCGGGCCTGCATATCATTTCCATCCTTTGCTACCACAGGAAGATATTGAAATATGAGCCGGGTAGCCTGCAGGGCAAAGGCATCTGAAAATGGATTTTCCCATGTGGAAATGATACTCTCAAGACTGTGACCCAATGCATCGAATCCTGTGGCAACAGTCAGCGCAGGAGGCATTCTCTGGGGAAACAGGGGATCAATGAGTGCACAGGTGGGAATCACTGCTTTATTGACCTGTTCTAATTTTACCTGCTGCCCATCTATTTTTCGGGATACTACCACAGCCCAGGTAGTATCGGCTCCTGTTCCTGAGGTGGTGGGAATGGCAATGAGCACGGCTTTACGGCCCATTTCCATCTTCTGGAAAGGATGAATCTCATCTACTGTTTTAAATTCCGGGTGCTCATAGAACACCCATACTCCCTTTGCCACATCCAGAGAAGATCCTCCCCCCATCCCTACTATCACCTCTGGACGGAATGCTCTGCACCGTTCTACAGCCTCATATATCGTTTCTTCTGCTGGATCAGGTTGGACTTCGGTAAAAACTTCATACTGTTTGTGTAATGTATCCAGTTTCTGAGTGACTAAATCCAGTAACCCAGCCTGTTGAATACCTCGATCTGTAATGATAAACCATTTTGTTCCCTCAATGGATTCCATATGTTGAAGGGCTCCATCTCCAAAAACTATGGTAGGTGAATAAAAATACCACATGATATCCCTCTCTCCAGTGTTTACATAGTATGGACGGCTGAGGGCTTAAAGGTTTTCAATTGCCATGAATCATTGGACCCATGGAAAGACTGTTATGCTCACAGAAAATGATCACATCTTAAAAAAAGGGGGTGCTACCAGTGTTAGTTCCTCATATTTTCTTCATGCTATCCATAGATGTTCATTTTTTTCGGGCAGATACAATGGCTGCAATCTGAAATTTTTGAATTTCAACTGTAATATCTTCAAATTGATTGGATCGTAATGCACGGTATATATCTTTTATCCAGTGTGTCTGTACAATATATGATCTGAGTTCTCTGCTCATCTCTCTCCAATCCCTGTGTAACCATAAGAGTGGTTTGAGGAGTATCCAGTATCCATTGTACAGCATTTTGAAGAGAAAATTTTCAGGATAGATGAAATCATGAAATATGAGGATTCCTCCTGGATTCAGTATATGTGCACAGGTTGAAATAATAACCTCCATATTCACGTACTTTGGGAGATAACTCGCAGTAATAATATCATATGCTCCTTCACACACTGATTCTGCACTCATAACATGAAAGGATACATTATCAATGCCAAGATTGCTCTTTTTTTCCTCTGCCTGCTGAATATACTCTTCCTGGAGGTCAATTGCTGTTATATGACTTTCCGGAAAAGTCTTGGCCAGTAAATAGGTGAGAATGCCTGTTCCACATGCCATATCGAGTATCGATCGAGGACCTTCATGGGTCTGTACTATAGTTATCATCTTTCGCTTCCAGGAAGTGTCCTGCCCCATGGTTGTCAAGGCAACCATACAGTCGTAACTGGGAGCGGTATGTGAAAAAATTTTCCTGACAAATGCATGATGTGGTTCCATAATCATCAATGTAGCGTATCTGTAATATTCATGAAGTATTTTTACGTAATTTTCCCCATTTTTTATGCCCAAAATATCCCAGAAGTACTGGTGTTACCAGCAGAGAAAACCATGCATTTACAGTGGAGGCAAAGAGTAATCCTGCACCGATGGTGGACCAGGTTACCTTTTTAGTGTTCTTGATTATGCTCCAAGGATCGGTGGGATCATAGGCCCGGTAAAAGAAAATACATCCTGTAGCCATGATGGACCACACCAGGAACTGCCAGTATTGAAAGGTGAGCAGCCAGAAAATCACTGCAGCAAAACAGATATTGGCTGTTACATAGAGCTGACCTCGTTCTCGTCCCAGATATACAATAGTTGTTCTCTTCTGAGGAATAGCTTCCTTATCTGCCTTGTAGTCTATGGTGTGAAACATCTCCATGATGGCAATATCTGAGATTCCGAGGGCAATTCCTGCAAGTATTACCACCTCACTGAGACTGTGAACCTGGATATAATAACTGCCGGTGACTGCCACAAATACACCCACAAATCCTCCAATCCATTCCCCCAGAAATGGCTTATACGCCAGTTTAACAGGAGGAAGGGAGTAACACAGGGAGGCTGCAATACCCACAATGCCAAACCAGATCAATCGCATATCTATGGTAAGAATGACCACAGCGGAGAGAATGATGACAATGGTAATGGATGTGAGCAAAATAATCTTTAAATCTCTGATACTGAGGAGTCCTTCCCGGACAACCTTCGATCCACCCAGGCCTGTGATATCTGTCCCACTCAACCAATCAACGATTTCATTGGCAGTATGGGTGGGATATGCCTGCATAAGACAGGCAATCAACATGGCGAAGGAAAAATTTTTCAAATAAAAGACATCATGTTCTGCATAGGCCAGGACTGTTCCCAGAGAAATTGCAGTGAATGCCCAAACCAGAACAGGGAGAATTCTAATTTCCATGAATAATCCCTTGGCCACATCACGCCAGGTACGATCGGAAAAATCAACACCTAATGTCAGTGTTTGAGCAGATGAAGATTTATTTTTTTTAGATATGGAAGTCATGTCCATCCTTCCTGAACGATATATAACAACAATTTAACAGGTGCTTCATTCATATATAGTTTCTCTTATTTATAGTTTTCTCCAGATCACCCTTTTTTTTCGTAATTCTTGCCGCGGTGATGCAAAAATCTGATTTTATCCTTTAAAAAATTTTATATCTGTTAAAAAAATCTAATATATTCTATTTTTTCACAGCCTTACCCATGATGTGATCTCTGGTTTTTTTCCAGGAAAGAAATGTATCTGGTTCAGATGGGAATTCTGAATAATGATGTTGCATCTGTCTCATCTTCTGCAGTACTGTATAAGCCTTCTTGAAGAGACTCAATCGATTCAGGTGGGAGACTACAGCACATACTGTGTTCCAGGTAAGATGAGGAAATATTCCATTGAGAATATCACCGAATTCTTCTCCTGTAATAACTGATCCCAGGAAGAAATTCAATTCTTCGTGGGTCAAAGACACGAGAAAATCCCTCAGAAGTACAAGTGGAGCATGTATCTTCCCATATTCATGTGCATATGTCATATTATACTTCCATAATCCTCTCACAGATACGTCTGATTTCTGAATGGCTTCAGCTGCAGTCAGGCCTGCATGATATCCATCTCTCAATGCAGGTGCTATGCCCTCCCCGGTAAGTGGATTGACATGGTGCGCTGCATCACCACATATCAAAACACCTCCAGACACCTGGGAAGCCAGGGGTTCTCCCAGAGGGACTACTCCCACACCCCTGTCTACAATAGTGTCGACTTTCAATCCCAGATGCTGTATGAATGCATGTAATTTCTGTTTCAACTGGCTGTGACCTCGTATCAATCCTCCTGCTCCCACATTCACTTGGTACAGACTCTTGGGAAAGCACCAGAAATACCCTGCAGGAATGAGCTTTTTATCGAACCATAATACTGCATAAGAAAAATCTACTGGATCTTTCAGCTGTAAGATTTCTCTATATGCCAGGCCCAGAATCTCGGGTCCGCTCGATAATGGCAGAATTTTTCTCCTGATAATGGAGGATACACCGCTGCTATCTATGGTTACCCTGCCCATAATGTCATTGGTTGGAGTTTTCACTCCACTGACATTTCCCCCTCTTCTCAGAGGATGAGTAACTGGTTCATTGCGCAGAGAACATCCCCTCTCTATGAGAGCATGAAGGCATGCCTGACCCAACTGCCAGCGGGTTACTGTACAGAGGGGTATGGGTACATGCAGGATATTTCCCCCGGAAGCTCTAATTTCTAATCCTTTCAAGGGATAACTCTCCACCGAAATATCAAATGTCTGCTTGATCCACTGGAGGGATTCCTGTAACATGAGCCCACCACAGATTTTTTTTCCTATGGTTTCTTTTGAGCAGCGTTCTACCACACACACCTCTAACTCCTGTTCCAGTGCGGTGAGGGCAGCTATGGCCCCTGAAATGCCGCATCCTGCTATGACGACATCATGCCTGTGCATGGGGCACCATGGCTTCTCTTCTTATTAAGAGTTAGCTTCCCTCTCCTCTGCTTCTGTAGAATATAACAGGTGAATAAATGAAAAAGAAAAAAAGTAATGGAAAGTCCTCGACTGAGAAATTTTATGTTCAAATAATTTCTGCCCACATGGGGAGATGATCAGATGCATAGACATCTGAAATAACAGCGCAGTTCTTCGCTCTGGATTCCCACGCTTTCATGATGAGTATGTAATCTATGTGCTTTTCCCTATGGGTAGAACTGAAGGTAAAGCTGGATGGATCATCTGCTGAATAACCTGCAGCTGTCCAGACATCGCTAAATAGCCTCAGGAAAGCTTCCATTTGTGGGGAATCTGGAGTGGAATTCAAATCCCCCATCAGTATCTTATCCAGAGGATTCCTGGAGAGAATATCGAGAATCTGTGCAGTTTGTGTTGTGCGATCTTCCCCGCTCAACCCCATGTGAACCCCATATATGGATATACTGGAATCTCTATATTCAATATCTCCTCTGATGAGTACACGTTGATCCTCTCTGCTCGTGAGAAAATAAGTTTCAGTATTGGTTAACGGAAATTTTGAAAGAATGGTCACTCCATAAACCTGGTGACGTGTTGGTGGACCAAAGTAAGAATACATATCTAACTTCTGTGCAAGCCATTGTACAATATCTACATTAGTACTGGTTATTCGATTCATGTCAGATTCCTGTAACACAATAACATGAGGATTGGCTTCATTAAAAGGTTCTAAAATATCCCAGGGATTGATTTTTCCTTCTGTATTATATCCCTGATGAATATTGTAGGTCATGAGTACCAGAGATTCATTTCGGGGGTGTGCAGGATGTGGTCCAGGATATAATCCAATACAAAGTAAAGGACCGACTATGATCGATATCGCCAGCAGTATGAGCAGTGAACTGGAAAGCTGTTGTCCTGAAGAAATTGAGACCTGTGTGGCTGAACTCCATGTAGTGAGAGTAGTGATCACTATAATAACTGCAGC
>Ga0180438_10004939_pt1 | contig 18887 bp, 30 predicted proteins | sample SS_ome_12_FD_132455 | JGI IMG/M metagenome (GOLD analysis project Ga0180438, IMG submission 132455) | Hypersaline lake sediment archaeal communities from the Salton Sea, California, USA - SS_3_D_2 metaG | ecosystem: Environmental > Aquatic > Non-marine Saline and Alkaline > Hypersaline >...
AAACATCTCTTCAAAAAAATATCAGAAGAAATATTGCTAGAATAAAAACAATAATGAATGAAAGGAGGTTAGAACAATAATGGCTTGGATAAAGAAAAAAGAATTTACTGTGTTTAGTTTAACATCTAATACGAAATAAAGAAATAAACTCATAGAGGAGAAAGAATAAATAAATAACATAAACTATGTGAAATATGAAATACGAAAAAGAAGAATTAAACAGATTAAGCAGGTTAAAATATAATGAGAATAAGGATTTGTTGATAGATCCTTATGAGGAAAGAAAGAAAAAGAAATCAAGAAACCCTTATAAGAAAAAATATAGAATTGAGTTATGATGAAAAATGAAACTTCAAGAACTTGTACATAAGCTTATGGGAGTAAGAGAAGGAGAAGAAAATCATCCTGTCTTAGATGAGATTACTGGAGAAGGGTTTATAGATTCAGGACAAGCAACTTCAACTTCAAGATATACTATTCTTGAAAGAGGAGATGATAGAATCTTGTATGATAGAGAACAAGACTGTATTGTAAATAGTTATACAACAAGAAGATGAGGGTACAAGAACTAAGAAAGAAGTCAGATAAAGAACTTGAAAAAATGTTAAAAGATTTAAAATTAACAGAAATGAAAGCCTCATCTGTTTGGGGCAGAGAGAAAGTTGAAAGAAAAGAAGCTGGGATAAATGTTAAGGGGAATGCAAAGCAAGGGACTAAAACATCTCTTCAAAAAAATATCAGAAGAAATATTGCTAGAATAAAAACAATAATGAATGAAAGGAGGTTAGAACAATAATGGCTTGGATAAAGAAAAAAGAAACAAAAGTTAATACAGATAAAGAAATAGAATCTTTAAAAAAACAAATCGCAGAGTTAGAAAAAAAAGAACAACGACTAGAACAGCCTCCAAATATAGAAAATCCAGATCCAATAAATGAAGGAGAGATTACTTTAGTAGTTAAAGAACTCCCAGTTCAAGAAATCAGAAGATACAAGAGAGAAGATGGAACTATTATTAATCTGAAAACAGTAGAGGAAGCATTGACAGAGATTTATAATGCTAGGGCTGAGTAAAAAGTTTGTTGTGGTGCTATTAATCGCAACAGCTTTTGCCTATAGTTTCAAGGACTGGAAAGTTGGACTATGGATAATAATAATTTATATAATAGGGATAATCATCTGGAGGTTCGCAACGAGATAAAAGAATCGAGAATATCTAGTCTTCTTTTTTTATTGTTATTAGCAATTCTCATAATTGCTTTATTGATTGCAATTTTATTTTTTATAAAGAACTCAGATATGATTGGAAGAGATCCTCTCATGTTTGGAATGAAGCAGCATAACTTCACAGCCTGTACTTGTATAGACACCGAAGGGAAATGGTGGGATTCAACAGAGAATGGTTTTGTTCTGAATCAGCCAACTCCTGATGTATTATGGGACAAGAAGAATTGATTGTGTTTTTGAAGAAGCAAGATAAACCTCTGTCAAGGACTCAGATAGCCGAAGCTATGAAAGAAGATGAGATAAAAATATCTCACACTCTCAAGCGGTTGTTAAAATATAAAGAAGTAAAATGTTTTGAGCTTGACAGATATGAGTCTGCTGAATATCTGAAGTGGAAAAAACCTTTGCGTAGAGTGAGGTTCTATTATATTAATTAGGGTATCCAATAATTCTTTTTAATTTATTATTACAATTGCAACAGAGACCTCTAAATATTATTGTGTCTTTCTTTATAGTAATAGAATCTATTACTAATAACTGTTCTTTCTTGCATTTGATGCAGTATGACTTTATCATTTTAACATAATATTATACTATAACCAGTCGCCAGTGGCCGGTTTATTATTTATTTTACTAGCAATTATCTCTTCCTCAGTCATATAATGCCTTAAACCATCAGAAATTGTTTGCTGAGCCACGAAGATCCCTGTTAGTTGCTCCATTCTCGTACCAATCTTATCCTGACTCCATCCTATCTCTTGATTAAGTAAGTACCAACAGGCATCTCTCTGCAATTGGAACTTACTTCTCCGCCTACTCTCCCTTTTCTTTAGAGCCTCTTGTTTTAATTCACGATATTCCTCTTCATCTATCGGATAAAAGTTAGAAAACCTTCCATTAAAATCATATTTTACTGCATTATAGTTTAGTTCTCTTTTTCCTAGACGATACAAATCCTTTTTAGATCTTCTACTGTAAAAATTAAAGTACCCTCTAATAAAAATATCATCATCTGAGACAGAATAATAAACATCTATTAGGCATATGCTTCTGCTTATAGCAATTCCTTTTGGTAAATCAAAGTATTCAGGTAATATTAATACATTAAGCATATTATACTGACCGCATTCTCTATAATAATCCAAAACATCCTGAGTCATGGAGGTCATTATCTTCCTGCCTTCAAGATCTGCACCTGCCTCATCATATATTAATGCAGAATTAAGGAATTTCTGTCCAAGCTTATTACCTATCTCAATTAATTTCTTTCCATCCAAAACAAAATTCTGTTTTACATCAAAAGGAAGTTTTTCTCCATGAACTTTAAGCATTTGATATGTCCAATAAGCTCCAATCTGCATTCCAAGAACACTTTTACCAACTCTAACCTCTCCTCCCCCAGTAATTATAATTGTGAAGTCCCAATCATTCTTAATATTCTTTACTAAAATATCAATTTGTCCTTTTAACAGCTCATCCATCCAAAAACCATCGTGTCTTTGATATTTTCTTGAACCTTTTGGAAACCACTCTTCACAAACATAAACCATTTTCTTATCTTCTTGTTATAGCCTTTCTTGGATCATCTTTACTTGGCAACAACATTCCCTTTTCCTGTAATTTTTTTCTTATTTTTACTTCAAGTGCATCTAAAAGAAATAAAATTGTTCTTTTATGAGTTATTTTTAATTCAGGATTGTTAACAAGGTAATAAATGTTAGCAAAATTTGCTTCATCCTTTTCAATTACATTATCTGTTAGTTTTTTCAACTCTCTTATTTTATTTGAATCTCCTAATATATCTTTTTCTTCATTTGAGCTTAATTTTACTGACAATTCTCTGTAAAGACTTCTTAACCACTTGAGCCACTCATCAATGTTTTCTCTTGCAGAATAAATTTTGCACATTTTTAAACTTCTGGAAATATCTTTGAGATATTCCAATGCCATATTAAAAACAGATTCCTGATTATAATCCATATCTTTAGGAAGATTGCTGATTTTTTTTAAACATTAGTATTTTTTCTATTTTAGCTAATGTATATTAATAAGTTTAGGATTTTAGTTTTATGAAATTAAAATTATTAATAGTTTTATTGCTGATTCCTTTTGTTTCAGCAATGCAAGTGAATTTTTTTTATTCTGAAACTTGTCCACATTGCCAAAAGATATTTCCATTGGTAATGGAGCTTTCAGAATATTATCCAGAGCATAATTTTATTCTTTATGAAGTAAGTAATGAAGAAAATAGCAAGTTATTTGCTCAGCTTGGATTTAAAGGAGTACCTGCGTTTGTAATAAATACAAATGATGGAAGAGAAATTAAGTTCGTAGGTGCAGATCAAAGGAAATTAGTCTGTGAAGTAAGTGAGATGACTTTAGCAGAGTGTCCAACCTATTCAGCAGATACTTGCATTAATGAAAGTTGGTTTAAAATATAATGGCTATTAAAGGAAGGATGAGAAGTGGAATAGTAGTAATGACACCTAGTGGTCCAATGAGTGTTGCTGATGGAGGGAGAAGGATTTCCACAAGAGGCTCTGGTGGAATGACTACAAGAGCAACTCCAACCCCAAGTGCTGAACAGCTTTTTGGAACTTCTGCTGAAAGAGAGAGGCAGATTGCAGCGTTTAGGTCTGGAGGACAGGCAGCTTTTGAGATGGAAGTTGCAAAGGCTAGGCAGAGAGCAGAAAGAGAAGAACAACAGAGAATTGAAAGAGCAAGGAAAGCAGAGGAAGATAAGCAGAGGAGAATAGAAAGTCATAGGATTTCTGGTCAAATGCAGGAAGCAAGAGTTGAAAAGTTTGAACCAAGAGGAACACCTTTCCCAACAAGAAGAGAACTTGGTGCAGAAAGTCCTTTTTTTCAAAGAGCAGGAACTGCTTTCATGCGAGAAGGGAGGTTTCTTATCGGAACACCGACTAGAAAAGATATTGAAAGTGAAAGAGGATTGTTTATTGGAACTGCTGGATTAAGTAATGTAATGTTCAGGGAAATTCCAACTGGAACTGAGATTAAAGGACCAGTAAAAAGTGAATTAACATTAAAAGAAGTCGAACAAAGAGAATTTTTATTAGGAGGATTAGGAACTCCAACAGAATTTATTGCTCAAGATATTTCAAAAGAAGTTAGTGGAGCTGCACAAGAAAGATTATCTAAAGAAGCTGGAAAAATTCAGGAAGATATTCAGAAAGGAGAGATAACATTAGGAGAGGGTGAAAGAAAATTAGAAAAAATAAGAGAAAAAGAACAAAAACAAGCTGAGAAAGAATTCAAAAGACAATTTGGGGAAAGAACAGCTATGAGAGGAAGAGCTGAAGCAGTTCTTTCAGCAACCAGAGAAGCCAAAGAGATGGAAATTGGAGGATTGATCAAAGCAGGAGCAATTGGAGTAGGATTTGCAGTTGCTCCAGTACCAACACAGGCTGCATTATTGGGAACAGGAGTTTTAGGATTAGGAAGCGTACCATCAAGACCAACAATTGCTGAAAGAAAAGCAGTTGCAATAGAATCTGGATTAGACATTGTTCTTGGAGCTGGTGCTTTTAGGACTGTTGAAAAACAATTAACACAAGCTGAACTTGAGAGGCAGTTAGGACAATTATCAAAAGAACCTGCTAGATTTGCAGAAGTTAGAATTGAGACTCCTGAAAAAGATTTTTTCAGATTAAAAAGAACAAAAGATATTGGAGCTTTTAGAGAAGAAGTTGATGTCTTTGGAAGAATCGAGAAAACAAAAGGAGGGAAATTTCTTCAACCAATAGGTGTTGGAGAAAGAAGAATCACAGGAGTCTTGGAAGGTCCTTTTGTAACTTCTCCTAAAGAAGCTTTTGTTGCTGCTGAGAAGTTTGAAGTAGGAGCAAAGGGAGTTGCATTCCCATTAGGAGAAAAAACTACTGGAACAATAGGTGTTGGAACTTTTGTCCCAAGAACAACAACAGGTTTTCAAACAAGAATTCCTGTCAGCGAGAAAATTGCAAAAGAACAATTAAAAAGAATGAAGATTGGTGGTCCTCCATCAAAACAATTAATTGCAGGAATATCAAGAGAGGTCAGACCTGATATTTTTGTCTCAAGAGTTGGGAAAGTTACAGGATTAGGAATAAGTCCAACCCAAGAGAAGATGTTAATAAGTGCTAATCTAAAAGATATTGGAGTGACCAGAGTAATAAAACCAAAAGGATTTGAAACTACATTTGAAATTGCTGGAGGTGAAGGAGGATTAAGAGCAAATATCCCTAAAGTATCTCCTCCTACAACTATCACTCAACAGACTGTAGAAAAAGGATTGCAAATATCTGCTCCAAGTTTAATTACAAAACAGGCTTCTATTCCAAGAGTTGCTTTAGGAGGATTAGGAATTAAAGGAGGTTTAGGAGGACAGATAACTAAACAAAGAGTTATACCAAGAGTTAGGTCTGCTCAGGTAATCTCTCCTTCATTAGCTGAAATAGCCAAAGAAGAGGTCAGACCTGTTTCAAGAGGGGCTTTTGCTGTTTCAACATCTCAATTACAGGCAACAGGACTAAAACAAATGCAGGTTCAAGTACCAAAATTATCATTAGAACTTCCTTCAGCTCCATCTCCAGCTCCATCAATGGCATTACCGCCTATGTTCTCCCAAGCACCAACCCCTTCAATGATTGGATTCAAAGGTTTTGTACCTCCAGCATTCTTGGGAGGAGAACCAACAAGGAAGAAGAAAAAGAAAAAGAGGAAAGCAAGAAAGGAAAGAATACTTCCAAGCTTTACAGCTCAGGTTTTTGGATTGAGAGGAAGGCTTCCTAAAACTACTGTAACACCATTCCAACTTAGAAAAATTCCTTTATAACACTAATGTATATAAAATAATTTTCTGATTTTTGTTTATGAATGAAGATTTTGACTTTAATGTAATGCAGGGAATTCCACCTGAGACTTCTGAAGATCGTTTAAATAATCTCTATCATGATACATTAAAAGAAGAAAAGATCACTAATATTATTTCTCAATTAAATCCTGATAATCTGCTTTCAGATATTGAATTCAGATTAAGAGGTTATAAAAAGAATCGTTTTACAGGAACTTGGGAAAAACTAAAAGGGCATAAAGAGATTTCTGAAATATTAATTTCAAGATTTATTTCTTTTTTAGGGGGAATATTAAATGATAATACAAGATTCAGCAATTATTCAGCAGGAGAAATAAATAATGTTATGGGAGAGATTATTGGATTTGTTAAGGATGATTTGTCAGACAATGACGAAGAGTATGGAATTGTAGGAGATTATGATGAGATGACAAGAATAGGGCATATAATTTGTATAAATACATTTTCAGTATTAAAAAGAGCATTGAATGGTATGGAGTCGAGGAGGATATTTGCAACATTGAGGGTTACCGAGAATGTTAATCCTCAACAGCAAAAAAAGGGTATTATGGATGCTCTACAATTTTGGAAGTAAAAACAATGGCATGGGGAGATATTGGAGGAGCTATATTCAAAGGAACAGGAAATACTTTGCTTATTTTTGGATGGACTGTACTTATTGGAGGTATCGCAATTACTTTATTATTAGTTGCTGTTAGTTGGTGGTATTTTAAGAAGAGATGGAATCTTAATGTTGAGATAAAATTGGTTCGTAGTGATGGAAGAATAACTATCGGAGAATGGGGCAAGGGATTATACAATGCAAAAAGAGGAGTTGTTTTTATTAAAAGAGAAGGGGTATGGTTTGGATCTACTCCTATGCCTATTTTTGATATAAAGAAATATCTTCAAGGGGAAAAGTTATTAACAGTTGTCCAAGTTGGTCCTGATGATTACAGACCTGTTCTTAATGATAGCTGGACAAAGCATTCAGTTGAGTATGAGAATGATGAAACTGGAGAAATTGTAGAAGTGAAGGAATCCATCCTAAACATAAAAATAGATACTGCAATGAACAAGGCTTGGAAGAGTGCTTGGGAAAATGCAGCTAAAAAAGCATATAGCTTAACAAGCTTCTTTACACAATTCCAAACTCCTATAGCAATAGGCATTGTAATAATCGCTTGTTTTGTGGGGTTTGCTATAATATGGACAAGATTAGGAAGCATTTGTTAGTTAGCTAATGTATATAATAAAATCGTATCTAATAAGAATATGAATAAAAAATTATCTATTATCTTATTTGCAGTTATGTTTATAATCCCTATAACAACTGCTATACAAAACGAAGATTTACCTAAACTTGAAAGTTTTTCCGAGGTTTGTCCTGCTGATAATTATGTTTATTCTGTAGATTTTAAGAAAAAAGATATTTTGTGCAGAGTAGATCAGACAGGAAATGGGACTGGAAATGCAACTTGCTGTAATCCTTTCGATCAGGTATTAAATACGACTTCTAATGTTACGCATAATTATTTTAATGCGACTGATATTCAATCAGATAATTTTAGGACCGCTGACTCTTGGACTGGTGGAAGTAATAATGTTTATATTGGTTATAAAGTAGCAGATGGAACTCCAACAGGTTCTTATAATATGTTTATGGGAACTTATGCAGGAAATAAATTAACATATGGAACTCAAAATTACGGTTTAGGATATTTTTCTATGTATTCATGTACCTCTTGTACTGCAAATACTGGTATTGGTTCACAGACCTTAACATCTATAACTAACGGGCAGTATAATGTTGGAATTGGAAATTCTGCTTTGTATTATGCAAAGAGTGGAGTTGGGAATATAGGTATAGGGGCACAATCTTTATATTTAGCAGGACAGGATTTAAGTGATATTAATAATATTGGGATAGGGAGAGGGGCAGGTTATTATGAGACTGGTTCAAATAGATTATATATTGATGTCTCTGATACAACAACCCCATTAATTTATGGGCAGTTTGATAATAGGCTTGTAAGATTTGGTGAAGATAATACAAAAGTATGTACAGGAACTTCAAGTGATGTTTGCAGATATTTTAATGGATCAGATGAGTTTATTAATGCAGAAGTTGGAAGCCCAACTTATTATTTTACAAATTTTAATGATGTTTGTGACGATTCAGGAAATTGTTTGAGTGGTATAGAAGCTGATACAAATGAGACAACAAGGTTTAACAATCTAGTAGGAAATTGTAGTGCAGGGCAACAGATGTATGGAGTTCTTAATGATGGATCTAAAGTATGTGTAACAGATGCTACAGGATGGGGAGCTGATGGAAATGCAAGTTCAATATGTGATGGAAACTCCACATATTTAAGTGGAGATGGAAGCTGTAATAATCTTACAAATATCTACGAAGCTAAATCAACAAGCGGTTCTACAACAATGAAATTTTCAGGAAGTAAATTTATGATAAAGGTAACATGAAGAAACAAAAACAAATATTAGTATTTGGAATCCTTTTAGGAATCTTAATAATTTCTGTTATATTAGTATTAGCAAGTGAAACTCAATTGTTTTATGATGATGTTGAAAGCTGGGGAGATGACACTAATTGCGGAGGAGGGACAACCCCTTGGGATGTTTGTGATATTTGCTCTGGAACATCGAATGGAGATCTTACAAGGCATACAAGCGAATATGAAGGAACATATGCGATGGAAGCTGATGATTTTGATGGTGATTGCGAAGCTCTTAAACAAACATTGGACTTAAGAGATTATGAAAGTATTAATATTTCCTTTTGCTTTACTGCATATGGAGTTGATGCTGGGGAATATGCGAGATTATACTTCAATGACGGAAGCTCTAATCTTATAAAGGAGATAAACTCAACACATAATCAATTAGATGCAACACCTGATCCTGAAGATTATGTTTGTGTTGAATTTGCTTTGGATAATTCAACTTATAATTTTCAGCAATATAATAATGTAACTTGGAATTTTAATATGGATGGTGCTAGTGATCTTATATTCATTGATGCTTTTGAAGTAAAAGGTATCCAGCCAGATGCTCCTGTTGATGTTTGCAATTATTCTGGTTCTGGCAATTGGGAAGTAAGCCACAACTGCAATTATACAAATCAGGATTTTGTCATTGATGGGAATCTTTCTATAACTTCTGGAGGAACTATGAATCTTATTAATACTACATTAACATTTAATTCATCAAATCAATGGATTATATTTGATAATGTTGCTGATGAAAATAAAATGATATTAAATGGAACTTCAAGAATAAATTAAGATGAAAAAACAAATAATAACTATCTTTGCGATAATCCTTATAATAGGATTAACAACAGCAGCAATAACAGTAGGAAATATTAACAATGATAGAATAATAGAAAAGAAACATATTGACAGAATCAAGAATAAGACTAATGTAGATAAGATAGAGATTAATATATCTAATCCAAAATGTGATAATGATGTATGTTTTTTCTATGCCGAACAAGAAGATGTTTTAAATATTAATTTCCAGATACCAACTTATTATTATGATTATGGAAACTGCATAAGATTTGAAAATAATGTATGTGTAGAATATTTTAGGATTAATTATACAGAGCAGGAAATAAGAGAGAAAGCAGATGAATATGTTGAGGATAGACTTATAAGTTATTCTGAAGCTCTAGAAAAAAGAGAGAAAGAAAGCCAAGATAAAAATATTGGAGGAAAAATAACCTTCAAAGATAAGGAAAAATGAGAAGAGCATTTGACTTAATAGGATTAGTATTTTTATTATTGATATGTACTAATTTATTATTGATAAATGTAGACGCATCAACATTAGGAACATTCCAGCAAGATACTTGTGTAGAATTAATCCAAGTCTGTGATAACTGTACTTATATCAATATAACTTCCATTAGAAATCCAAACTCTTCCATAGTTTATTCAAATGTAGAAATGACAAAATCAGGAGAAGAATATAATTATACTTTCTGCAACACTTCTTCTTTAGGAACTTATACTTATACAACTTGTGGTGATTTGGATAATAAGGTAGTTTGTGAAAGTGTTGATTTTGAGATTACTCCAACAGGTTATAAACTATCCACAAGTCAGGGTATAATGAGCTTCTTAACAATAGGGATTCTTATAATAATTTCATTAGTTTTTTTAATATTAACTGCTAGTTTTCAGCATGGAGGAACAAAAGTTTTCTTTTTAGGATTATGCCTTGTAACAATTGTCTTTACAGTAGGATATAATCTAAGAGTAATGCAGGATACAGTTGGAGAGTTTATTAGTTTCACAAGCCTATTCTCATCATTTTATACATTGCTAACAATATTACTGATTGGGGCAGGATTTGGACTTATGTTATATTTAGTAGCTTTTGCTTTTACAAGCTTTAAGAGAGTTAGAGGTTACTATGACGAAGATAATATTGACTGATTGGGGGATAGCAAATAATTATGGTGATTTTATTGAGATTAACCGAAATTTATTAAAGTATCCTTCATTGGTGAATCCAATAATGAAACATGAATTACTGCATTCTGATAAAACATTTTCCATATATGATTTAAAACATGATCTATTCAATGATGGGATAGATAATCTTGAATTAATAAAGTTCATGATTAAACATCCAAAGACATTAACACAATTACTTCCTATTTGTTGGACAAAGAAAAAAGGATTTGTTATTGATATAAATCTCTCCTTGATTTATCTGTTTTATTTTTCTTTAGTATTTCTAGCAGTTACTGTTTTCTTTCTGCTTAGCTAATGTATATAATAAAATCATATTTCTTAAAGATATGAGAAATAAAGTTAGCATTAGAGTTAATTCGAGATTCTTTGATGAATTTGAAAGAGAGAGAAAAAAGTTAGAAAGATCGAAAGGAGTCAGATTCTCTCAAGCCAAGTTTACTGAATATTTAATCAAGAAGAATTTCAAGTTTCGAATTCCTAAGACAAATAAAAAGCATGAGAAACTAATCCCAAGAAGGTTAAGATGAAAAATAAAAAAGGTGATATTTTTGATATAATATCGTTTGTTGTAGTTTTAACAGTAGTTGCAATGGTTTGTTTTATCTTTGCTTTCACAATCCCTCAAATTTCAGATGGACTAAATGAGGCTGGGCTTAATAGCAGTTCAGAAGGAGTTGGAGCAATTGACTCCTTACATGATTTTGGTACTATAACTATGCAAAGAGGTTTCTTCCTAGTATTTGCAGGATTAATTATTGGAATGATGATAAGTGCTTTTTTCATAAGAACTCATTTAATATGGGTATTCCTATATATAATTTTCTTAGGAGTATCTATAATCCTAGCAGTTTATATGGGCAATGCTTATCAAACAATGGTTGCTCAATCTATCTTCTCTGAAAGAGCAGCAGATCAGGTTCTGATAAATCTTGTAATGAACAATTTAATAAAAATAGTTCTTGGTGCAGGAGCTTTAAGCCTTATAATAATTTTTACTAAATTTTCGAGTGCATCCACAAAAATATAGCAAAAATGGAAAAAAATAATTCCCCGTCGAGAAAAAAATCATTTGTAGCCATTCTGATCGCTTTTTTTTCAGTTTTAATGTTAAACCTAATGCCAATTTCAGCTACAACTTGGGGTAATTCCACTGGATACTGTTATCAAGAATTTTTTACAAATACAACCGCATGTGGTGGATTAGATGGAGGTGTTTGGACAGGGGACCCTTTTATTTATGACAAAGATAAAATGTTTGATGGAGATTGGAATACCTATGCTTACCTAGGTGCAGGAGGAACAAGATATGTTTATTTTAATTATACAAAACCAGACAATGCAGATAACGGAACAATATGGCAGGTTAAAGATCATGGAGGAACAGCTAATGTAACAATAACTAGTGGTTGTTTGGATTATTATGATGATGTTTTAAGATTAAGAGGAGAGCTTAATGACGGAGGGGTACAAGAGGCTAAATGGTATTGTTATGATGGCTCATGGACTGTTTTAAGAGCTGTTGGTGCTGGAACAAGAAGATTATATGAAGAGGCAATGTTTTGGAATATGAGCAGGTCAATTGTTTTGAATTCTCCTACTAATGATACGGGTTCTAATACTGGATCAGTAACTTTTAATTGTTCTTCAGAAATAATAGATGAATATTCCTTAGCTAATATTAGTTTATGGACAAATTCAACTGGAACTTGGCATAAAAACAAGACAAATACAGTCACTGGAAGCTCAAATACTACAACTTTTACAGTAAATTATCCTGAAATAGATATTTTATGGACCTGTGAAGCTTGTGGAACTGATGGTAATTGTGCATATTCTAATGAAAATAGAACTACCTTTATGGATACAACAGATCCCTCAATAAATATTCTTATACCATCTAATGAAGAAGATATTGGATTCTATAATATTAATCAATCTTTAAACTGGACCATAACAGAACCTCATTTGAATACTACTATTTTCCAATATGAAGGATCTAATACAACCATAACTGGTAACACTAGCTTTGCTTTATCTAGTGGGATTTATCAAAATCTAACTTTCTACGCAGATGATAAAGCAGGGAATGCAGCCTCTCTTCTTCATGAATGGATTTATAAAATATTTGTAGAAAATGAAACTTATTCTGCACAAAGTTATGAAACATCAACAGAAACCCTAAGCATAGAGTTACTTTACAATTCTTCAAGATGGAATGTTATTACTGCAATACTTACTTACAATGGAACAGAATATGCAGGAACTAGGTCAGGAACTGGAAATTCCATAACATTTAGTAGATCATTGGATATTCCTCTTTTATCAGGAGCTAGTGCTGAAAATAAAACATTTTATTGGACAATAGGATTAACAAATAGTACTGGAACTTATTACTATAACACAACAACAAATACTCAGCAAGTAAATCCTCTTGATCTTGGTGATTGTGTAGGAGGAACTACTATAGAAGCCTTGAATTTTACTGCTTATGACGAAGCTAGTTTAGCAAGACTTAATGGCTTTAATTTTAAAGCAACATTTAATTTCTATACTGGTAACGGAGATATTATAAAGAATGCGAGTTTTGACGACGAGGATGTGCATGAAAGATTAATCTGTATAAATCAACATACTGATTTTCATATTGACGCAGAAGTAGAATATAATTATAACAAAACAGGCTATGTTACTAGAAATTATTATTTTGAGAATGATGTTATAAACAACCAGACTCAGAATATTGATCTATTGTTACTTAATGAGACAGATAGTACAAGTTTTATAATAAAGGTTAGAGACAATAATCTCCTAGCTTTAGCAGGTTATTTAGTTTTTATTGAAAGATATTATGTTGAGACTGATGAATATAAAGTCGCACAGGTAATAAAAACAGATGATAATGGGCAGAGTGTTGCTTTCTTCAAAACAGAAATAGCTGATTATAGATTTATAGTCAAGGATGAGGGAGTAACTTATTTAACAACCACAAAACAAAAGATAATTCCAGAAACATCTCCTTACACAATAACATTAACCTTAACAGAGGATCTTGGAAAACCTTGGGCAGATTTAGAGGACTTAGAAAACTTCACATATACTTTAGACTTCGATGATACAACAGAAGATGTAACCTATACTTATACAGATAGTGATACCTCATTCGAAAGTGGAAGATTAGTAGTTTATCAATTGAATGTAAGTGGAGCTGATTTATTATTATGTAACCTAAGTTCTACTGATAGTGCTGCTTCATTAGTTTGTGATCTCACAGGTAACGAGTCAGGAAGATATAATGCAATAGCCTACACCACAAGGGGAGGAACTCAATATCTTGTAGATGTCAGTATCTTTGAAATTGAAAGCTTTTCTGCTGTTGCTGGAATGTTAGGAATGTTTTTAGGTTTTTTTATAATACTTATTGCAGTTTGTTCTTTTGCATTTAATGAAATTGTTGGTGTTTGGGCTGTTACTATAGCAGTAATTAGTGTTAATTTCATGCAATTAATAAATTTTGGAGGGGTTTTTATAACTGTTTTGTTAGGAGTTGCAGTTATGATTACTATAGCGTTTTCAAAATGATAAAAAAAGGATTTTTAACAAGGGATATTGTAATTACAGGATTATTATTCACAGGGATAGTTGCTCTTTTTGTTATAGCAATTGGAGCAATAGCAGATAATTATAATAATACTGAAATTATTAATGAGCAATTTTCTGGAAATTATGATAAATTAACAGATATTGCAGATAATGTTGAGATTATGAGAGGATCAAGCCAGAGCAGTCAAGGATTAAGCTTTTTAGAAACCTTTGATGTTGTTTTCTCTTCGACATTCACAGTAATTAGAATGGTTTTTGCAACTCTAGATTTATTTGGAAGCATGGCTGCTAATTTTATAGCAGATTTCACTTTCCTTGATGCTCAGGTAGTTAAAATATTGTTTATTGTTGGCTTATCAATAATAACAGTCATACTGGTCTTTGTATGGATAAGTTCAATAAGCAGAGGTAAAATATAAAATGACATATCCTACACTTAATGTAACAGATACGCAGGACTTATACACTTTATTTAATTGGATAAATAATATTAGTGATGGATATTTTTTTCCAGTCATACTTGGATGTATGTGGATGATAATATTCTTAGGAGGAGTTATTAGAGCAGGTAGTCCTGGTAAATCATGGACTTTTGCAAGTTTTGTTGGAGCAATTATAGGAATCTTACTTGGATTAATGGGGTGGTTAAATCCAATATATATTTATTTTCTTGTCATATTAACAGCTTTCGGGCTATTATGGATAAGATTGGAGAATGCACCTAATTAGAAAATGTATATAATAAATAAAATAAATTTAAAAATATGGAAATAGAAAGTAAATTTTTGATAGTAATATTAATAGCAATATTAGTAATAGTATCTATCTATATGTTTGTCAATATCTCTATTGTGACTAGGACCGTAGATACAGGATACGGATCTATTGATCCTGCAACAGATGTTGTAACTCAATTTGCTAATTTTCCAGTATTAGTTGGACTAATCGGAACTGTTCTTTTATTGGGTTTTGTTATATATGCCTCAGTTAAATCAACAGGGAACAAAGCATAATGGCAGATAAAAAGAATAAAATAGAAGATTTTACAATAAGAATTGGTCCTCTATTAAAGAAGGTTATTGAAAAGCAAAAAGAACAGATAAAAGAAGCAACTTATGATATTTGCAATCCAAGTGATTATGAAGCAGGAGAAATAATTGCTAAAAAATTCATTGGTGAAGTATAATTTTTTCTAATGAAATATAATGAAATATTATAAGTAAGTTACTAATGTAAAAAGTAAATTTTTTTCTCTTTTTCCTATCAGATTTTCAAAATTTGAAAGGAGGAGTAAAAATCAAAATGCAATTATCAAAAATAGGCAAGAAAAAAGGTCTTGCTCTTGGTAATGCTTTTGGTGCTGTTCTAACACTTGTACTTGTTGCAGTTTTGGTAATTATCGCAATCTATATGTTTGTGCAATTATCATCTACATTCACAGCTAATTCAGCTCAAGCGAATGCAAGTAATACTATGATTACTCAGTTTGGAAATTATCCAGCATTGGTAGGTCTTGTAGGTACAATAATTTTCCTTGGACTTGTAATTGGTGTTTTAGTAGCATCATTTGTATTCGGAGGAAAAGGAAGAGTTTAATTTTTTAATTTTTTTTAATTTTTTAAATTTCAGTATTAAATCTAGAGGTAGATACCATGCCAAAAAAGAGAAAAAGAAAGAAAAAGAAAAGATAGTACAAATCATTTGAAAGGAGGAAATAAAATAGATTATGAAATCAAAGAGAGGAATCACTCTTACACAAGCAGGACCTGCTGTCCTTATGTTAATTCTAATAGCGATTTTAGTTATAATTTCAATATATCTTGTAGTTAGTATTCAGGGAACATTTACAGATTTAGCAACTGTAACAGTTACTAATGAAACTGGATGGATTAATTCAACTACTTACACAATTTCTAATGCAACAAGGTGTAATTTTGAGGATGCTGCAATAACACAAGCTCTAAATGCGACTTCTGGAGCAGTAATTAATTCAGGGAATTATTCTATTAATTCAGCAACAGGGGTTGTGACAAATGCTTCAACAACAGCTTGGAATAGTGTACTTTTATCCTACACTTATAATTGGGGATCAGAAGCTTGTGACGCATCAAGCACAACAATTACTCAATTTGCAAGTTATCCAGCATTGGTAGGTCTTGTAGGAACAATCATATTCTTGGCTTTAGTAATAGGAGTTTTAGTAACTTCATTTGTTATGAATCCAAGAAGGATTTAAGTGATTCCTTAAATAAAATAGAAAATGGTTGGACATAGAGCTAAAAATAAAACTACTGCTCAAAAGATGGCAGCAAGGATGAGAAAAAAAGGATTAGAATGCAGTGTTTACAAGAAGAAAAAAGGTTATGGGGTTAGTGTAACTAAAAAATAAAAAGAAGATAATTAAACTTCTCCATACCTGTATTTTGTTTCATAAATCCCTTCTTGAAAACCTTTTCCATAGTGGTATCCTTCTTGTTCTAATTTTTGTCTCTCTTCTCTTCTTTTTCTGATTCCTTCAAAATAACCTTTTTCTGTTATCATAGATAATCCTATTCCTGTAACTATTCCTATTACAAATGAGATTAAGATATTACCTGTTGCAACAATCAAGAAACCAAATACAACAAAGCCTAGGACTAAGGAAATAATTATTCTTATCATTATTCACTCCTCCTTTCAGTGTTTTTAAGTATTCTCATTTTATAAATCTACTTGTTCCCGCATGTATTCAATATATTCTTCTCCAGTATGCAGATAAACCTTAGTGCTTCTGATGTCTGAATGTCCTAAGAAATTTGCAATGCTCAGGAGATCAGGAGATCCCTTATCTCTTATTTGTTTATTTAAAATGTGAGAGGCTCGAGAATGTCTTAAAGTATAGAGGCTATTATTTCCATTCCATAATTGAAGAGGTTTTAATATTTTCTCTCTAAATGTTTGTTCAGCTCTCTTGGGAGAAATATGTCTATTTTGGAAGCTAGGAAATACATAGGGGCTACCTTTCCAGAATCTAAGTCTAGAGAAACCAAAATATTTTTCATAGAATTTAAATAATATCTTAGGAACTGGAATCACTCTGTCTTTTCTATTTTTATTGGAAGTGCCTTTTATTTTTACAGTAGTTCTCTTTAGATCAAAGTTTTCAAATCTCAGGCAACAAGCTTCCTTGGGCCGCAAACCAAGAACATAGATAGTAGCAAACAAACATACATCCCTGTATTTCATCCATTGCCCCCACTCGCTTTTTAAATATTTTTCAGAGCTTATGGCAAAGTGTAGAATTCTTTCTATTTCTTCATTGTCAAATGTATCTGGTAGTTTCCTTGTTCCATTGTATAATAGGGGCATTTGCTCTCCTATCACCTGCCACTGCAAAAAGCCAAAAAGACTTTCTTGTAGATTTGTTTTATTGTTGTGTGAAATATAGTTTAAACTATATTTATAGAATACGCGCGTATAGTGGTAACATGAGGGTTTTTGTTTATAAATGTATATTGTGTAAAATATATGTTTTTGGGTATAGAAAGGTTTATAAAGTATATAGTATAGTATTTATTATGATAAATACTAAAAGAGAGGATACTAATGAAGAAAAAGGAGGTGTAGAAAAGATGGGAAAGGAAAACCTTGAAATTCCTATCTTGCATCGTTGGGTTTGTGAGAAATGCGGCCATAAATGGATTCCAAGAAACGAAGAAAGACCAAGAGTATGCCCCCGATGTAAGAGTGCTTGGTGGGATATTCCATCTGAAACAGAAAATGTTAAAAATGAATAAGGTTTCAGTAATGGATGACAATCAGACAACCAATTGTTACTGTAGCAGGTTGTGGAATCCATCTAATTCTACCATAATATTACCTATACTCTATACTACAAACGGAGGTGTTTTAAAATGTTTAGAGCTATTTGGAATTGGTTATTTCCAAAGACTTGGATATATACAAAGAGGGGTTGGGTTTTGTTCTAGCCCTTGTTTTTCTACAAATAAATTAAGAGAGGTGGAAAATGTGCGAATATTTTAGCTGTATTGTAACAAGGGACATGAAGGTTTTATGGTTGAAAACATCAACAAGACACGAAGATATTATTGAAGAATACAAATTAAAAGATACTGAGTTAGAGAAAAGAGATTTTGTTAGGATTGAGATAAATCCTAAAGATAAAAGCAAGGCAACTAAAAATAAAAAAGACTGGAATTTTAAGGTTGATGAAAAAGACACTTTACCTAAATGGTTTGAGAAAAACAAAAAGAAATATGAAAAATTATGTTGGGATGTATGGAAAGAGAGTATTGAGATACAGTGTGCTTTTGATAGAGAACAAAAGAAATTCAAAGGAGTTTTAGGATTTGCATATGATAATTCCACAGTCGAGGCATGGGATAATTCCACAGTCAAGGCATTGGGTAATTCCACAGTCGAGGCATTGGGTAATTCCACAGTCGAGGCATTGGGTAATTCCACAGTCGAGGCATTGGGTAATTCCACAGTCGAGGCATTGGGTAATTCCACAGTCAAGGCATTGGGTAATTCCACAGTCGAGGCATGGGATAATTCCACAGTCAAGGCATGGGATAATTCCACAGTCAAGGCATGGGATAATTCCACAGTCAAGGCATTGGGTAATTCCACAGTCGAGGCATTGGGTAATTCCACAGTCGAGGCATGGGATAATTCCACAGTCAAGGCATTGGGTAATTCCA
>Ga0180438_10004942_pt1 | contig 18874 bp, 9 predicted proteins | sample SS_ome_12_FD_132455 | JGI IMG/M metagenome (GOLD analysis project Ga0180438, IMG submission 132455) | Hypersaline lake sediment archaeal communities from the Salton Sea, California, USA - SS_3_D_2 metaG | ecosystem: Environmental > Aquatic > Non-marine Saline and Alkaline > Hypersaline >...
CCCGGTGCTGGCGGGAACCAAGCTGATTGCGGAAGCCTGGGACGCGGCGGGATTGACCCAACTCGGCAAGTTTCCCGCCTGGGGACGCTGGGCCGAACTGAACGGCTTCTTCCGCGACGACGTCCGAAATTTCGTCCGCAGCACCCCCAACGCCACCGCGGCGCTGGCCAAGCGGATCTGTGGGAGTCTGGATATCTACGGCGATTCATCCCGCCATCCCTACCATTCGATCAACTTCGTGACCTCCCACGACGGATTCACCCTCCACGACCTGGTCAGCTACAACGAGAAACAGAACTGGGGCAACAGCGAAGACAACCGCGACGGTTGCGAGCACAACCTGAGCTGGAATTGCGGGCACGAGGGCCCTACGGACGACCCGAAGGTGGTGATGCTCCGCGCTCAGCAGATGCGGAACTTCCTCACGATCCTGCTGATCTCGCAGGGCGTGCCCTTTATATCCCACGGCGACGAGTTCGGCCGCACGCAGCAAGGCAACAACAACGCCTACTGCCAGGACAACGAGATCGCCTGGACTAACTGGCGGCTGGCCGAAAAGAACGCAGATCTGTTGCGTTTCACGCGCATGATGATCGCGCTGCGCAAGAAGTACTTCGCATTGAACCGGGAAGAGTTCGTCAATCGCGTGAGCTGGCACGGCACCAGAATCGGCGATCCGGACTGGACGGGTAGAAGCCACGCACTGGCGTTCCAACTGCACGGGTGGCACGCCATGCCCGACGTCTACGTGATGTTCAACGCGCATTGGGAATGGCAAAACTTCGCCTTGCCGCCGCACGAGGGCGAATGGAATTGGCGACGCCTGGTCGATACGCACCTGCGTTCACCACACGACATTCTGGAGGAGCCGGAGGCGGTCCCCCTCGAGCCGCGCGACCATTACAACGTGGCGCCGCGTTCTACGGTCATCGCTATCTCGCCGTTCTGATCCGCAATGGACGCCCCCCGGGGACTGTCCCGACTTTCGCGGAGCGAAAATGGGAGTGTCCCCCTCCGCCCGCCACTATGGTGCCGCTGCGATCACTCGGCGCGCGCCGTTTCCGGCACTCGATACCAGAAGGAACGCCAGTACGCCCGGTCGGTTGCGTAGACGTCGATCGTATCTTTGTCCAGATCGAATGACGACGGCAGCACGCCATAGCGTTTCATCTCGCGGACGTAATGTTCGTTCGGCCGAAACCCCGGCATGTCGAAACGCTTGATTTCCTCCAGTTTCGCCTGGGCCGCCTCGATGTGGGCGAGGATCTTCCGATAGTCCGGGTCATTGGTGTCGGCGAAGACGATCGGATGCACAATCGGCTGCGGCGGGCGGCCGCGGTCCTCTTTCACCTGCGGCGGAGCGTCGTCCCCGGTTTCCGACTTGCTCTCGGCATGTCCGCCCGCCCCGCGGGAAAGGCCTGCCAGCAGGATCAGCGACTTCTCCGGGCGGCTGAGGTTGTAGAGCCGATGGCGGGAAAAGCGGCTCAATGGACGCGTCCACGAGAGCATGTCGCCCCAAGCATCGAGGGGAATTCGGTCGGTCACGTGCCGCGGTAGCTGCCCGCGTGGATGGCACGAACCGCAGCGTCGCTCGACGGCGTCCTGTGCCGGCGAGGTGGAGGGCCACGAATCGGCCATTACGCGCACCGGCCGGTTATTACCCCAGCACCCGCCAATCTGGCCCGTGCCGTACGCGGCGTAGGTTCCCGGATATTGGGCCCCGACGTCGATCCACAAACGAATCGTCTTTCGTTCCCGCGGCGTCAACCGGACGTCATAATGGCCGCCGTCGAGCTTCTCCAGCAGCGGGGGAGCGGCGCTGTACGCACTATAGGGCCTGTCGTTGCCGGGCTGCCGCCCGCTGCCGTGTCCGGGGTGACCGCCGGTGTCTTTCACCTGCCAATGCAAGAACAGCTCGTAATAGCTGTGTGAGAAGACGGGTCCGCGGTCGCCCGACAACACGACCCCGCCGTCACGTTGGCCGTAGTCGTGGCACCGCACGCAGTGCCGGTCGAGAATGGGCTGGACGTCGCGCGGAAACTCCAGGATCTCCGGCACGTCGGGGACCGGTTCGATACGGCTGGGGTCTCGGGCCATGGCCTGCAGCAACGGTTGGCGGCCACGACGCGGCGTCTCCTCGCGCGGCTCGTGGCAACCGACGCAACTGGCCGTCTCGCCCGGCTGCAGCGTCACGAAGCTGCGCATCTGCTTGACCGACCGCCCCTCTTCGTCCAAAGCGGCAAGGTAGATGCTCCGCATGGCGGGCACCTCGAAGTGGGCCGAACCGTCCGGTTCGACGGGCACGGTGCCGAGAATCCGTTTCAAGGTCGACGTCACGCCGTGGCCGATCGGCTGCGAGCCGCCGCCGTGGAAGTTGGCCGGCTTGGGGAGATCCTCCAGCACGAGCAGGCGCTTGATCGCGCCGGGCTCGACGCCCTCCATATTGCGGCCCGAATAGACGTCGCCGACGACCAGCGTGGCGGTCCTTTTGGCCGGATCCCGGCGCGACGGAACGGTTTTCGGTCGGGGCCGCTTGACCACCGGGCTGGGTTCGTGCACTTCCGCAACGGGCGACGAATACAGCACTTCCGTTTTACCCTGGCCGTCCATCCAGAGGACCTCCCGTCCTCGCGCCACCAGGAACGCGTCTTCCGCAAGCGGATAGGGATCGCGAAACGCGGCCGGTGGCGAGATGTTGTGCATCGCCGATCTCGCGTTGGGCCCCAGCTTGGGCGTGGCAGTCGCCACGTAGCCGGCGTGTTCGTTTCTGCCGTGTCCGGGGGAGTTGATCAACACGATCCGATCGGAGCCGGGAATCGGCTTCGCGTCGATAAACACGCCGCCCGGCTGCATGTTGCCGAAGTAAACCATCTGGCCGCTGCCGTCCGGATTCATCGTCCAGAGGTGATGGAAGCTGACCGGATCGCGATTCACGTATTCCCAGCGGGTATACAGCACGCGTCCGTCGGGCAAGACCGCCGGCGTATTTTCCGTGAACGAACCGGACGAAAGCATGCGGAGATTCTCGCCGCTGGGGTCGCAGCGGAAGAGAATGGCGGCCTCCGCCAGCCAGCAGCCGATCCAGCGGTGACAGCGCGTGGAGCAGAAGACGATGTGGCCGTCGGGAAGGTACGCCGGCTCGATATCGTCCCACGGCCCGTCCGTGATCTGGCGCAGGCCCGTCCCGTCCGTATTGATTTCGTAAAGATGATACCGGTGCGTGCCGCCTTTGCGGTACGAGAAAAGGACTTTCTCGGCGTCGAAATGAACCTGCGGGTCGCGCACCGCGCCGCCCCGGTCGTCCAGCAGCACCTGGAGGCGGCCGGTGCGAAGGTCCAGCTTGCAGAGTCTTCCGCCGTCGCTGCCGTGCAGCCAATAGGTCGGGTCGATGCACGAATAGCCGAAGTTCGCGTAGTAATGACCCGACGGATCGCGGCCGGGAGCACGCTCGGCGAATACGATTTCTCGGACGCCGTACTTCTCGGCAAGTGCTGCCAGTTCGGCCCGACCGGCGATTTCGAGTCGGTGCAACGTTTCGGCCCGGGTCTCGTAGTGGGCACGGATTTCCCGGTCCGACAGCGCCCGATTCCAAATGGTCAGATCGTCGAGATAGCCCCGATAGCGGCTTGCCGGACTCGGGATTCCGGCCGAATCGCCGACGCCCAGGTCCTCTCCGTCGAACGTGCTGATCGTCCCGTCGAAGGCGGCCGTGGCGGTACGTGTGCCGTTGACGTAGACTCTCAGCCGGCTGGAGGCCGGATCGGCGTCGTTTCGCTGGGCGACTGCGACAACGTGGTACCAGCGTCCCGCACGAATGGCGCCGCCTTCCGCGAAAACGTATTGACCGTTGCTCTGACCGTGGTAGAGGCTCAGCGTACCGTTGTGGATCCCCACGTGATAGGCGTACTTCGGCGCGGCGCCCCAGCGGAGCACGAGGCGGTTCCAGCCACCGACGTACGTGGGGTGGATCCACATCTCGACGCTGTACGTGGGGGCGAGTTTCAAATCGGACGACAAAGGGGCCGTCAGATACTGGGCATCCTCCGGCCGAACGCCCAAAGCGACGGTCTTCCTCGAGGCGCCGGCCAACTCGGCCGCGGAGACGAAACGTACGGCCGTTGCGTTGCCCCTTTCGTCCCGGGCAGTCAGCTTATCGTGCACCCGGCCGGCCCGATCCTGCAGCGAACCGTCGAACGTCCAGTGCGCAACTTGATCTGCGTCGACCGGCGCGATCTCTCCCCCCACCGAAGCCGTCGGAACGAAACCCAACAGACCGATCACCAGCCATGATCCAACCCGAGCCACAGGCGGCCCGGCCAAACGGCGAAGTCGACGTCTCATCGTAATCACCGATCCGAGTCCCGACACTCGATTGATCCAGAGGATCAGTCTAATCGCTCGCCCGCCGCTTGTCGAGCCCGGCTGGCGACTGTCGTGGTCTCACTCCTCGATGCGATACAGGTGCGTCCCGGTGCGCACGAAGAGCGCCTTGCCGGCCACGGCGGGAGAGGCCATCAGTCGTCCGTTGAGCCGGTTGACGGCAAGCAACTCGAAGCGACGGTCCGGGCGGATCACGGTGGTGACCGCGTCCTGGCTGAAGAAGTAGATTCGGCCGTCGGCGTAAACGGGCGACGCCGCGTGGTTGCCCCCCAGTCGCTCTTTCCAGACGACTTGCCCCGTCTCGGCCTCGACGCACGAGGCAATGCCGTCGTCGTTGGCCATGTAGAGCAACTCCTCGATCAGCAGCAGCGACGGCGTGGCAGGCACCCCGGTGCGCAGCTTCCACGCCACGTGCGTATCGGTCACGTCGCCACGGCCGTCGCAGCGCAGCGCCCACAACTCGGGATGCTCGTAGTCCATCACCACGTACACCAGCCCGTGGCCGAACAATGGCCGTGCCACCATCGACCAGCCGAAGTAGCGGACCTTCCACAATTCCTCACCCGTGTTCGGGTCGTAAGCCATCACGGCCTTGGCGCCGGGACTGATCATTTGCCGCCGACCGCCTGAGGCGATCACCGTCGGCGTACAGAACCCCTTGCGAAGATACCGGTGCACGCTGCTGTAGTCGATCGAGCGGTTCGTCTTCCAGACAGTCTTGCCCGTGGTCTTGTCCAAGGCGACCACGTACTGCACGTCCGTCCCGTCCACGTGGAAGATCAGCAGGTTGCCGAACAGGATCGGCGACGAGCCGGGGCCCATGTGGTGGTCGCAGTTCAGGTCTCGCCGCGACCAGAGCGTCTTGCCCGTTCGTGTGTCGAGGCACGCCGTGCCGTACGTCCCGTAGTGCACGTAGACGCGGCCGGCTTCGATGGCGGGGGTTGGCGAAGCGTAACTGTTGACCGGGGCGATCTTCTCCGGATGGGCCACGTCGAAGACCTTGACGTCGTGAACGATTCGGCCGCTTGCACGATCGAGGCAGACGGCGAACAACTGCCGGCCGTCCTCCGTGGCGGTGGTCACCCAAACCTGGCTTCCCCAGATGACCGGCGAGGACCAGCCGCGGTCGTGGATCGGCGTCTTCCAGGTGACGTTCTCCTGCTCATTCCATTTCCACGCAAGGCCCGTGGCGTCGCTATGGCCGTTTGCGGCGGGACCGCGGAACTCGGGCCAATTCTCGCCCGCTGAAGCGAGACCGGCCGGCAATATCAAGGCAAGAACCCAGATGGTGATACGCATTCGCGACTCCAGTTGCAGCATTCTGCGGCATCTCCCGCTCGGCAGCCTATTGTTCGGGAACCTTGACAATCAAAGCCGGACAGGCGAAAGCGTTGGCTTTGATATCCTCGCATGCCGTGAAGCGGACGATGCAGTTCTCCAGCGAAGCCGGGCGATCGGGGTTGCTCGCATCGAAGGAGAAAACGTGACGGACGGTGTTCGCCAACGGTAGGTAGCGGTGGGTCACGCTATCGGCAAAGATCGCGCCCTGATCGGACGGAAACAACAACTGGATTCTCCGGGCATTGAGATCCTGCAGCGCGTTGTCGCCCTGATGTTTCTCCGTGACCACGACGCTGGGCTGACCGTCGACCAACCGAATCGCGGCCGTGAGCCGCACGTTCTCGAACAAATCCAGCCCTCGGCCCGCCAAGAGGTCGCGAACCGACACCTCCTTGTTGCGTTCGGTCTCCCAGAATTTGAACCACACTTTGATCTCGGCTTCAGAAGGGTAGCGCCAGTCGAAAGCCTGGTAACTCAGCACGGGAACCGGCATGTCACGAAGAAAACTCGGTTCGTAGAAGGTGTGCACCGACCCGCCGGGCGCAGTGTCGCGAATCTCGACCCAGATATCCCTGGGACGTGGTGTGAACTTCCGGTCGTCCTTCCCCCAGTCAAGCTCCCGATCGAGGTTCTGCAAAGAGATCGCGAACGTGACGGCCAGCCCTGTCCGGCGCGGCTTGTAGGCCGCAACGTAAAAGCTCGTCGCCTCCTGCTTCTTGAGCTGGGGATGCAACAAAACGTTTGGATGGGGGTACTTGACGGACGTACCACAAACGAACCGTCCCAATACCTTCTCGGGAGGCTCGAACCGGGAAAACACCAGCCGGTCAGGATCCTTGAGATAGTGAAGCCTAAGATCCTCGTTGCCCTCCAACAAGACTTGGGCGGATGGCACTGCAAGCGTCTTGTCTCTTCGGGGATCGAGTAGTTCAACAAGATAAGTGTGGCTTGACGACGGCTTGGCGACGATCGTGTCGTTTAGCTGCTTGTGGACGGGCGTTCCTCCGGAAGCGCGCCGCACCGTGTAGGTGGGCAGCGCAAGTGACTCTACCAGCGCACTGGTCAGACTGCTTGCATCCTTGGCAGAAAGGAACCTGCCACCGGTCCATTTTTCTGCCAACTCGGTGAGGTCATCGAGGCTTGCCTGATCCGCTGCAGTTGCATTTGGAAGATCGAACCCGAGGATATCCAGTTGAATGTCGTCATTCTCCTCCTTCAATAGCTCAGTCTTGGCGTCCTTAAAACTTTTGTAGCACGTTGGAGGACCACCACGGCTTTGGTCATTGAAGCCGTCAGTGATCACTACGATATGTCTCTTTCCTCCTTCAGTCTTCGCCGGCAACTCCTTGATGGCTTCTATGATGGCAAGGTACAGAGGTGTCTCGCCGCCCAAACGCTTGCGCATTTCCTTATTCACCTTCTGCATCACCTCATCAACGCAGCCGCTATCCAATTGTCTCAACTTCAACACGGTCTCGACGTCTTCGCTGGGATGAATGAATGCAGCCCCTTCCTCTATCATGTGGGGTTCATAAACCCCCTCGGCAACCTTGAGCCAGTACGTGCGGTGCCCGTAGAATTCCAGGGCAATCTGATAGGGAGAGTCAGGGGTCTCCAACAGGTTGCGCAGCGAGTCCCCCAGCGCAAACGTGGCCACTTGTAGCCGCGTCGGAGTCTCGTTGTCGTTGTTCGGCTTGACGAATTCTCTATTCTGGCGATTCTTGACGGCTTCAGGAGGAACTGCAGCGCGCATGGTGCCGGAGCAGTCGAAGATGAACACTACGGGAATGGTCCTGCTCGATTTGCCCGTTACGGTTAGTTTGGGCGTTTCGCCTTTTGGCCGAGAGAAGGCCACATTGATTCCGGGCGCCTCCACCAACGTGCGCGGTCCATAGCTCGTGTGTCCCCGATAGAGAGCAACCGCCTGTAGGTCGACCGGAAGTGCCAACTCCTGCTCCTTGGGCGACAGCGTATAACGGCTCGGTTTTCTCGCGCCGTCATCAACCGGGGCCGTCGACGGCCACTCCTCGGGTGGTGGTGTCTGCTTCTCCGGTTCCCCAGCGTCGCCTACGGCCGGAGGCTTCGGTTGCTGCTCCCCGGGCAAGAGTGTACCCTCCTCCGATTCTTCAACCTTGCGCTTGACTTGAACGGCCATACGCTCGTCCGACACTTTGCCGTCCTGCATCACGCCGATCGGTTGCCGGTCTTCTTGCTTCTGCCAGTAGAAGGCCATCTGGCCGCCGGGCAACCTCGGATCGGGCTCGAAAGTCAGGTTCGGGTCGACGCGACTGTCCTCCGGCTCCCCTTCCATGTCGACGCCCAGTGTCTTGGATTCTCTCATATTGACGATTTGCCTTGCCGCGGCCGCAAGTGCCGATAGACGGTCCTCGACGGCCTGCAGCCCCCGATCGGCCTGGCAAAGACTCCGGGCCGAATTCAGGTATCCTCCGGCGGCGATCTCGAAAAAGGGTCTTGTGTCGTCTCGCTCCGGTCCCCAAAAATCTTCCAGGGTCCGTTGCGCTTGCCACAACAGGAGATAGTGCAAGTCAAGGTTGCGGAGTTCGGCCACCGGATCGGGGTCCTCCCAAGGCCGGTGGTCCAGCAAACTCGCCGACGCGCGGACCAGGCGGTCCGCCTTGCTGCGGCCGGCACGCACGACCGCCGGCGGTTGCGGCGAATCCTCTCCGACGCCGAGCAGTTCTTCGGTCTCACCCAGCCACGTTTTCGCCTGGGCGGGCACATTGTCAAGCAGGTCGCGCACCTGCTGGCCCTGTCCGGCAAGCTCTAAGATGCGGTCCTTCCGCGACATGCGGGCATCGGTCAATGGCTCGTTTTCGGGCGGTGTCTCCGAGGTGTTTGCCGTGGCTTCGTTGCTTGGAGGACGAAGCATCAGCAAGGCCGGATGCACGGGCCAGTTGGCCAGACGAGCCAAACGGTTTGAAACGGTCTGGGGTGCATCCGCTCCCGTGCGCACCACGTCGTCAATGGGCTTGCCTGCCGCTGCAATCCTCAGATACTTTGCCCGCAACCCGTTCCGGTCCTCTCCCGTAACCAGCGGCACCGCGAGTACGACTGCGATGCGTCGGAGCAACGGTCTATTCACGCCCCCTTCCTTCAGGATGTTCGTGCACTCTTCCCGGAAGGCACTCTTGAGCAAACCCAGGTTGCCCTCCACCGCTTGTCGGTTCGGCGCAACCTCTTCCAGCGACAATCCCTCGCTCTTGACCGACTCTTCCAAGGCCTCTGCCAGCGCGTGGTTGTCCAAAATCAACGCGCGCAGCTGCTGGTGACGTTCGGGGACGACGCCCGGGCGGTCCATCAGCACCCATTGGGCCAGATAGGGAAGCGTAGCCCAGGCCTCATCGCGCGCCTTGAAGGCCAGGGCGACTTGGGTTGCCCGCTCTACGGCAGTTCCGTACGGGCCTCCGTTGCCGCCTGCACCGGAGACGGCCTTCCACAAGTCATCGGCCTGCGTCAGTTCCGCGGCACTTCCGACGAACAGCTTGTCTTCGGCGCGACGACGCTCGGTATCTGCCGTTTCGACGAGTTCCCTGACCCAGTAATGAACCCGTTCATCATCCGGCGCGGCAGCCTCCTCGGCACTGTCGCGTGCCTGTAGCGCATCGCCGACAAGGTCCGGCCGAGTTTGCCAGACTCTTGGGTCGAGATGCTGCTGCAGCATTCTGAGGAAGTGCACTTCGACCACCTCAGGCTCTTGATTCCGAACCCAATCAATCAGCCCCAGCGCATGAGTCAGTCTGTCGCCCGCGCCGGCTGGCTCCGCGCAATGGTTGAGGCACCAATTCCAGGCGGCCTCTTGCGCGGCCGGATGGCCGTACCGCAGGCCATTTTCGGATTCCGGTTCCGGCGGCGTCTCTTCCGGCGCACTCGTAGGAGGCGCATCCTCCGATGCTACTTCGTCCACGGCTCCCTTGGCCGGCTCCTCCGCGCCCGAACCGTCGCCGTCGGCTTTCGCGTCATCATTCGAGCCGGTTTCATCGCCGACCTCGGAAGCGTCAGCAATCAAGCGGTCCAGTCCTTGCCTGGCCGCGTCGGTTTCGGCTGGCGGCCACGGGCGGAACCGGCGAGCGAGCGGCAAGCTGAACGCGGCCAGATCTTCCAACTCCGGTGCTTTATCGAGCAAGGCTTTGAGGCCTCCCAGTTCACCTTCCGTCCTCTCAAGAGCGATTTGATAGGCCTTGCCTGCACAGACCAGTTGCTCCAGCCGCAACAACTTGTGCTGAAACTCTTCCCACTTGATGGGGTTCGTGCGATAGGGATCCTTGGTGCGCAGTAGCCTGGCATGCTCGATCCACCAACGATCGACCTCGTCCCACTGGGGATATCGCTTCGTTTCGGGGACTTTGGGGATTGTGGGGGTGACGGTGTGCACCAGGCCGTGGTCCGCGTCCGGCGGCAAGAGCATCGGAACCTGAACGTCGTCGCGGTGGTCGTTGACCCATTGGTTGACGCGGGTTTTCAGGTAGGCGTGCAGTTCCTTGAGGGAGACTTCGCTGTTCTTGGTTGCGCCGCTGTCGGCCTCCCCCATCAGACCTCGATAAAGGAAGTAGGCGAATACCGAGTTTTTCAGTTCCGGCGCGGTCCAGCCGATCTGGTCGGGCCCGGCCGAATTGAGCACCATCAGGTTGGGGACCTTCTCTTCCTCAAATACGGCCTGAAGGCCTTCCGCGAAGCTGTTGTGTAACAGCCCGAGACCCCAATTCACGTCCATCCGATTGCAGTCGAGGATCAACAGTTTCTTGACCTCCTCCCGCTGGCGTAGTGCGTCGAGCACCTCGCGCACGCGCAACCACTGGTCGGCGTTGCCCGGGCTGTCGCCGGGAAGCAACAGGCAAGGTTCGTTCTGTTGGTCGACCACCCCGTGCATGCTCAGATAGATAATCACCAAGTCCTTGTCGGGTCCCCCGGGAGTGGCCTCCGCGAGGTTCTTGCGCAGGTCGTCAAGTCGCCGCTGCTTTGATCCGTTGAAGCTGAACTTCGAGTACTCCAGGATCTCTATGCCTTTCTCTTTGTCCCACAATTCGAGAAACCGCCCCAGGTCTTCTGCCACCCAAGCATTCGGCGGAATGGGTGGATAGTAGTCGACCGAAGCGGCGACGAGGAAGGGGACCTTCTGCCAGCGCGGGTAGAGCCAATAGATGAAGATGCCCGTCAAGATGACCAGGATCAACGACCAGGCCGTGATTTTCATGCGGTATCGCTGGGCTTCGCGCTCGTACTGGCGATCTTTCTTCTTGGCCCAGCCGCCGCTTTTTTGCCCGGCCGAGGGGCCACGCGGCGTCTGGCTGCTCATTCCGCCGCGCCAGCCGGTTTTTTGGGGAGGAGGATCCGCAGCCATGGTTTACCTCGGTTTCTGTTCGGTGGCAGACAGTCCCTTCTACGACATGATACCACGAGACCTTGTCGCAAGGAACAACGACCGGGTGCCGTGGGCGCGTTTTGTGGGGCACGTTCGTCGCCAGACAGTGGGACAAGCCGCTTTTTGCAGAATTACTGGCCCCGTAAACCAGGCTCTGGCGAGCGTGGCTGCCTTGTTCTTGCCGCGTTAGAGTTTCACTCCCGCTGCCGCCAGGAACTTCATCCAGGCCTGATTGACAATATCCGTTCGCATTTCCTTGGCGATGGAGTCGACCACTTCATCCTGCGTGCGTTTTCTCGGGTCTTTCTTCTTGTCATCAAGCACTTTGTTGAGGGTCCCGGTCAGGAAGCTCGAACCTTGGCCGGAGAGGAACTCGGCCCGCAGCTTCTGCCACTTGGTGTGGTCCAATCGGGCGCTGCCCGGGACCTTCAACACCGGCCTCATGGCGTTGAGCAATTTGGTGGTGAGCACGTCGCCGGCGGCCGAGCCCGCGGCGGCAACCAGCCCGCTCTTGAGGCTCTTGGTGACGATTTGGGTGTAGCTGATGTTGTCGGCCTTCTGGATCTTCTTGCTCAGGTTCAAGGCCGCGTCCGTGGATGTCTTGATGGCGGCCGCAGTGGCCGCTTTCTTCGCCAGCAATCGGATTCCCGTTCCCGCCAGCTTGCCGGCAATCCCTCCGCCCGCGGCAGTCAGGGCCAGATCCACGGCAATTTCGATCATCAACTTGGCTCGTTCGGCCCCCTGGCCGATCTGCTCGCGATAGCGGTACCACGCTTTGTGCACTTGCTGGTATTCCCGGACACCCCTTTTCAGCAGGCTTACCGCCATCCGCGCTCGCGCCATGCGGACTTTTTCCGCCCAGCGCTCCGCGGACATGTCCGACCCGGGTGGACAGGTGGCCAGCGTATACCAGTCCGGTCCGGACGAAGGAACCAGGTACTTGCAGGTCCAGTCGTATCCCGGGTGCTGAATCGTGTCGTAGATCGAGGCGAAGTACTCGTAGGCGACCACCAGGGTGGCCAGGGGCTTGGCCCACATCTTGTCCGTCGGGGCTTTGGCGCTGCTGAGTGCCTTGGCCATGCCGGAGATCACCCAGTGCTTCTCCACGACCATCTTGGTGAACTCTCGGCAGTGTTTTCGCTCGATGAGCGTCGCCTGGCCCACGATCCGAACCGCGTCCCAGAAGGCGATGTTGCGGTAAGTCTGTACGCCGAACTTGAACGTGATCCTCGCCCGAGGCATTCGGGGAACTTTACGGGAAGCAACCTTCCGGGGCTTGGTTGCGGGATTGCGTCGCCGGGGCTTGGGCTTGCGCCGGGTGAGCACGGACTTCCTGCGGCGGACTTTGCGCCGCGGCCTGCTCGGGCCGGAAACGACCGTCATGCTCCCGGTCGGCAAGCAGACCTTGTCTCCTCGGTAGAGAGTCATGGGAGCATCTCCGCTTCAGTCCACCTAGAAGGGCGTCGATTTCTGGCCCGTCGTGTCGATGTCGGCCCAGTCCGGCTCGGCCGGTTCGGCCTCCTCGGCGTCCTCGGGTCCGGTGGGACTGGAACCGCTGCCGGCGCCGGCCGATCCGCCACTGTTGATGTTCACCAGTGTCCCCTGGATCGTCACGCCGGCGGGGCCGATGTCGACGAAGCCGCCGGGGCCTTTGATCGTCAGTTGCATGCCGGCCTCGAGAATCACCTTCATGCCCGCCTTGATATGGACCTCCTGACCCGCTTCGACGGCGTGTTTCATGCCCACCTTTTCCTGCTGGTTTCCGCCGACGGTCAGCGACTGGTTGCCGCCGACGTCCTCGTTGCGGTCGGCGCCGACCTTCAGATGGCTGTTCATCTGAAGCAACTCTTTCTTGTCGGCTTTGACCACGATTTCCTGATTACCCGGCCCGTCGATCCCGCCGATCAACAGCTTCATGTCGCCGCCGATGTGCTCGGTGTGGTTGCGGTGGACAATCAGATCCTTGTCGCGATAGACCTGCTCTTTCTGGTCGCCGACCTTGCCTTCGTCACCGTCTTCGCCGACGGTCAAGTGGCGGTCTTTGCCAACGCTCTCCATCGAGTCGGCCACCACTCGGGTGTCCATGTTCCGCTGGGCGTGGATGAAGATCTGTTCGTTGTCCTTACTGTCCTCGAAGCGGAGTTCGTTGTAGCCTTCGCCGTCGGGAGAGGAATTGGTCTTGATGTAGCTGCGGGTGGGGTTCTCCTGGGGGTCGTAGGGCGGCGTCTGCTCGCCGTTGTAGACCACGCCGGTAATCAGCGGCCGGTCGGGATCACCTTCCAGGAAGGTGACGATCACCTCCTGCCCCACGCGGGGAATGAACATCGCTCCCCAGTTCTTGCCCGCGATGATCTGCCCCACGCGAATCCAGGCCGGCGGCTCTTGTTCGCCTTGCAGCCGCGTTCCGCGGCGGTCCCAGAAGAACTGCACCTGGACGCGGCCCTGCTCATCCGTATTGATCTCGGAACCCCCGGGCCCGACCACGACCGCCGTCTGAACTCCGTCGATCGAAGGCTTGGGGGTCTCGCGAGCCGGCCGGAACGTGATCGAAGCGGGTATGCAGGTGAAGCTGTTGGAATATGTGTCGCCCTCTCCCTCGGAAAAGGCCGAATCGGCCGCCGAGTGGTCAATCGAGGTGATCGCGTACTCGCCGTTCTCGGAGGAGGCGGGATGCTCCCGCAAAGTGAACTTGCCGCCCGGCGTGAGGTATTCACAACGGCTCGACCCGGTAGCCACGTCGTATTCGACCTCTTCTTCCTCCATTCGCAACTCGGTATAGGCGTCGCCCTCCGACTTCGTTTCGTATTCTCCCGGATAGTCGTAAATCTCGTACTTCTCGGCGTCGACGAAGTCCTTCGATCCACCCTGGGCCACACTGGAGCTTTCCAGCGCCTTATTAGGATCTTTTTGACCTCGGGCGGGAAGATCCTCGAACTCGTAGTCGGTCTGGGTGTACTTGCCCGGCACGAACTGATACTCATGCTCCCAGGCCGTCACGCTTTCCGACTGGGGCTCACCCGCGTAGGAATATTCGTACTTGACTACGGTGCCCGTCGTCTGGTAATCGGCGGCCCTGTCGCAGAGCACCAGCGTGTGCTTGCCCTCTTCGTGCTTGAAGTAGTAGAAGATGCCCTCCTGCTCCATCAGTCGGGAGACAAAATTGAAATCGGTCTCCCGATATTGGACGCAGTAGGTCCAGATGCGGTAGCCTCCCGGGACGTTCATCTGCACGGGCTGCTTGATTGCCGAGTCGACGTCCTTGAAGACCTCTTCCAGGATCTGGGGCACGGATTTTTCGGCGAATATGCGGCAATCGGCCGTTTGGGTCAGGAACCAGAGCCAGGGCACGACCTCGGCCTGATACTGCCGCTGCCCCGTCTCCCCCCCGGACGCGGAGAATCGGCTCACGAAGCCGTGGAACCAGCGGGGCTGGTTCGCGGCGTCCTGGAAGCTAAAGGAGATCGGTTTCCCGATGATCTCGCTCGGCTTGATGTCGTCGCGCGGCGAGAGCAGTTCGAGCGTGAAGCTGAACAGCCGGGAGATTTCCTCGTGGCCGGAGAAGGAGACCAGGCGGAAGGCTTCTTCGCCTTCGTGCTTGACGGTGCTCTTGATGTTCAGATAGTAAGCCACGATTCGGCCTCCCTGTACTTCCGGGGGGTCCCCGGGCTATGTGCTTCTCGCAGGCGGAAGCCCGGGCTCCGGCTTCCGTTGTCTATTATCTGTTTTTGCCGCAAAAAGTTGCGTGGTTTTCGGCCATTGCCTCCGTCATTACTCTGCGTGGCGACCGACAAGTACGTTCGACATGCCGTCTTCCGATACTGCGAGCACGAACACTTTCTGCTGCATCTCGGAGCCACCGACGATCTTCAGCGGGTCTATGCGAAAGCTGCCGGGATCGGTGCCCTGTGGCAACTGCGTCGCATCGACCGACACCCAGCCGAACGAACGGTCGCGGTGATTAAAGGCCAGCAGCATGAGGTAGTACGGCTCGGATTCTTCTCTCCTGCTGGCGATCTTCGCCCGATCCGGAGACCAGACTCCGCATATGGTCCGATCGCCGGGCTGTGTAGACGCGGCCAGCGCCATCGCACTGCCGGCGGCTGCAGGGGCACCGGGGAATGCTCCGAACTCGACGAGTTCCGAGGGCCGTCGGCTCGAAGGCAGCCCCGATTCGCGCCTCTTTCGATTCTCGGGTATCTGCGCGACCTTGATCGGGCTGACTAGATCGTCGAGCCAAAGGAAGACGCGATAGGTGGCGGCCTCGCGCGGCAGCATGGCTTGTGCGCCGAGGTCTACGTTGAAGCAACCCGACTGGAATTCGGTCCCTCGCCCCTGCGCTTCCGCCTCGCGGTCGGAGGCTACCACACGCACCGGCGGGCGTTCGTCCTCAACGCACTGTTGCATATAGATCTCACCGGACTGGGCATTGACGGCGACTACCCAGACAGGCCTGGGCATCTGCCCTCCATAGTAGTCCAGGTGAGGGCTGCCTACCCGGTAGCGCCCCAGCAGGGCGACCGTTGGGCCTTCCGGCCCTTCGGCGGGCTGCGCGTTGAAATCGAGGCCGGGCGTGCTGAGGCGCGGCGGCGAGTACGAGGTTTCCTCGTGCCAAATCGGCTCAGCGGTTCTGAGCACTCCCTGATCTGTCATGACATCCTCCTGAGGATCTGGCCCGCGATCGACCCGCTGACGGGGCAGCTTGTGATCGCAGGCACCTGCCAGCGCGAGAGCGCACAGCAGCGGGGCCAACGGCCGAAGGATCCTTCCGGCCAAGGCAGAGGGCCGAGTCGCTCCAATGGGAAGCTTGCGGTGTTCAATAATCCGAGTTTCCTCGCACTTTCGGGCTTGACAGATCCCGGCCCTTGAGTCCAATACCACAATTGTCGCAGAAGTTCAGGGTCAGTTGGAAGCTGGCGAACATAATGCACTGGTCCGCAAGACCGTGGCAGTGGTTGCCATTCTGATAGTACCAGTTCGCCTGCTTGGTAGCGTCGGTGTGCGCTACGTTATCCGGCATCCATTTCGGGGCCAGTCCCAGGAAGTGCCCGGCCTCGTGCAGCATCGTGTGGAGGGTCGCGTCCGCCTCTTTTCCCGTGGGCTTGAATTCCTTCTCGCGCCAGCGCATGGCAACGATCGTATTGGCATCGCTGGAGAGGCCCGACAAGTCGTTCTGTTTGATGAGCTTCAGCTCCACCTTCATGTCGTTGAGTGGAGGACGCCCTGCGAGCCCGTTCAAGTCGACGGTGAGTTTGAAGTCGAGGCCGTTCAGTTCGAGTTTCACCTTGTCGTCCGGGATGTCGTGCGAAGTATTATCGCTCTTCTTGATGTACTTCGCCGAGACCAACCACCTGTTCTTGGCCGAGAGATCAAAGGCATAGTCATACCCATCGAGGTCCTTTGTCACCGTATCGGCGGCCGGCGGGTCGAAGTCGTAATCGAATGGGATGTCCCCCTTGGACAAGATGTCGAGCAGAGCGAAGTTGATGGTGCGGTCCGGGGCAGCGCCAAGCTCGCCGTCCGTCCAAGCACTCGCCGTCGCCTTCTGCACCACTAGTTTATGCTCGATTTGCGTAACGTTACCGTCGGGCTCGAACTGGATGAAGTGGTCGCGGAACTTGCTCTTCAGGTCTGCCTCGGCAACCCGATTGGAGTAGTTCGAGCCATCCGGACGCTTCATGCAGCCGAGCCTGTACTGGATCCTTCGCCAGACCTCGTACTTGCCGGTCTCGATTCCTTCGCCCTTTGTCCCCTTATCATCTTCTTCGGCCTGGGCAGCGATCTTGAATTTGTCGCCGCCGTACTTCGACAGATAGAATTTGACCGCGGGTGTCCATCCCGCGGCGTCTGTCGTCACCTCGATCGGGTCGGCGGGATCGGCTTCGCGGTTCGCAGCGAGTTCGAAATGCTCTCTTCCCGCTCTGTAAAGTGACCCCGGTCGATTGGGGCCGCCTTCGGTCCTGGTGCAACTAAAATGCACTTTCCACCCTGCCAGGGAATAATCCTTGAACTTGTCTTCTTTCCACTCGATGCGGGCTCGCACCTCGACGTAGCGGTCCTGGTGCGGTTGCTCCACACCGCCATCATCCCTAGGCAAATTGATGTACTGTCGCTCGGGATTCGTTGCGGCGCGCGCAACGGGCGCGCCGGCGTTCCGGTGCGGATGCTCCCCCGAAGTCTTCGGGGCTGGGGCTACGCCCTTCACCGGAGAATAATCCCCGCCGTCCTTCACGACCTCTATCAGTTCCACCAATTTGACTTCCTCGATCTCCTTGAGTTCGCACGGTTGGTTGACTTGGTCGGGCAGTCTCTTCTTTTTCTTCCGGTAGACCCGCTTCGTTTTACCACCCGCTGCTTTGTACTCTTTTACCCAGTCCCGTCGCAGCCTATCGTAGTTCGGTTTGTTGGGGTCAAGCGGCGTGCATTTTCCCGTCGTCTTGTCTACCAGCTCCGGATGATCCCGGTAGAACTGCTTCCTGGCTGCTTTGGCCGCCTTCTCATCAATCGGCAGCTTGGGGACTTGTGCCATGCTTACTCTCCGGCTCGAAAGAGGGCACCATCAAGCACTCGCTTCATCTTCTCGAATCCATCCAGATCCGTCTGACGAAGGATGCTGCCCGCCCAGTCGGTCTTGGGGTTGGTGTCGAAATCTCTGCCGTATACGGCCATGCACTCGATGTAGATGCACACGTCGTCTTCGTCCACCACCTCGTACGTCTTCGACGTGGCGATGCCCGTCTCCACGAACTCGCGCAGTTGTTCGTCGGACATCGGCTGGACATAGTCGGCAAAATCCTCGCGCAGGTGGGCCATCATCCGGACCACGAACTTCTCCAACTCGTGCCGGCCGAGGACCTCCATCTGCTCCTTACGTATCTCGAACACGGGACGCCTCCTCAGAATGCGTTTTGAAGCTCATGCCAGACATGGATCGGATTGTACGACGGGCCTCCGAGCCCGTCGATTTCCAGCGGCCGAATGACGCGTCGACGGCTTCGGAGAGCCGTCGTACCTTGCGTATCTTGAACACAGGATCTCTCCTCAGAACGCGTATGGCTACTGATCCTCCACTGCAGCGGCTGCCCGCTCGATGCTCAGCAAATCGCCCTCCTCCCCGGTGACGCAGAAACGCCCCACCGGCCCGAAAAACTCAGCCGCCTCCGCTTCGGTGCAGGTGGGCAAGAACGTGGGCAACACCCGGGGATCGTAGAAGCGGAACAGCAACTCCTTGCCGTCGGGCCCCTCGACCTTCAAAAAACGGCGGAAATGCGTGCGTAGACCCGCCAAATCGGTCGACGCGACGGCAAAGATCCCCCAGGGGGCCTCCCAGAGGTTCTCCACAATCCAGTCGAGCATCGCTTCGTCGACGCGGGCCAGGTACGGCGCGATCTGTGAATACTCCTCTTCGGCCTTGCTGCGGTAGAGGCAGACCGCGCGCGGGCCGAGCCGGCACACCACGTCGGCATTGGAGATGGACAGGCTGGCTCCACAACACTCCGTCTTGTACGGCCACTCCACGGGCTGTCCGCCGGCGGCCTCGACCAGCACATCCATGCAAACCTCCCTTTCGCGCCCACCGACGTGCGCCAAGCGGGGGCCGCGCCGCGCCAGGGGCGAATTGCACTCGTCAAGAGCGTCGTGGTTCCGGCCGTGGACCTAGGCGCAGACATTGGCACTGTCAAGGCTCGAGTGCCAACAAACGTCAACGCTGCAACCGTTCATGAGTTGCCTGCGCAATAGAGAGGCGCAGACCGCGGTGATGCTTTGAAGCTCGCG
>Ga0180438_10004943_pt1 | contig 18871 bp, 14 predicted proteins | sample SS_ome_12_FD_132455 | JGI IMG/M metagenome (GOLD analysis project Ga0180438, IMG submission 132455) | Hypersaline lake sediment archaeal communities from the Salton Sea, California, USA - SS_3_D_2 metaG | ecosystem: Environmental > Aquatic > Non-marine Saline and Alkaline > Hypersaline >...
CAATCCGGTCGCCACCTCGGTCTGGGTGAAGTTGCCCTCCCCATCGCCCAGGAAAACCCACATCTTGGCGTCGGCGTTGCCCCCATCCAGCCGCATCTCGGCACAGAAAATGTCCAAATGCCCATCGCCGTCCATATCCGCCACTTCCAGGCTGTGCCCGTGGTCCACGTCGAACCCCAACAGGTCGTGCCCCACCCACTCACTGCCTGTCCACTCATACCACTTCAAGGGGCCCACGCCGTCGCCAGCCACAAAGACCACTTCCGGCCGACCCCCCACCTTCAGTTGGCCAGCCGCGACTCGCCCGAACCGCTGGCTGTCATCAATGATGTGAGGCGCGTAGCTCGTCCCACCGGTGTGCTCGAACCAGCGACCGCCCCCGACAATGTCCACCTTCCCATCCCCATTGATGTCCGCCTGGGCCAGCCCCTCGAACTCGCCAGAGTTCCACGAGAAAATCTCCTGGTACGTCCACGGCTCTGTGTTCTTCGGGTCCAGGGGGATCTCGGCGACAAACAGCTTCTCGGCACGCTGGTTCCAAAAAACCAACTCCGCCCCCCCATCCCCGTCAAAGTCGCCCCAAATCTGGTCATGATGCTTGCCAGAACCCGAGTTCTTGATCTCGCGGCGCGTCCACGGGGTGTCCGGGTCATAGCTCGGGTAGGGGTTCTCCCACCACCACACCCGGTTGCTAGCCGAATCCCCGCCCATCACGACATCGAGATCCCCGTCGCCATCTATGTCCCAAAACGCCCCCCCAGCCTCAATGTCGAGGGTCGCGTCGTCCATCAGATACCTGGTCCACCCATCCGCGTTGCGCTGATACCAGACCATCGCCGGAGAATCCCGTCGGCTGCCGATGACAAAGTCACTGACTCCATCCCTGTCCACATCCAAGATCAGAGAGGCTGTCTGCTGAGTGGCGTTGCTGGGTGCAGGGAGGTCCGCGTTCTTGCTCGACCAATGCGTCCACTCAAGGGCAGAACTACCTGACATCGTAATCTTGAAAGAAGTGCTGACCCCACCGCTATCGTTCGGTTGGGGGGCGGTCGGTGCCAGTGTGACTGTAAGGCCGCTACCCCCCGCTCCAGGCGTCGGCAGCACCGGGGTATGGGGAGTGGGTGTCGGTGTGACAGTGACCCCTCCCCCAACTGTACTGGGCGTCGGTAGCACCAGGTTGTGGGGAGTGGGTGTCAGTGTGACGGTGATCCCTCCCCCAACTGTACCGGGCGTCGGTAGCACTGAGTCATGAAGAGTAGCAGTCGGTGACGGTGTGACTTTGGTCCCGCCACAGTTGGCCAGCATCAGGGCGACGATGCTAATTGCCACAAAGACCAACTGTCTATACCTCACCTCTTTTCTGCGACTCGCATGGGGATATAACTCGAGTATGTTCCTACCCTTCACCTTGGACCTGCCTCTCTCACAAGAACCTCCTCGCAAGCTGGTAGCCTGCCTGGCTGAGCTTCAGTCTAACTGGCGCGTGGATACAGATATTACGACCATAGTTCACCAACGTACCACCGAATTTAGCCTTGAACCTTCGAGGGCCGTAATCTTCATCGGGCTTGCCCGCACCACCAAAATCAAAAATGCGATAGCCGTTCTTTGCACCCCATTCCAGGATATACCACACCAATAAATCATTGGGCAAATAGGATGAGTAAGCTCGGTCAAAGCCCAGATACCAGCCATACATGACATCTTTGTAGAGCAAAGCTGCCAAAGCAGCCACATAAGTGTCCTCCACCTGGCCAAGCAGAAACTTGGCCATACCCTTTGGGTACAAGACATCGAGAACTGCTTCAAAGAGAGAGCGGTCGGCCAAAGGCACATTAGCTGCAGCGTACGATTCCTGAAACATGGAATAACAAGTAGTGACCTGGGAGTGATTGTGGACTTCTATTACCTCTAACTGATTCTTTTTACGAGCCCTTTTGATTTTTTTGCGCGTCGACTTGTGGATGTTGCCCCACACTTTATCTACAGGCAGGCCAATGTCAATGAGGAAATTCAGATGACCCTCGTGAATAAAACCGCTACCTTGCAGAGTGGACTGGATACCAGTCAAATCAGACAGATTGCGCAATTCAGTGAAAAGAGAGTTGCCCTTTGCCTGGCGTTTATAAGTACGTAGTAGCACTGCCAGTGCCTCTTGGCCCTCGGGCCCAGGCGCACAGAGCACGCTGCCATAGGCGACCGATCGCGTGGTGAAATAACTGACCAGTCCGCTCAACAAGGTGATTTGTACGGGCAGCAATAAGGCCAATACGTGTCCGTCGTCGCCAACAGCAGCCCACAGCTCTGGCTGATGGCCCTTTGTGCGACTAAACACCTGAAACATCTCAGGCGTGTGGAAGATATTTCCCGCTGGATGCTCTTCCACGAAACGGCGCCACTCTTTTTCAGGTAGCGTGGTGACAACAGTGATTTTCATAGGTCTCGCCTTTCCAGCCAGCCTAGCGCCTATCGGCTACTCGGCTGCAGAGTACTTGCGATATAGCCAAGATGTAAATTTGTCCACAGGTTGAGAAATAAAATAGCATAGAAAGAATAGTGCTACAATATAAATACTGCCAAATGCTGTTACGATAACTGAATTTCTGGGAAGCTTGAAAAATGGCTCAATTAGAAAATACATAATTGGAGAATGCAGCAAGTACATAAGATATGATTTGCTGGCAAGAGTGCTCAGAACTTCTCCCGTTGCTGGAACCTGTGACCGACTCATCCAGCATATGTTTAGTAGGATAAGGAAAACACCTATTGATGTAAACACGTCATTGTATAGCTTACCGAATGGTAAATAAGTCCGTAACCCCCAAGAAAACGCAAATAATCCGACCCCCAAAAAGAACGCTTCAAGACCTATCAAATTACGCAGTTTTTGTGGATGGGAATCTCTTACATACGCGAGCACCATTCCTAACGAAAACTGTACCATCCAGAATGAGAATAGATCCGCTTGATGACTCATGGGGCCTCTAATTAAAACTGCGACTGTAATTGTCCCGCATGTGACGAAAGCCGAAATCAACAATAGCACCCACGGTCCCCATTTCTCCAAAATCTTGATCAATACAGGGAAGCTAATGTACAGACCAATGATGACGGACATAAACCAAAGCGGAACATTCCAGTCCCAACTAGCTGGATAAAAATTGCGGGTGAATGTGAGATAAGCAAGCAATGACGTCCACGAGAATTTCATGTCAACGGAAGAATACAAGTACGATCCCAGTATCCCCAGTATAAATGAAAGAATCACAGCGATTACATAAGGTATCACGATCCTGGTGATTCGTCTCCATGCCCATCTCCTCCAACTCCAATTGCTTTTTTTGCTGAAATAAGATAGGGTTAAGCCGAAGCCGCTGAGAATGAAGAATACTTGTACCCATGGACCCCACCCAGCAAAGTGCACTTTGTAACATCGAGTCCAGTTACCCAAGAGCACAGTAATGATAGCAGCTCCTTTTAATACATCCATCCAGGTGAGATCAACTATAATACTCTTAACATCAGTCATAACAGACTTAGACATGCTATTTTCTCCTTTCTTCCAGCAGAGTATGGATCACAATTATGCTCACCATACTTTCATCTCCCAAAGAGACGTAGACCATAGTCCCATATCGTCAGGGCATCAATGTCGCCAGTGATGGCCAGGGCGCTGCGGGCACCGTCCGGCCAGCGCCCCAGCCGGACCAAAGGACGGTCTGGTGCCTCAACCTGAGCCAGCACTGGACGTTTGTCCTCAGTCGTAAATTCGGGCTGATTAAAGTAGTACGAATAACGATGGCTTTCCTCGCTGATTTCGACGATATGGCCTTGTTGCTGCAGAAAGTCGCCCAACTCTGGCGAGGTGGCTGGCGAGAGACCGATGAAAGGTCGGAGGGGGGCATGTAGGGTAAATGTCGTCGCCTCCACCTCTCGGTAGCCATCAGCCCAGGGCTCGGTGGGGGCATCCACTTGAACCCCCCGGGCCAGTACAGTGGTGCCGCTGGGACCCATCACGGTCACCCGCAACTTGCCATCGGTAGTATCCGTGATTTCCACCTCTGCTTCGTTGCGAGCCCGCCACCAGGTTGCAATCTCGTCCAGCCGGGCGATCCACACCCCCGGGTCAAGCTGGCGGGCTTCAGATAAGACGGCTATCAGCGGCTCTTGACAGATGAATATGCGCTCCGGGTGCAGGCCCAGGGTGAACAGCTCTCCCAGTCCGTAGCTACGGTGCAAGACCGCCAGCCAGAGGGCGTTCATCCGATCGGTTGTTTCTAACGACAGGCGGTGTACCAGGGCCTCGTCATCAGGCAAGTTGTAAGGGATGCGAAGCAGGTTGTCTTTCAGACTGGGTAGCGACGGATAGTCGTTGGCAGATAGGGCACCGTAAAAGCTCAAAACGTGGCGATAGGCCGCCGTCTCACAGCCATCCAATACCTCCCAACTGAGACCTTGGCTGCTGTCGTAGGCCAGGCGTTGGTGCCGCAGGGCCACCAGCGTGTCAGAGTTCGCGTGCAAATAGGGGCCGCGAAATCCCTGGACCGGGATGCCAACACTGTCGAAAAGCCGTTTGGCCAATGCCAGTTGAGCCAGTTGCTCCGCCTGCGAAAACTGGCAGTGGTCAACGTGGCGATAGCCGTGGATGGCGAATTCGATGCCTTGCCCCTGGTACTTTTTTATCATCTGAGGATTCCGTCCCAGCGCGACAGCGGTGATCGGAAAGGTAGCACTACATTCGAACCGGTTCAGGATAGCGGTAAACTGTCTCAAAGCGCGGTCCATCTTATGACCCGACGTTACTCCATAGCTCTTGACGATGCTCACGGCGCGTCGGGCCAATTTGAACAGTCCTTTGCCTTTGAGTGCCACAGAGATCGGATTCATAGCTGTGCCTCAAACGTGTGGATGTCGCTACGCTCCCTCGTTTATTCCAGGCTGTCCAAGAACTCGGCGACAATGGTGTGAATCCAACATTCTGGAGCCGTGTAAGGTCTGAGCTGGGTCCTGGCTCGCTCCATTGCCTCCGGTAGTTCTTGCAGGTCTTTGCACCATATCAAATGCCCTTCTCGCTCCCGTACGCTAAGGATTTCACGTTGGTGCCGATCAGGTTGGCTGGGATCCTCTACGGCGACAAGTGGAAGTCCGCGTTTTAGCACCTCGGTCACGATACCCTGTCCCCCATGAGAGACGATCAACGAAGCGCGTTCATAATAAGGGGTCAGGGAGGGGACAAAACGAAAGTATTCACAATGCTCAGGTAGATACTTGCCTCTGCCAATTTGCATAACGACTTTTTCAGGCAAACTAGAGCTCAAGTTGTCCATAGCCTGAATAAGCGCATCAAAGTCAGTGGTGCCCACAGCCACGAAAATCACAACAACCTCCCAGCATAGATGGCCTTGGGGTAATCTTTTTGTAGCGATCCCCATTGGACGAAGAACAGGTGCGCGATACGATACATCAGCTTGCCTGTGGAAGACATGGTGTAAATGCGAGAACCCGTTTCAACGTGAATGACTTTGACTCCCATCAACCTACCAAATACTGAAACTGGGATAGCAATGTTGGCACCCGTACTCAGAATTGCTTTAGGGCGCACCCGAAGCAAAACGATCAAGTGTCTAAGAACGGATCCTATCGCACGAATTGGGTTACGATGGTGGGCATGCTTGCCCAAAGGCACAGGCACCCGGTATACAGGTCCTTTCCAGGTGATCTTGCCTTCAGAGACCGAATCAGTCATAGCCATCATATAATAGTATTCGTAATTTGGCCCTAGTAGTTCGAGAAGTCTGAACATCTGGGCAGAGTGACCACCGTCACCCAATACGACTAGAACTTTCATTGAGGCACGAATTTCCTTTCTGGCTGGGGTCGTAGCCAACCAACGTTATATGACCCGGCTTGTTGAATGAGACGGCCCCATGCTTTAGCTTAGTTCTTGTCTGGAAACCAGCGGGCCGGGCTCCCACGCCCGGCGTCCGGCGGCGTGGGAGCCGCCTCTGCTGGGGTTTCCATACAGAAACTAGCTTAAGGGGACACTGTTTAACTTGAATCCTCGTCTAAGCCCGAGGGTCGAGCACTCAGGCTAGGCCGGACCAACGAGGCCAGCAGTCGCAACTGAGTGCGCCGGACGAAGCGGGCCAACTCTGGTTCGACTTGCTCTCTCCTGGCAAGCCAACTCGCCACATAGCCCCAGATCATGAGCAATCCCCCGACGACGTAGGGTCTGTCCACCATACGTCTAATACACCGGAGCAGCATATACAGGAGATGATACCCCATGAAATAGGCACCTTGGCCCTGTTCAACCCGGTCCTTGAAAGTACCAGTGGCCGCCCCCCAGGCACGATGGTGCAACACCTTGAGGTACTCAAAACTCATTATTTGCCAGCCCAGCATCCGTGCTTTCCAGTCATCAATGCCATCCCAGCCCAGGCTACGTGGAATACCGCCCATAGCTTCAAAACACTCCCGCCGATAGAGCTTGGTCGGCCCGTGAGTACACGGAATCAGCGGCTTTTCCGTGACCCATTCTTGGCCGTCAAAGGCATAAGGCTGACCACTGGCAATGCCCAGTTTGGGATTAGCAGCAAATTGATTCAACAGTTCCTCGAAATAGTTTGGCTCAAAAGAAAGATCACCATCCAGCTTGACCACTATGTCGTAGCGGGTGTGGGTAATCTGGCCAAAGCCCTCGTAAAAAGCGTCTACCACGCCGGGGCCGCGCTGCCGAAAGCCGCGATCCTCCCGGTTGATCAATCTAATCCAGGGATATTGGGCCGCATAGCCGCTCACGATCTGTTCCGTCCTGTCAGTGGAACCATCGTTGACGATGATCCACTGCGCCGGTTTGACCGTCTGAGCGACCATTGAAGTCAATGTCTTCTCGATGTAGGCTGCCTCGTTACGTACCGGGGTGATCACGACGTACTTTGGTAACACGGTCGGCGTGAACCTCGTCTTGGCTCGCTGTGTTGAGGGCATGGATACTTTCTCCCGTCAGCCTGGGGGCACCAAGCCACGAGGAGTGGGTCCCCAGAGTGTGCCAGAAAACGTATGTGCTTGTGCGTTCATCCGATCAGTCCATTCTGTTTGTAGATGTCGAGTATTTGACTCGCGTTACGTTGTAAATCGAACGTTTGCTCTGCCGCTATTCTGGCATTTCGACCCATCTGCTCTCGAAGCGCCGGGGCGTCCAGCAACTGGCCAAGCAAATTGGCCAGCGCCTGGGCATCACCAGGCGGTGCCAAGAATCCAGAGTAGCCAGGTTGGATAAACTCGGGGATTCCCACAAGGGCAGTAGAGACCACCGGCACTTGCAAGGCCATAGCCTCAATCAGAACGTTTGGCATGCCGTCTCGATCTCCGTCCTCACCGATGACACACGGCAGAGCAAAGACAGTAGCCTTGCGCCAATATTCCACTAGTTCTTCCTGTAGGACGGTACCTTCTAGCGACACCCTTCCCTCCAAGTTGGCATCGGCGATCATTTTTTGTAGGATATTCCTTTGCGGACCTTCGCCAACGATTTCGCATGTAAAATTGTACCCTCGTTCAGCCAGAATCTGGCAAGCCTGGATCAAGTAAGAGAACCCTTTTTTCTCCACCAGACGACCGATGGAAAAGATCACCGGAACGTTTCCGTCCGTGCGCTTGGATAGAGGCACGAACTGATTTAAATCCAAACCATAGTGCACGATATAGATCTTGTCGGCTGAGACAAACTGCTGTAGGTATTGTCTGTTGTATTCTGAAATTGTTATTGTAAACTTGGCATTTTTCAGTTTTTCCTCTAACAATACTGGGTCAGCAAAGATGTCGTTCGCGTGAGCTGTCGAACTGTATGTAATTCCCAGTAACCGTCCAATGACCATGGCCACGGTTGCGGCGTTCAGTGCAAAATGAGCGTGTATGTGTTGGATGCCGCGCTTCTTGATCTCGGCTGCCATGTAGATAGCGTAAAAGAACTGAAAGAACGTGCGACGGCGATGTGAGAATTTCATCCCCGGCCGAGTGAGCACGTAAAAAAAGGTGCTCACATACTTGATTGGACGTGTGACCAGAAAGTGAATCTGTGCTTTTAGAAACTTGAACCAATCCAGGGGAAAGATATAAAAAGTGGTATCCATCAAGTGCCTGGCTTCTCGCGAAACCTTTTCTCTGCTTGGTTTCCAAATCGAAAAGGTCTCAATGTTCACACCCATTTCCCGTAAAGCCATGACCTCGCGGTAGACAAAGGTCATCGTCAGGCTGGGAAACTCTTGAGCCAGGTGAGCTATAACCGGATTGGCATCCGATTTCAATGGCGCATTGTTCTGGGAGGTGTCGCTAAACATAGTTATCCCCCTCGTTCTCTGTAATGACCGCCCGATTTGCGTTGCTAGAGACCCAGAATTTGCTGATAAACCTCATAGGTCTTGGCTGCTACAATCTCTGTCCGAAAGCGTTGGTTTGCTTCTATTCGTCCCTGTTCTCCCATACAAGCTCGCCTGGCATCGTCGGTCAGCAAACTCGCCATCGCTTCAACCAAGCCGTTGACGTCACCGAACTCGATGAGCATGCCAGTCCGACCGTGGTCTACGAGGTGAGGTATGCCACCTACCCGCGTGGCGACAACTGCTTTGCCAGCGGCCATGGCTTGTGCAATCACCATGGGTGCTGTCTCCTGGCGTGAAGGGAGGACAAGGATCGCACAGTGTGCATATTCTTGGAGTAAGGCCGTTTCGTCAAGCTGGCCCAAGAAATGAACATGCTCCTCCAAGTTGTGATCGCGCACGTATGTTCTTAGTGTCTCCGGGTAAGAAGGGCCGTGATCCCGCATGGGTCTGCCCGCCAGGCAGACCTGCACGTTTGGAATTTGATGTCTCAGGCTTTCGATGGCCTGCATCAGAAATAGGATTCCCTTGAGAGGGATGATGCGCCCTACAAAGAGCACCCGGCCGGGTTCTGTCTCATCTGATACGTCAAAGAAGGCATCGGCGAGGGGGTTTTCTATGTGGTAAACCTGACCTCGGATGACATGCGCAAACTCCTCCAGGATATAAGGATTGATAGCAATGATATTATTGGCGGCCTTGATGCCCCGGCGTTCATCAAAAGTTATCAGGTGACGACGAAGGACGCGATTTAGAAATCCTTGCCTGAGGTTTGCCTCGCGATAGCGGATGCCATGCAGTGTCAACACAGCCGGTCGCTTTGTCTGGAAGGCAACCTGGGCATAGGTGCCAGCGACTTGGGCGTGAATCAAGTCCGGCTCGACAGAGCGCAGCGCGCGTAGCAAACGAATTCTGTTTCGAATGAAAAAGGTGACATTGGCAAGACGGTAGGCAGCCGGGACATAGTGGACGGTCAATCCGTCCTGTTGGACTGTTGCGTTTTGCTCCAGAGCATCACACAAGGTGACAACGTGTAGATCCAGGTCAGGAATCTGGCGCAGTCCTTGCACCAGGTAGGTAACCACTGCTTCTGCTCCTCCCCCGATCTTTGACGGATCCCGGGGATAATCGCCCAGAATGGCTACTCTCATACAAATCATTCCCCAAATCTTTTTGCCGCTGCAAATCTCAACCAGCCTTTCCTCCAGGCCAGCAGAGACATAGGCCGATGTTCCCACCCCATTCTCTGGCTAATCATCCGAGAGATCTTTCTGGTTCGTCAAATTCAGCCTCTCAACTTGCCTGCAATTCCTCTTCAAAATCGCCAACTCCTATCAAAAAACATGTACATCCGGAGAGTGAAAAAGAACGTGGCCCGAATGCCCTGACTGTGGCACAGGTCTATTGCTGTGTTGAGCAGCGCCTGCCTTTGCTCGCAAAGGATCCACAGATCAGGGTCCACGTCCCAGGTGATGAGCACGGGCCCCCTCTTGTTTGACTTGGGCTGTTGGGATGGAATTGACTATGCCATTTCTGGCAGCGCTCTTTTGTCTGTAATTGCCTACATGCCTGAGCTGTATCCAGTCCGTTTTGCACCAAGTAGATCTTTGTGTCTAGCTCACCCCACTAATCTGCGTAGACTCGGTTTTTTAAGCACAGCAAGCAATTGAAGAGAGCCAAGCTCTCGAAGAAAGGGAATAGCGTTAACGAGGGCATTGGGTATTTTGTATATTCCTCTATCTTGAGAGGGGTTCAAGCGGAATGCCTGTACCTCAAATCCCGCCTGCGTCGCGTATTGCATGAACTTTTGCACCGTAATCCGATTAAGATGCCCCTCAACATCCTCGTATCGCTCCACAGGGTCATCGGGGCGGAAGCGTTCGGTTCTCACTCTTAGCACTACTCTTTCCGGGAAAAGAAAATGAACCCAAGGCACGGATGTAAAGCCATACATATGAGCTCCATACGGACTGGACCAAAGTGGGCCAAAAATTGTGCCCAAAACACCGCCTTCGGATAAACAAGCGTAGATCTTCTTTAGACAGTCAAGAGGTGACAGGATATGTTCAAATGCAGATTGGCTGAATGCAATGTCAAATGTATCAAGGGTTTGATATTCTTTCACGAAATTCATGCACTCAAAAGTAACTCTATCTTGCACATTCTCGGCCACAGCTTTTCTTCGCGCCGAAGCGATTCTATCCCAACTTAGATCAACACCGACTACTCTTTGTGCGCCGGTCTTGGCAAGCATTATACAGAGATCACCCATTCCACAACCAACGTCAATCACTGACTTGCCCTTATAGTCAAGATATTTGCCTATATATTCGAGAAATGAACTGGCCTCGCAAGCAGCATACACATCTTGTCCAGCCTCTTTGGCGATTTGATTGCTGGTTTTTAGATTCTTGGAGTGAGACAAAGCCTTGAGCAATGGATAGGCTAAACTATCTGGTATTGAGGCCCCCAAGTTATCCTCCTTATGATGCAGGCCGCCATGTTGACGGGACCAGTGGTGCTTCCCAAAAGTTTTTAGGGTAATTCTTGCTCTAGCCGGGTCCGTGACCCGGCGGGTTTGCCCGCTCAAGACGCGGGTCACGGACCCGCTACGAGCAAAATAGTACATTCAGGCTTTACCCGAAGAACTTATGAAATGGGCCACTAGGTGACGTCTATTGCGCTGTTCTAAATTCAGTAGATCACAATATACCCGAGGTGGATTGCCAGATCGCGCCATTAGCACGCTCAAAGCGGACCACAGTCCGCGTTTGGCCTGCTGGATTGTGATCCAGCGAGAGCAACTGTGATCTACTGAAATTGATGATGTCCACTTATTCCGCGACCGACTTTACCGTTGCCTCCCCTGCAAAGCAAGTTTCTATAGGGTTAGATTAGAAAACTTTTCGCAATGCCCGCACGGGTTTAAAGTTGATGCTATTGGGGACGAAGGACAAAACGTAAAAAACAAGCGCCCGCAGGAAGGCATTGATGCTGTCTCTGCACTTCAAGGCCCGCAAAAATCTTTTGCGCGCCTTCTGTGGCTTTCCCAGCTCAAATAATAGCAAGCCCAGGATGTAGTAGTAGGAGGAATCAGATAACCGCCGATTCCAGTTAATGTCGCTTATGCCTCGCTTGGCCATTAGCCGGTTGTATTCTTTTCGAAGATCTAAAGATAGGCCTTCTTTCTGCGCTTTGCTGCGAACTCGGGCCAGTTCAGCAAAGGCAGCCTGGGCCCGTGTCTTGCTGCCGGTTATGCCGCTGTTCAGCCAACGCCATTTAACGAGAGGCTCCTCGTAGTAGACAATGTCAAATGCGTCGGCCATTCTGATCAGCATATCGTAATCGTGAGAGTATGAAAAGAACTCGTCGTAGAAACCGATGGCCTCAATACACTCTCGCCTGAACATCACTGAAGTGTGCATAAGACTGTGCCCCTTTTCCAGAAACTGCCTGACCTCTTCGGGCCCCTTGCGTCCCCAGTTGAGAACTTTGACTTCTTCACCTTCTTCGTCTATGAAATAAGCTCCTCCACCTATCAGAGCTACTTGCGGGTTGGCTCTCAAAAAGTTTACCTGGGTTTCAAGACGGTGCGGCAAGGACACATCGTCAGCATCATGGACCGCCACCAATTCACCTCGAGCGTGCCGCAAACCGATGTTCATGGTTCTCACCGGCCCCTGATTCGTCTCGTTGCGGAAGACTTTGATCCGCTCATCTCTTTGGGCGTAAGCCTGCAGAATGGCTTCGGTTCCATCCGTTGAGGCGTCGTCAACAATCACTACTTCAAAGTCCCGAAAGGTTTGGGCCAAGATGCCTTCGATGGCCTGGCCAATATACCTTCCGCAATTAAAGGCACGCATGACCACACTTACAGCAGGATCAGTCATGGGTCTGCACCACCACATTGGCTATAAGCCCTAACGTCAGCCACAGCATAGTGTGAGAGAACCAGAAAAAGCGCATATCTAAAGTCTGAGCTACGAGGATATAAAAGCCAACGGCTAACCATAGGATGATAAGCAGGCGCTGGCTCCAGAAACCCCGTTTCGGTAACCGAGGCAGCGCCTTGATGGTATGGCCCAGCCACCAGGCTGCCGGAAACGCATAGGCCAAAAATCCAAGGGCCCCTGTTTCTGCCAGCATGGTCAAATAAGTGTTATGAGACGTGCCTCTTTCTACATCCCACCGATTGGGAGCGACGTTCCCTACTCGTTCCATGAACTTCCAGTCGTAAAGGTCGTAATTGCCATATCCCCACCCAAAAAGAGGCCTGGCCAGAAACATGTTTTTCGCCGCGTTGGCGTGAATCAAACGGTCCTCGGCCGTCTGTTTGCCTGCTTCGCCAGTCAGCCGCTCATAGGCAAAGGCAAATTCATCTGCCAGCACGCCCATAGATAGAATGGCCATCACGGGCAAAACGATCAACATTAACCAGAGGACAGGTTTGGGATAGATATAAAGAAGTCCCAGAAGAACGAGAAGAGCCGCCAGCCAACTAGCCCGGTTAAAGGACAAAAAAATGCAGACCAGACCCAAGCCAAATGTCAGCATGAGAAATGTACGCTTCGCTCCTTCTGTGCGGGTCACGGCGTAGTGGAGGATAAAAAGCATAAGCCACATCATCACGCCGGTATAAGCTGCTGCTTGCAAAAAGGTACCCGCGATACGCCCTGAAGAGGCTTTCTCAAACCACATGCTTGGGAGAGCTTCGGGCGCGAACCAGGAAACGACGCCAATCGCAGATTCCGCGAGACAGAGCACCACCATAAACGGTATCAACCGTCGCAGGTCTTTGGAACCCGGGCTGAAGGACGTTATTAACCAATAGGCCGCAAAGGGTACGAAAGTTTTTATATAGAGTGCATATATCACTCTCAAGGGTTGAGCCCGAGTCAGCAGAATAGAAATTATCCCCGTGGCCAGGTACATCAGCATAGCCAGTTCAGGCCATCCCAGTCGCAGCGGCCGATACTTTTTCAGCTTGAACATGCCGGCGAGAATAGTGAGAGCTAATGTCCCTGGGATCAGAGCCTGGTGGAATATCCAATACAAATAGCGAGTTTTCGTGGTAGGGGGGAAAAAGGGCAGCACCATCAGCCAGATGAAAATCGCCGCAAACGGATATCTGAGGAGCAGAATGGCCGCCGGCACCAGGAAAGGGATAGCGAAAACAAAGAGCCAGGCTTCCTTCACGATCAAAAAGGCCACAAACGGCCCCAATGCCAGCCCGAGCAACAGAGGCAGCCCTATGGGAAGAAAATATTTCTCCCACAAATCCAGATATTTGTTATCGTGAACTGTTGTCGTGACGGTTGGTATGATCCTCATAAAGCGTCGTCCTTCACAAATTTTAGCTAGCTCGTTACTCCTCAGGCTCCCTGTCATGGGTCATTCCGAGCGAGCATAGCGAGTCGAGGAATCTCCTCTCTCAATGGCAAGAGTGGCCTCAGTATCGAGATTCCTCGACTCCCTTCCGTCGCTGCGTCCTTCGACTACGCTCGGGACAGGCTCCCTTTCGGTCCCTTCAGCTTCGCTCAGGGCAGGCTGCTCGGAATGACGGGGGCTGAGTAGTGACGCTAGCTCTCTAAAAACCCACTCGATGTGTCAGTCAGCCTCGTTATTCGACGCCTTTGCAGCCAGTTGAGCCTGAATCAAGTCTGATAAGCGCTCTACCCTGGCTTCCCAGGTGTGTTGGGCGGCCATGTTTCTCCGTGCCTGACAGCGCTCGGGCGCTGTGTCGGCCAGAGCATCTCGCACAGCCTGAGCAAAGTCCCCAGGACGATTGGCCAGATGAACATAGGGGCTGAATTCGTTGACCGCAGGAATATCCACCGAAGCGATGGGCAGTCCAACTGCGAGATAATCATAGAGCTTCAAAGGACTTATATATTGGGCCTGACGATTTTGCGTATAAGGCATCAGCCCTACATCAAACCCTTTCAGATAATGGGGCAATTGAGACATCTCTATGAACCCCAAGTAATGTACATTTGGCATCGCTAGTAGCGTCTCCCAGCTTTCCGCTTGTTCAGAAACTCTCGCTTCCCCTAGAAAAACCAGGGACCATTGGGGGTTTTCTCGAGCGAGTTCTTTCAGCACATTGAGATTGAGCTTGTCGCTAATGAGTCCCGAATAACCTAAACGAGGGCCTCTGATGGCCTGCAAATCCTCAGGAAGATGTGGGTCGGCCAGGGCAGCGGCATAAACCTGATAGTTCACTGCGCTCGGAACCAGATAAGTATGGGCATTGAAAGGGCTCTTGGCATCGTATAACTTTTGGGAATTGACAATAACGAGGTCAACCAGGGCCATCATTTCCTTTTCTCGTTCCTCGGTTCGGCGGCGGCTGGTCGGTGTGTGGCCAAAGTAGGCACTGTATTCATCTACACAATGATACACAAGCAGGCGAGCTGGGGGTATCTCATGGACCAGATCCACCATGTTCGGCACAGAGAGCCATACAATGGGCTGCGACATTTGTAATTGATGCAGTGCATTTCGAATAGAGAGCTGCCTAGCTGTCCTGGTGAGCCAGCTCAAGGGAAAGCGACCGCTAATTGGAGCCCATATCGGATAGCGAAAAACAAATAGATTCTCCGAGATCTGCCCAACAGACGAACGGCGCAGGTCAGGCCATCCCAGGGCACCCTGATGAAAGCCAGCCAGCGTTGGCCGCAGATAAAGTCGTGGTTCGACGAATAGGACCTTATTTTGCCGGGCGAAAACCGACGTGAGTTGCTGCCGACTGCGCCATAAACTGTCCCATTTTTCAGCAGAGAAGTAGATCATGTTATGGCCTGTGAGCATCGTTACCTTAGCAACATCCCTTTCAATCGTCCACGTAGACGTATCAGCACAGTTCGATCTTCTTCGGAGAGACCCAATACCAGAATCATGGCTGCGTACACTGCCATAAGGCAACCTATATTAAACACGGTGCTGACGAGGTTGCTTTCGACAAAAACCCACTGCGCCATCGCATAAGCTGCTGCCGCAGTGATGACACCCGCCACGATGGGTTTAACAAAGTCCTTATTGTAAGGCAATATCCTAAACAGTATAAAAACTTCTAACGTGCGGGCCAGGTTCAGCACACACCAGGTAGCCGTCGCTGCTATGGCCGCCCCGACCACACCCAAACTAGGAATCAACAAAAAGCTGAGAGTTAGCTTCACGACAAGGGTAATTATTGTGTTCACTATGTTCAGCCCCGTGTTTCCTGTCATCGTGACCATCACGCTGTTAATGCCGGTCCCCGCATTCACCAAGCCCCCCAAAGCCAAAATGATCAGTGCGGTAGAGCCGTCGACAAAGTCCTCTCCAAAGACAGACAGGATCGGTTTAGGGAAAAGCAAAAAGATTAAAAACAGCGGCAAATTGGACATAAATGTCCATTTGGTCATGCTTTGATAGAAATGCCCCAGTTCCTTGTGTTCCTTCTTGCTGTATAACTCGGAGACAATGGGCATCGCTGCGGCATCAACGGCTTGGTGAAACATTTTGCCCACCAGATTGACTCGGGCAGCCACGTCAAAGACACCGACGGATGCGATGGCGCCTAAGGCACCCAGAAAAAAAGTTTCCAGCCTGCCCTCAAAGAGCACAATCAGGGTTGAGGCAAAAAGAGGCGCAGAGTAGACAAATATTTCCTTCGTGTTACGGCGGGCAGCGCGCCAGGGGCGGTTCAAAGGAAACAGCTTGTGCACGAAGTAGAGGAGCATGACACAGCCCACCACCACACCTATGGCGTGGGCCGTCATCGCTTTGACCGCATTCAGCCCTGTCATCGCCAAGGCTATGATGATCGCTAACTTGATCAGCGGAACAGAGATATCTTGAGCAATGACATCATACTCCATCCGATTAAAACCTCGGAGCACCGCCGCTGTCGCTACAACGAGCGTTCCAAAGGGGAGGGAAAAAGCAGCCACCTGCAATGCGGGCACCAGTCTCGGCTCATGAAAGATCAACCGGGCAACGGGCCCGGCAAAAACCAACAGGCATGCTCCGGCGAGCACACTGACAACAAACGGAGCTCCCAACCCCACTTGAAGGGTTCCCCATAACGACTCTTCGTCTCGGCGACTGGCGAACACGGGTATATAGCGCACCAGGGCGTTAACGAGCCCTAGCATAGCCAGCCCAACAACCAAATAGAAGGAAGTGATGGCCAGACTATACAACCCATACTGTTCGGCTCCCATCAGGCGGGTCATCAAAACACCCATACCAAAACGCACAACATACGCGAACAGCATACCGAAAAACTTGATACCACCACCTTTGGCCGCTGTCATAATACTTTTTTCTATCAAGACAGATGGAAGAGCCTTAGATGCTTCCACTCTGGATGATGTGTCAATCATTTTAGATTATGATTCTCCTGAGTCACGATTTTGACGGTGCACACTTCTACTGGCTGCAATTCATCGGCTCTCAATGCTGCCACTCGTCATCCAGAAGCTCGCCACCGCGCTTGCCAGAAGGCAACGGCAAAGATAACAACGACAATCACACCAGTTATTCCCACCAGGGGGAGGAGCCACCCAGGTCGGCCTATCCCTTCGGAAATTTGCTCCGAAGTGGAGACGCCTGGCGTTGAACTGGGTGACAGGGAGGCAGGGGTGGTTGTCACCGCTGCTGTAGGGACTGGGCTCATTTCAGGCACAGCGGTGGCCACGGCCATGGCCAGACCACTGCTGGTTAAAGCACGGGTATCCACCGTGTTGACCTGATCGCCCTTAATCAGGGCCAGATTACCTTCCAAGACCCAGTACCTGCTCGCTAAAACGTGTGTCGCCCACCTGATGCCCTCGTCAGTCGTGCCGGTGACAGCCAGAAACGGGCGCGTCTCATTCCAGGGTGAAGCGATCAACTGCACAAGCCCCAGGCTCAAGCCAGGGGGCAGACGGAAAACCACCTCGTCTATCTGCTGCTCGATCTCGTCGGAACCGGGCTGGAAAGACTGGGGGAGTTGCGTATTGACCTGCCGGAGCACCGGATTGCGCGAGGGCCGCCCGATGGCAATGAGATGATAATCATCCAACACTGTCTCAAGCCAGGTATCCCCCACAGCCACTGCCGGTGCAAAGTCAGGACCGCCAGCAGCACCTCCTAGAGTAGCGGCTAATCGCAGAGCTTGCTCCCACTCCTCAGCCCCAGGCTCCGGCGGCAACACAAACAGGACATCGGCCAGATCAGACCGCCGGTCAAAGGGATAAGGGTAGAAATCCAAAGCCAGAGAACGGACCTCCTGCTCTTTGTGAGGTAGGTGAAGCAGAGATTCACTGCTTAATAGTAACCACATATCTACTTGAGCGCATCTATCAAAGGGGTGCAACTCAGCCTGGATAGAAATTCGATTGCCTTGCTCGGGGCGCGCCTGAGAGGGGAGGAGTTCCACTTTTAGTCTTCCATTCAGCGAAGTCTCATCGTTAAGCGCAACGGTAGCGACCGGCTTATTGTTGAACAACACGTTCAAAAATGAACTGCCGTAGTCCAGAAGCTGAGAGTGGCGGAAGCGCAGGTCAAGGTAAGCAGCCTCGGTAAGGCGCCAGCCGAGGGGGATATCAAAGTAATAATCGGCCTCCTCGGAAGAGCCTGATAATATCCTGTCTCCGTACCCCAGATCGGCAAAGGTCAGGTCAGTAGAAGTAGACGGGGTTTCTACAGCGAGCTCTGGGGAGGGGCGCACCTCACGCACCAGGGCAAAGGAACCTTCTACACCAGGGAAAAGATTCCTGGAACTCATGGCCAGACTCGCCTTGGAGACGGCCTCATCGCTCAGACCGCTGACGATCAGAATGGCCCGTGTCTGGTCCCAAGGGGATACGATCTCCTGCACAATGCCGTCGTGTTCCGGCACGGCCCGCCCCCCTTGCGAGAAGAAATAACCGTCTTGGGCAGAGACAGAGGACCTCAGACCAGGTTCCGGCCGCGGAATGGAACTCACCGTCGTAGTCAATGTGTTTACGTTTAGCGGGTCGGACGCTGCATCGAGCAGGGTGACCGTGTTCTCCAGCACAGAGTCTGTTATCACCTCACTTAGACGCAAGGCCAGCGTATAGCTTGGCGCCTCCCCTGCTTCTAGGGAGGGTACAGACCAGCTTATTTCCCTCCCTTCCGTTACCTCGGTGCACGCGGGACGACAAGTCACCACCTGCGCATAGGCAGGTAACGTATCCACCAGGGAAAGGGAAGGGAAGACTTTTTGAGCCGTGTTGGTAAGGGTCAGGGTGTAGGTCAGGATGCTGCCAGGGGCAGTGGTAGCGGGCCCTTCACTGGCCAGTCTTAATTGGCGCTCTTGCAGGGGTATCGGAAGAACCCCCAATCGGTTGAGTTCCGGGATTACCCTGTTGCTCTCCGGCCTGCCAATCACGATCAGATGCTCGTGAAGGGCATCCTCTGCCTCCAGGCGGTCCAACCACTCCAGGTCGGTGGTGCCGCTGATGACCATACGATATGTCAAGTCACCCAATTTGGCAGCG
>Ga0180438_10004944_pt1 | contig 18865 bp, 18 predicted proteins | sample SS_ome_12_FD_132455 | JGI IMG/M metagenome (GOLD analysis project Ga0180438, IMG submission 132455) | Hypersaline lake sediment archaeal communities from the Salton Sea, California, USA - SS_3_D_2 metaG | ecosystem: Environmental > Aquatic > Non-marine Saline and Alkaline > Hypersaline >...
ATCGACACCTCAAAGGCAACCGCGGTGCGCGTGTCGCAGGAGGGACCTCTCACCGAATACGAGAACATGGTGGGGGGAAAGGCCAAGATCAGGCCACCCCTTCCGCCGGTCATCGCGATACCGACCACCTCAGGAACGGGAAGCGAGACGAACCAGTATGCGATCATTACGGATTTGGAACGGAACGTGAAGTTCACCCTGATGAGCGACTATATGGTACCTGCCCTTGCAGTGGTGGACCCTCTGCTTGCGAAGACCATGCCGCCTGCGCTCACCGCAGAGACAGGGGCGGACGCCCTCTCGCACTGTGTGGAGGGGTACACCGGGATGAGCGATGAGTACCATCCCTACTATGAGTCCCTTGCGCTCTACGGGGTGAAGCTCATAGGAAGAAGCCTGCGAAGAGCCTATGAGAGGGGAGATGACATCGAGGCGCGAAAGGACATGTGCATGGCTGCCTGTTTCGGCGGGATCAGCTTCACCAAGGGGCTCGGTCTCGGACACGCGATCAGCCACGTGCTCGGCGCCTTCCACCACGTCTCCCACGGCAGGGGGTGCGCGATCGGCCTCCTCTGCCATGTCCGGGCAAACAGCAAGGCGTGCGAAGGACAGTACAGAGACCTGAGCTGGGCTCTCGGGAGCACGGGGGAGCTTGAGGAGGCGCTCAGGACGCTGTACCGCGACATCGGCATTTCGGTACGAATCAGGGACACCGGGATCAGGGAGGAGGAACTTCCCAGGATCGCCTTCGAGGTCTCGCTGAATGCGGTGAACCTGGCGGCAAATCCCGATCCGATGACCGAGCGGAAGATCCTGGCGCTCCTGAAGGAGTTTTATTGAGGGTTACACCTTCAATTCTTTCTCAAGCCTCTCTGCTAAAAATATCTTGATGAGCGATTGATAGGGAACATCCCGTTTGTTTGCAAGCAGCTTCAGCTCTTCGATCATCAGCTCTGGCAAACGGAGCGATATTGTTTTCAGAGAAGGTTTTAGATTGGAAAACAGTACCCTTTTTGCCTTAGACCAATCTACATATTCTGTTGAATCCGCTTCTGCCCAAAAGTCCCGTTCTTTGTCTTCGGAATTAAATCTGGGGATCTTTTTCATGATGTCTCGTATACCTTCCTTTCTTTTCGATTCATATCACGGGCTGAAATAACACGAATGAGATTTTTTCTTATAGTGAAAACAATAAAAAGGTATCTTCCTGAATCGCTTTGACCGAGGGCGTAAAATCTCGACTCCTTAATAGAATGACTTACATCTGGCATTGTGATGAGGGGTCGATTAAAAAATATTTGTTCACACTCCAAAGCTGAGACTCTGTGTTTCTCCCAATTCTTTAATATATTTCCTTCGTCCCAGTCAAATCCAGTACAGCCCGAAAATATTTCATTATTACCCATACACAATGTATATTGCAAATATATACACTAATCAAGAGAAAAATGTATCGGTGCGCAATTGAGCAGCCCTCCATTTTTTATTCTCTGTAGATATAAAACTCCCTTGTGAAAACCGCAACTCCTTCATTATATTATAGTCAATAAAAAAAACGAAAAGGACCACTGCCATGAGAGAAATCGATGTAGTCCCCTGTGAAGGCGCTGCGAAGACGCTGAAGCTCCCGGAGATCCCTCTTTTCCGGTACACACCCACATTGAAAGAGGAGCTCGACCAGGGCCACATCAGCCAGGAGGAGGCGCTGAAGCTTCTCAGGGCGATGCTCCTTCAGAGGGGGTTTGAATACATCATCCGCGACCTGGACACCAAGCGGTTTGTGCCCTACGAGGGATATGAGTTCAGGGGCTCCACGCACCTGAGCGTGGGGCAGGAGGCTACCCAGAGCGGATCGGTGGGCTCGCTCACCAAGAACGACTACATCGCGGTGCACCACCGCGCGCATGGCTACTGTCTCGGCAAGGGGCTCTTCGCCTACTACGAGATGGGCGAGGAAGAGCTGAAGAAGGTCCTGAGCACGGCAGAGGAAAACCAGTTTCCCCTAAACGGGTACACGAGCACCCTGGACGCGGTGGTCGACTATCACCTCTACCGGATGGTGGCAGAGGTGCTGGGCAAGGAGGCGGGCTACTGCAAGGGCAGGGGAGGGGGAATGCACATCGCAGACTTCTCCGTGGGGCACCTGGGTGCAAACGCCATTGACGGAGGGGGGTTCCCCATTGCAACCGGAGCGGCGCTCGCAGTTGCAAAGCTCGGCGAGGAGCGGGTTGTGCTCTGTGCCGTGGGGGACGGCGCAATGAACAACGGGGTCGCCCACGAATCCATGAACTTCGCCACCATGGCCCAGTTCAAGCACGGCCTTCCCATCATCTTCTTCGTGGAAAACAACCAGTACGGCATGACCGGGCAGCAGAAGGGGGAGGTCACGGACATCGAGTATCTCTCTCAGCGGGGTGCAGGGTATAACGACGTTGCCCAACACGCGGAAACTATCTGCGGGATGAACATCCTGTCGGTCCGCGAGGCCGTGAAAAGGGCCCGGGAGACCTGCCTGAAGGGTGACGGTCCGGTGCTGATCGAGGCGAACACCTACCGCTACTGGGGGCACAACTTCAAGGACAAGGGTACCGCCTACCGTTCGGAAGGCGAGACTGAGTCCTGGAAGAGACACGACCCGGTGGAATGGTTCAAGGCCCAGGTCGTCGAGAACAGGCTCATGAGCGCAGAAGAGATCGAGGAGCAGTGGAACGGCATCATCAAGAAGCTCCAGGACCTCACTATTATGGCGGCAAACAGCAGGTGGCCTGAGGTGAAGGAGATCGAGCGCTACCTGTTCGCAGATACGAACACTGACACCCTCGGGGAGGAGTACAAAACGGTCAACATTCTCAAGAAACCCAGAAAGATTCCCCGGGACAGCGACGGAATGATCCTGGCACGGCACGCGGTCACTGAAGCGCTCATAGAGGAGATGCTCAGGGACAGACGGGTGGTGCTCTGGGGGGAGGATATCGCGGAGTACGGCGGCGCCTACAACGCGACCCTCGGCATCTTCGACACCTTCGGCCGCGACAGGATATTCAACACCCCTATTTCCGAGGCGACCATTATCGGGACCGGAGTGGGAGCTGCGATGGCGGGCCTCAGGCCGGTGGTGGAGCTCATGTATATCGACTTCATCCTTATGGCCATGGACCATGTGGGAAACCAGGCAGCAAAGACACGGTACATGTTCGGCGGGCAGAAGGACATTCCGCTCACCATCCGGACCACCATCGGAGGAGGCAAGGGGTATGCGGGACAGCACGCCCAGAGCCTCGAATCCGTGCTCACCCAGTTTCCGGGACTGAAAGTGGTGGTACCTTCCAATGCCTACGATCTGAAGGGGCTTCTGAAGACCGCGATCAGAGACGACAACCCCGTGGTCGTGATCGAGCACCAGTGGATCTATCTGGAGAAGGCGGTGGTTCCTGAGGGGGTGGAGTATACGATTCCCCTCGGCCAGGCGAACGTCGTCCGGCCTGGAAATGACATCACTGTGATCGCCTACTCGAACATGGTGGGGAGGAGCCTCGAAGCAGCCGATCTCCTCGGCAAGGAGGACGGAGTCAAGGTTGAAATCGTTGACCCGCGGACGCTGGTCCCTCTCGATGTGAAGACCCTCTCCGATTCGGTGAAGAAGACGGGGCGGGCTGCGATCGTCACACAAGCGCCCTATACAGGAAGTTTTGCAAGCCACATCTCCCACGAGATGCAGCGGAACTGCTTCAGGGAGATGAAGTGCCCGATCAGGATCATCTCGGGCTATGACGTTCCGCCTCCCATGTCGTTCCCTCTGGAGACTGAGAACATGCCGACCCCAGAGCGCATCGCGAGGGGTATCAGAGAGACTCTGTCTGAATAATGAGATGACTTCACTCACTCCGTGTTGACTGACTCCGGGAAGAACATGGAGTCCGCAAAGACCCGCTGAAAATCCTGCCGGACCGCGAGCTCGATGTACTCGGTGTGAATGGAGATGTCGCAGGATTCCTTCCTGAGCTCTTTGGCGAGCAGGACCATCTTTGCGCCCATGCCTGCCGCGTTTCCAATGAATTTGATCTTTTCGGTGGGAAGGTCGGGTAAAAGCCCGATCCGCTTTGCCTGCTCTCGCCGAATGTAGTTCCCGAAGGCGCCTGCCAGAAGCAGCTCCTCTATGTCTTCGTCGTTCACCTCCAGGACCCGCTTCAGGAGCTGATAGCCCGCGTATATGGCGCCCTTGGCAAGCTGGGTCTCCCGCACATCCTTCTGAGTGAGGAGGATGTCCTCCCCGGTCTGAGACTGGTAGGCGGGCACGAGCACGAAGCTCGTCCCGTACTTTTCATGCTGGACCATCCGTTTCCGCACGAAATCGGGGACGCTTTCCGGGAGCTCTTCGCGGGAGAGCATCTTGCCGCTTCTGTTGATCACGCCGACCTTGAGGAGCTCTGCGATAGAGTCGATGAGGCCGGTCCCGCAGATGCCCACCGCTTTTGCGTTCCCGATGGTGTTCACCTCCATGTCGCTTCCAGTGATGAGCACCTTCTCGATCGCACCGTCGGCTGCCCGCATTCCGAAAATAATCCTCGCACCCTCGAAGGCGGGGCCTGCTGCGGTGGAGCATGCAACGAGCCGTTTTTTGTTCCCCATGACGAGCTCGCCGTTTGTCCCGATGTCGATGGCAAAGCGCATCGTGTCGCTCTTGTGCATCTCGGAGGAGAGGATCACTGCGACGGTATCTCCTCCCACGAATCCTGCGATGTTGGGCATGGAGTAGACCTTGCCGTAGCGGTTGATGTGCATGCCAAGGTCATGCGCCCTGGTGTCGATGCTCGACCTGAGCACGCTCACGTAGGGATAGAGAGCGAGGTACTTGGGGCTGATTCCGAGGAAGAGGTGGTTCATGGTGGTGTTGCCGGTGGTTGTCACCTCATAGATATACTTCCTCTCGATTTTTCCCGTATCGCACAGCTCGGTGACGATCTCGTTCATGCAGGAGACGATCCGCTCCTGCAGCTCCTCGAGTCCGTCGGAATTGGTGCTTGCGTGGTTTATCCTTGATATCACATCATCGCCGAAGCTGGTCTGGGGGTTTGTCCGGGATGCCACTGCAAGCTGTTTGCCGGACTTCAGGTCCATGAGGTAGCCGACCACGGTCGTGGTTCCGATGTCAAAGGCGACGCCGAAGTTCCTGTCTGACTTGTCGCCGGTCTCGATGCCGATGATCTCCTCCTCATTGAGCACCATGGTGGTCCCGTACTTCCCTTTCCTGAGCTTCTCAGGGAGCCGCCGCAGCACGTCCACCGAGATGCGGACGTTTTCCGCCTTGGTCTTGAGCGCGTCCAGAACGCGGTCCAGATCGGATCGCTGGTCCTCGAGGGAGGGTTCGGGGACCTCCACGTAGAGCTTCCGCACGTTTGGAGAGAGCTTGAGCTCGCGCTCAACCCCTTCGGTGAGGATCTTCTGGTCGAAAAGTCTGCTGGTGAGCGGGATTTCCACCACCATGTCTCCCTTTATCTGCGTTCTGCAGGCGAGGAGGGTTCCCTTTTTCATCTCCTTCTCGGATAAAAATCGCTCTGAGCCTTTCTGCTCGTAGCTTCCCCTCACTACGTTGACCCTGCAGTGACCGCAGGTGCCAATACCGCCGCAGTCAGCCTTCAGGATGATGCCTGCCTCACCAGTTGCCTCGTAGATGGTGGTGCCGTCCAGCACGTGAACTGTTTTCCCCTCCGGCTGGAATGTGACTCTATGTCTTTTCTCGGTCATGGGGTCCCCTCTCGAGTATATTGAAATATTTCGAATTGAATCGGGATGTTGCGCCCGGCGCCTTCTCCGGCACGTGCATTCTACCCGATATCGAGCATCTCGTCTAAGAGCTGCGCCTCAGCTTTCTGAGTCCAGCTGCCGTTCTCGGTGAGCAGCGCGCCCACCTTCGGATGCTTCACCGCGAGCTCGTCCAGTGAGACGAGATTCAGGTTCCTGATGTGGGGGTAGACCACGATCTTTCCGGGAAAGCTCCCGGTCCGCACCGCATCGATGCCGTTCCACACATCGTTCATTCCGCACACACCCGCAACCGCGCTGTCGGTGTCGAGCGCTCTCTCCTCCACCTTTCTGAGGGTGAACACCATGTCATCCAGTGAAGAGCCGCTCGACCCGATGTACCGGGCGGATTTGGTGACCACATCCTTGATGTTGAGCTTCGCAATGGTTCCCCTGGACACGCCTGCGAAGATGTTCAGCACCGACCTGTCTCCGAGGTAGGATGAGGCATCCTCGATGACTGCAGGGATGGCCGCCAGGCACACCACGTAGTCGAAGAGCCTGCCACCGTTGATTTCCAGCACCTGTTTTTTGAACTCTTCCGGGCTTTCGAAGCTGTTCGGATTGAGCACGTGGTAATCAATCCCCTTCTTTTCCGCAAGCGGCGCGAACTTCTCCTCGAGCAGCTCGAGCCTGTCGTCCGCGATGTCGGTAACGATCACCCGCTTCTTCAGGGTTTTGTCCTCGAGAATGAGCTGCACGTGCATCTGTCCCATGGGCCCACCTGCACCGAAGAGGATGACCGATTCGCCCCTGATCCCGTAATCACGGTTTTCTCCGTAGGGCACGCTCACGTCGTTCCCGGTGCTGCCGATGAAGCTGATCCTGTCGTAGTGAACCTTTCCCACATCGATCCTTGTGGGCTGAGAGTCGCTGGTTGCGGCCATATAGTTCAGAATGCCGTTTGCGCACATGCAGTCGCCTGCAGCAGCGAGGAGCTCCTCCTGTACATCTCCGAGCACGATGATGTCGTCAAACCCTTTTCCGCCGGTGTGCGTTTTCGAAAGCTCCTCCAGCTGCCCGGGATTGAGCCTATTCCCCGCATCCACGGTTTTGAAGCCTGAGCGGGAGATGCTCTTTGTGATCTTCTCCTTCAGTGCGTTGCTGATCCGGGCGAAGACGATCAGCCCGGGAACCCGATTTTTGCCCTGGAAGAGGCCTTCGAACTCCCAGGGCTTCTCTGATTTTTCAGGCCCGATGATCAGAAGCGCCCCGCCTTCCTTGATGCCATCCCTGTGCTCGATCCTGTAGGCTGCAACGACACAGGCCCAGGGCTCGACCAGGGCTGCCTCGCTGTAGCCGATGTCCTCGCGGTGAAGCGGGATGAGGTAACTCCCGACGTCTCCGTCCAGGATTTCCCTGCCGATGATTCCGTACTGGCAGAGACCACCGGGAAGCACGTAGCCGTAGGATACCGACTTTCCCTTGTAGTGGGCATCGGCCTGGACGATGAATCGCTGGCCCGGGGTGTAGTCCTTCGCGCGTTTTTTCCCCACCTTGAGCACGGTGATGGAGACCTCGTGCCCAGGAATGACCGGGTCATTTTTCAAATCTCTCCCCTGGATGCGGGGGTGGTCGCTTCCAAATTTGATGATTTTCGTGTCTGAGAAGCAGAGCCCAACCGCATCGTTTCTGACGAGGAGCTCGTCATCCCCCGGGTCAACGACCGGTATACTGGTGTTCCTGCGGCTGTCGCCGAAGTTTTCCATCCCCTTGCCGTAGATCCTCCAGGCGAGCTGGGTTTTCGGGATGCTGTGGTCTGTTTTCTGAAACCTCGCGAATCTGCCCATGGGGCTCTCCTCTGTACCGAAATGTCGCTACAATAATAATTCAAATGGCGAAATAATCAAGTGCTTCATGGAGGGTGGGGTGCAGATGGAGATGAGCCGGGCTCAAGCGGAGCGGAGGCTGATCCAGGAACGGGTTCAGAACAATGAGTGGTAGTAATCCAGAAACGCGTCCACGCACCGGGGGTCGAACTGGGTTCCCCGCTCGAACCGCAGTATTGAGCAGGCCTTTTCCCTGGTCATTGCATTCCTGTAGGGCCTGTCGGAGGTCATCGCATCGAACGCGTCGGCAACTGCAATGATGCGGGCCCCGATCTCTATATCCTCTTTTCCTATACCGTCCGGATAGCCTTTGCCGTCGAAACGTTCGTGGTGATGGAGGAAGATCCCATGCATGGGCTGGAAGTAGGAAATGTGGTCCACGATCCGCACGCTCGTAATGGGGTGTCGCTTCATTATTTCGAACTCCTCAGGAGTGAGCACGTCAGGTTTCAGCAATATGGAGTCCGGGACCTCGATCTTTCCTATGTCGTGGAGATGGCCTGCGTAGAGGATCTCCCGCACCGACTCTTCGGTGAATCCGAGCCTCCTCGCGATCTCAGCAGCGTACTCGCCCACGCGGATGGAGTGGCCCTGGGTGTACCGATCCCGGGCCTCAACCACGTTGATCAGGAGAATGAGCGTGTCGATGGCGGTCTTTTCCAGGGCTTCCTTCCTCAGCTCACTCTTTATCGCGATGGAAGCTGAGTTCGCGATGTAGGTGAGAAGCTTCTTCTCATTCTCGCTGAAACCCTCTTCAGACGTCCTGTTGGTGAGGTTTATGACCCCGATCGGCATGTTCCCGCTTTTGTGGGGGATCTCGAGGAGGGGAATGCTCATGAAAGGGCCCCGCTCCCTGTAACCGAATAAGCTTCTGTCTAATGTCTCCCCGTTAGAGCTGATGATCCTTTGATTTGAGAAGGCTTTTCCGGCGACGCTCTCCCCGACGTTGATCCTGGTGCTCTTCACGATGTGCTCTTCGAGGCCGATTGCCTTTTTGATATAGAGGTACTTCCTGTCCTCAGAGAGAAGCATGATGGAGATCCGCATGCATCCCGTGAGGCTCTGAATCATTTTTATCACCGAATCCATCACGCTGTCCAGGGAATCCAGGGAGATGAGGGTGTTCGTGAACTCGTAGAGCTTGAGGAGCATGCGGTTGTTCAGCTCCGTTGCCCTTTTTCTTTCCTTCTGGATAGCGGCTTCTTTCATGCAGGTGAGAAGCTCTTCAGGGGTAAACCGGCCCTTGACGAAGTACGCGGCGATTCCATTGCGCATCGCCTCCGAACGCTTCCACTCGTCCTCAAAGCCGGTGATGATGAAGAGTATGAGCTCGTAAGGGAAGTCGTTGAGCAGAGTCCAGGCGACCTGTCTCCCCGATTCATCGGGGAGCTTCAGGTCGATGAGCACGATATCCACGCTGTTCCCATATAGAAGCTCCCTGGCCTGCTTCCACGAGCCTGCCGACAGGCATTGGAACTCATTCTTCACCGTGTTTTCGAGGTAGGCTCTGAAATGGTCTTCATCCTCGATGATCAGTACTGTGCCGAGTTTTGTGCTGGTCCGGCTTTCAGACACTCTTCCGCCTGTATGAGATATGCTCCCTTTATATTGTAAGCCAGGAGGGAGAGGATTACGAATTTTTCAACTGCAGCAAGGTCAGGGAATTGTGATATTTTTTCTGTTCTTTGAGAGATGATGCAATGCGTTGAGCACCGAAGAAGCCCGGTTGAAACGGATGACAGCCGGGTTTTTTTAACTTGATTCTCTGAGAAAATGGGTGTACACTAACAGCATCTATTCCATGGAGGTTTCGTATGTTTGGTGGAATCGGAGTGCAGGAAGTTTTGGTTATCCTCATCGTGGGGCTCCTCGTGTTCGGAGCGACACGTCTTCCCAAGATAGCACGGTCTCTCGGCCTCGGAATAAAAGAGTTCAAGAAAACCATCAAGAGTGTTGAAGACGACGACGACGAGGAGGAGGGGAAAAGTCATATCAAGTACGTGCAGAACCAGCCCCCCAACTATCAGCAGTACCAGAATCCCTACAACCCGGGTATGCAGCAGGGCCAGCAGTACGGACCGAGCGCGCCCTACCAGCAAAGCCCTCAGTATCAGCAGAATCAGGGTGCCGGGTACGGACAGCCAGGGGGGCAGCCGAACGCGCAGCAACCACCGCAGCAGCCACAACAACCACAACAGCCCCAACAGGATCAGCCCAAACCGCAGGGGGACGGGAAGCAGGGCTGAGGTTCAATCAGGTTTTTTTCTCAATGTCAGCGTGGGTGAATATTTATAAAGCATTTACCCGAAGAGGGAGAAGAGCGTCAATACGCCCGCATCAGTCTTCTTTTTTGTCCTCTGAAATGCCCCTGAGGGCATTTGCGATCCGTTGTGCCCGTTTTTCGCCGATGCCTGGCACCTTCCTGAGCTCCTGCGCATTCACCTCCCTGTTCAAGGAGACCCCGGATGCGAGCAGCTTTTGCAGGAGGGCATCTCCCAGTCCCTGAATCTTCACGAGCTTTGAAAGCGTTGCTTCCTTCCCGCGCATCTTCACGTGGTAGCTGTGGGCAAACCTGTGCGCCTCGTCCCTGATGGCCATGAGCATGCGAAGCGCATCGCTTCTTTTTTCGAGTACGATGGGGTTCATTCTCCCGTAGGGGAATATCTCTTCCTGCTGCTTCGCAAGCCCGACCAGGGGAATCGAGGTGAGGTCGAGATCAGTGAGTATTTCATGGGCCGCATTCACCTGCGGCTTACCTCCATCCACGAGTATTAAATCGGGAAGTGGTTTTTTCTCATTGAGCAGCCGCTGGTAGCGGCGTGCGACCGCTTCCTTCATCATCTCCACGTCGTTCTGTTCGTCCACGAACCTGATCTTGAACCTTCGGTAGTTTTGCTTGTCAGGGAGTCCGTCTCTGAACCGGACCATGGATGCGACGGAGAAGCTCCCCAGGAGGGTGGCGATGTCAAACCCCTCGATCTGGTGAGGAACGTGGCCAAGTCCCAGCAGTTTTTTCAGCTCTAAAAGAGAGCTCTGGGGGTTATAATGGAAGAGCATCTCCCTGATCCTCTGGCGGGCGTTCCGGTATGCGAGATCGATGAGCCTCTTCTTCACACCCCGCTGCGGTATGCGTATTGGTACGGTTTTTCCCTGTACCTGCTTCAGGTAACTCTCGAGTGTTGACATGCCCCCGGTCCTGAAGGGAAGGATGATTTCCCCCGGGATATCCATGCTGTCTGCATAGTAGAGCCCCAGGAAATGCCCGAGAACATCCTCCTCACCTGATCGGTTTTCGACTGCGAAGTCTCTTTTTCCTATGATTTTTCCGTCCCGTTTGATAAGGATGGTGACATAGTAACTGTCGCCGCTGTTCGCGATGCCGAAGATGTCCTCGTCTTCACCTCCTCCGGTGCTTACCTTCTGGTCCTCGAGTATCTTATTGAGTGCGGTGTAACGGTCCCGCAGGTATATCGCTTTTTCAAAGTTCTTCTTTTCCGCAGCCTCCTCCATTTCCCGTTTGATTCTGGTGAGGAGCTGAGAGTTCTGTCCTTTCAGAAAGAGGATCACCTGATCAACGAGGCTTCTGTACTCTTCACTTCCAATCTTGCCCATGAGAGGGCAGATGCACTTTCCCAGGTAGTAGTTGATGCAGGGAGAAGATTTCCTGCCGGCTTCGAACTTCCTCCCGCACCGCCGTATGGGAAAGACGTCGGTAATTGTTTTAAGCGTCCTGTTTATGTATTTTACGTTCGGATAGGGGCCGAAATAGAGGGAGCCGTCCTCTTTTTTGATGCGGGTTTTCAAGAGCTGGGGAAACTCGTCCTTTGTGATCTTGATATAGGGATACCTGTTGTTGTCCTTCAGCTCGATGTTGAACCAGGGCCTGTGCTGCTTGATGAGAGTGCTTTCCAGGATGAGCGCCTCTACCTCGTTGTCCGTGAGTATCGTTTCGATGGAGTAGACGTGAGAGACAAGCGCCTCGGTTTTTCTCTCTACGAATTTTTTCTGAAAGTATGAGGTGACGCGCTTTTTGAGGTCTTTTGCCTTGCCGATGTAGATGATCGCTCCTGCGCTGTCCTTCATTATATATACACCGGGTCTGGCAGGAATTGTTTTGATTCGTTCCGTGAGTGCAGGTTCCATGGCTGTCAGAGAGACCAATCCGATGATTTATCCATCCTGCGAATGCGTTGATCTTGACGAATGCGCCAAAATGCAATATTTTAAGGTGGCTCGCTTACAATATACTTCTTACAGGTGAGGAAAGTCATAATTTTTAGAGGAGGGTCTTTTTGGCAAAGCATTTATCAGTTGAGAAGAGACAGAGACAGAACGAGAAAGCAAATCTTCGAAACAGGATGATCAAGTCGAAGCTCAAATCGGCGAAGAAAAGGCTTGAGATTTCCATAGAGAACAGGGAAAATGAGTCCATGTCTGCCCTTTACAACGAATACATGTCTCTCGTGGATCAGGCTGTATCCAAGGGTGTGATACACAAAAACACCGCTTCCAGGAAAAAGATGCAGATGGCGAAGAAGATGAACAGCGTGCGGTCCGGAAAACCTGCTGGCGCGGAAAAGGCAGCGAAAGCTCCCAAGAGAGAGAAAGCTCCCAAGGCAGCGAAAGCTCCCAAGGGAGTGAAAACTCCCACGGAGGCGAGCCCCGCGAGCCCGGAAAGTGATGTCAAGCCTCCCGAATCCATCAAATCGGCAAAGACTGACGGATCCAAAAAACTCGAAGAGTCTGAAGAAGCCCCGAAGTCTTCTGAGGTTTCCGAGTCTTCAGAAACAGCAGAATCTGAAGTGACTCGAGCATCTGAAGAGGATGCACCGGCGGGGGAACCGGAAAAGTAAAAAAAATTCTAATTAAGCTAAAATTCGTATTGATATTTATTTAAAGTTATGTATAATTTCATCTGATACTCCTCAAGAGCAAATCCATCCTTTCCTGTGAATGGACTCCCCAGAGGGGTATAGGGACTCTTCACAGACCAGCAGTACGTAGGTATTGTTTCGATATTCCGGGTTGAAAAGGAGGGTGTCTTGACCAAAGCCGAAATCGTAGAGATTATCAGTGAAAAACTGGGGTTGACGAAAAAAGACATAGCCCGGGTTGTTGATCTTTTTTTTGAAATCATCAAAGATGGCCTCAGAAGTAACGAACATATCGAATTGCGGGGATTTGGTACCTTCGAAGTAAAGACAAGAGAGGAGAGAGAGGCACGAAATCCGAAAACAGGGGAAACGGTCACCGTGCCGAAGCGAAAAGTGCCCTACTTCAGGCCGGGCAAGGAGCTGAAGGCGATATCCAAGACGAAATTGAAGTAACGTGAGCGCACTGGCGAACCGGTTTTCTTTATTCAAGCGGATTGAGTGGATTCTTCTCTCCCTCCTTTCGGCACTTCTTCTCAATCTTGCATTTCCATATCCGGGTTATTCATTATTCGCCTGGATATGCCTCGTACCCTTTTTCATCGTGATCATGACCCAGACCCTCAAACGGGTGTTTCTCGGAGCCATCATCACGGGAATCGCCTTCAATGTGGTCTATCTCATCTGGATGAAGGAGTACAAACACCCTGCCACGCTGTCAGGCGGTGTGTTTCTCCAGCTGCTCTATTTCCTCTTCGCTGCATTTCTCTTCTGGATGCTGCGAAGGCTTCTTGATGATTTTCGATCACAAGATGGTCGCAGATCACCGAAAAGCCCTGGATTCCTGAGAGAGCCCCGCAGCCTGGGGATCATGGTGATCTCTGCGCTCCTGTGTACTACAGCGTGGCTTTTGGTTGATTACCTGAAAACTATTGGGTATCTTGCCTTTCCATGGGGGATTCTGGGCTACTCCCAGTATAAAAACCTGCTTCTCATTCAGAGCGCACGACTTTTCGGTGTGTGGGGGATCGACTTCGTTCTCCTGTTCTCGAACGTGACGATTGCCTCACTTCTGGTCGAGCTCAGGGAAACTGGAAGGTGGAGGGGAAGCCGTGGAAACCTCATGCTTCTGGCATGCGCCGTGCTCCTGATTTTGCTCTTCGGAGCGCGAGAGCTCGAAGTCGAGAAGAAACAGGAGCTCAGAAAAGCGCGGATCGCTTTGATACAGGGGAACCTCGATCCCTGGAGCCCTCAGCTTACGGAAAACATCCAGGTGGGAATTGAGCTCACCAGGATGGCAATGGAGCAGGACCCGGACCTGGTGGTCTGGAGCGAGTCATCCGTTCCCTTTCCCTATGAATACTACCTGGCTCGGGGGGAAAAGCACGCTCTCAGGATACAGCAGTTCGCACAATCGCTGGGCAGACCCCTTCTTTTCGGCAGCATCGAGTTCGACGGCATACTGGAGAACGGTGAATATAGCGGTGATTTTTATAATGTGGCGATCCTTTACAGGAAGGGAAGGCTTGCTGATGTGTACAGGAAGATCCATCTCGTGCCGTTCGGCGAGTGGTTTCCCTACGAAAGACTCTTTCCCTTTGTCTCCTTGATCCTCGAGAAGGCGGGTGCGGGTGATTTCACTCCAGGGACCGAGTACGTGGTCTTCGATATGGAGGGCTTTACCGCAAGCGTGCTCATCTGCTTCGAGGATGTCTTCGGCAACCTGACGAGGATGTTCATACCACACAACCCCGAGCTTTTCATCAATGTCACCAACGATGCATGGACCGGAAGTGAAAAGGCAGAAGTGCAGCATTTTTCGATTTCCGTGTTCAGAACGGTGGAGACCAGAAGGAGCCTGGTACGGGCTGCGAATGGTGGAGTTACGGTTTGCGTGAATCCTTACGGAAGGATCATCGATTCTCTCCCTCTTTTCACAAGCGACTATCTTGTGTGTGATGTGCCGCTCCAGGAGGGAAACATGACTACGCTCTATGTCCGATGGGGGGATTTTTTCCCCAAGTGGCTCGGGGTGATTTTCCTTGCCTTCCTGCTCGCTCTCGGGGTGAAAAAAGTGATTGACAGAAAGAAAAAGAAAAATATCATGTAACCTATGGAGAAGCTGAATGACATTCAAGGCAGAATTCTCATTGCAGATGACGAAAAGCTGAATGTCGATTTCTTTCACGTGATGCTCACCAAACTGGGATTCGAGGTGGATGTCGCCTTCAATGGCGAAGAGGTCCTGGAAAAGGTGAAGAAGTGTTTGCCGGATCTCATTCTGCTCGATCTCCTCATGCCGAAGGTGAGCGGTTACCAGGTTGCAGAGATACTCAAAGCCGATGAGAGGACAAAGAATATCCCGATTATCGTCCTCACCGCGGTGCATGACATCAAGGACAAGGTGGATATGATAGAGCTCGGGATAGAGGACTATATCACAAAGCCCTTCAATTTCGTCGAGATTCTCGCCCGAATACGAAACAACCTGAAGACAAAGCTCCTCAGGGATGAGATGGCCTCCAAAGAGGGGAGGTATCATTCCGTGGAGCGCCTCGAACACACGATCGATTCTTATCTTGAAAAGACCGGAGACTGTGTTGAAAAAATCCAGAAGTCCATTGCTGCATTGCGGAAGAGCAACTGCGATACTACAGAGGTGATTGCGCAGCTCGAAGAAGAGCTTGGACGCCTGGTCAAAGGACTCGATGAAGTCAGGGAGATATATAAAGCCCATATGAGCGCGTGCCGATAAGGGTTACCGCTGGCATTCGCCGCCTTGGTCCAGAGGAAATAACAAAACCCCCTGCTGGCAGTGTGTCAGCGAAACGGAGGACAACATGCTTACGGAAGAACGCAGGAAGATGCTCGAATTCTACAATGAAGGACTCAAGCTTTACAAGGAGATGAAGTTCAAGCAGGCGCTGAAGCTGTTCAAGACTGCGTTGAAGCACGATCCACAGGACGGACCAACCCGGCTGTACATCGCGCGCTGCATCGAGCTCAGTAAAAACCCTCCACCACCAGACTGGGATGGAGTGTTCACCATGACTACCAAGTGAAGGGTGGAATAATTCAATGGCACGGAAAACCGAGTATTCCGATATGAAAGAAGGCGAAAGAGTCGAAACAGTTTTGAGTAATTCCACAACCTTCAACGGAGTGCTGAAGTTCGACACTTCTTTGAAGATCGAAGGGGGCTTCAAAGGCAAGATTCTGTCCAAGGGGCATCTCATCATTGGTGAGAATGCGAAGATCAAGGCAAACATCAAGGCCGGGTCGATCGTGATTGCTGGAGAAGTAAGAGGTGACGTGGAGGCGACAGACCGGCTCGAGCTGCTTCCAACAGGAAAGCTCTACGGGAACATCAAGACAAAGAAGCTGAAGATGGCCGATGGTGTGGTATTCGAGGGGGGCTGCGAGATGATGGGCACAAGCCCGAAGACAGAGCACCGGGAGGAAGAATCTTTAACTCAGTCAGGAGAAAATCAGGAACAAAAAGCGGTGGAGGCATCCTGAAAAAGTATTTGCTTCTGAAAATCTTTCTTGCTATATTTGCCCCTGGACGCAAGCTTTAATGCCCACATAGCTCAGTAGGTAGAGCACATCCTTGGTAAGGATGAGGTCACCGGTTCAATTCCGGTTGTGGGCTCAGAGAGACAGTTTGGAGGAAGGGGTATCCCGGATGAGAGATTTGATTGCCCTCGCCTGCGAGGAATGCAAGGAAAAGAATTATACAACCGACAAGAATAAAAAGAACACGCCCTCAAAGCTTCAGTTTAAAAAGTACTGTCCGAGGTGCGGAAAACATACTCTTCACAAAGAGACGAATATAAAGTAGCGTTTTCGTTGCTGGTTGATTCTTCACGTATTGTATTCTATAATTAATGAAGAAAGGGCCGTCTGCACCCAGGAATGCAGACGGGGAAGAGAGGAATTCCTCGAGCGCAGATGCATTGGCGCATGGTGTGACAGTGAGTATAGGCCAGTAGCTCCAACTGGTAGAGCGCCGGTCTCCAAAACCGGATGTTGCGGGTTCGAATCCTGCCTGGCCTGCATTTACCGCCTTTCCTGCTGTAGCAAATCATATCACTATGGCTGAAGGTCATTAAAATGATCAGGAGCGCAGATTGAAAAAAATATTCAATTTCCTCAAGGAGTCAAGGGCAGAGCTCAAGAAGGTGAACTGGCCTTCCAGAGAAGAGGTTCTCACTTCAACACGGGTAGTCATCATTTCCATTCTGGTAATCGCGGCAGTCATCGCCCTCATGGACTATGTCATCAAAACCGTCGTTTTTATGATAATGGGTGGGTGATCATGGCCAAGAACTGGTATGTGCTCCACACCTACTCAGGGTATGAGAACAAGGTCGAAAAGGGCATCAGAAACCTCATCGAGAACAACAATCTTGAAGATGTCATTTTTCAGGTAAAAGTGCCCCAGGAGGATGTGGCGGAGATTAAAGAGGGGAAGAAGAGGGTTTCCAAGAAGAAGTACTTTCCCGGCTATATATTGATTGAGATGAACATACCCGAAGAGCCGGAATATGAATGGAAGAGAATTCTCTCTTTCATCACCAAGATCCCGGGGGTCACGGGCTTTGTGGGGTCTGGAAGAAATAAAAAGCCGGTACCCCTTTCGGTCGAGGATGTGAAAAACATACTCCAGCGCATGGGTGAAATAAAGGGTGAAAAACTGCCCCAGCCGAGGTTTCTGTATACAGTCGGGGAAATGGTAAAGGTGGTTGACGGACCCTTTAAATCTTTTACCGGAACGGTGGAAGACATTAATCAGGAGAAGGGGAAAATTCGGGTTCGTGTGGAAATTTTCGGAAGGTCTACTCCAGTGGAGCTTGATTTCCTGCAGGTCGAGAAAGTGTAAATCGCTGTTTCTTGAGACCATTTCGATTTGAGAGCCTGCTGCAGGCGAATAAATGCAGAAAATAGTTTGACGATAATCCCGGAAATAATTATATTCTCAATTCGATGTCCTAAAATCGCTCTCCAGAAAGAATAGGCAAGTGCAATGGCAAAAAAGCTGAAAGGTACAATAAAACTGCAGATTCCTGCGGGCGAAGCAAACCCTGCACCGCCTGTCGGTCCGGCTCTCGGGCAGCAGGGCGTAAACATCATGGAGTTCTGCAAGGCATTCAACTCGAAGACCGAGTCGCAGAAGGGCACCATAATACCGGTGATCATCTCCGTGTATGAAGACAGGTCCTTCAGCTTTGTCACAAAGACGCCTCCTGCGGCAACCCTGATCAAGAAGACCCTGAACCTGGAGAAAGGTTCCGGTGAGCCGAACAAGATAAAGGTGGGCGCTCTGAATAAAAAGCAGCTTGAGGAAATCGCTCGAACCAAGTTTGAAGATCTGAATGCAAATGATATACAGGCCGCAATGAATATCATTGCGGGGACTGCGCGAAACATGGGTGTGGACATTATCGAAAGCTGATCGAGGAGCAGAGAGGTGAGAAAAGGGAAGAAGATACGACAGTCCTATGACAAGATAGAGCGGGCGCGCATGTATTCCCTTGAGGAGGCAGTCAAGCTTCTCAAGGAGTTTCATTTCGCAAAGTTTGACGAAAGTGTTGAGATCGCGATCAACCTGAACATACAGCAAAAGCACACTGTCCGCGATACCACGGTGCTTCCCCACGGGACGGGGAAAAAGGTGAGGATTCTCGTATTTGCGAAGGCAGATAAAGCAAAGGAAGCGCAGGAAGCGGGAGCCGACCATGTGGGTGACGCTGACCTGATCGAGAAAATCAAGGGGGGGTGGTTCGATTTTGATGTGGCCCTCGCAACCCCGGATATGATGAAAGAGGTGGGGAAGATAGGACAGCTCCTTGGAAAACGTGGATTGATGCCGAACCCGAAGACTCAGACGGTGACCACTGACATCAAGAAAGCGGTTGAAGAGCTGAGAAAAGGAAGGATCGAGTTCCGGGCGGACAAGACGAAGATTGTGCATCTGGGAGTGGGGAAGATATCCATGGAGGAGCCCCAGCTGGTGGAAAACTGCAGGGCCCTGTATGAGAGCGTGCTTCACAAGAGACCTTCAGACCTGAAAGGCGAATATATAAAATCTGTCTACATCTCATCTTCAATGGGTCCAGGTATTAAAATCGATCACAAAGCAATCGCATGATCTGTTTCTATTCGCTGGGCAGATGCGGGGTGCATACCAGGGAGGTGAATGCGCGGGGGTTTGGTACCTGGGAGTGCATACCAGGCGTGTGTATAACCGGGGGGTGAATGCCCTGGGGTTTAACACCCGGCGGGCTGAGGACGAGGAAACCCTGACAAAACGACGGAGTAGAACATGGCGCAGCAGTGGAAAGTGGATAAAATCAATAAGAT
>Ga0180438_10004945_pt1 | contig 18859 bp, 15 predicted proteins | sample SS_ome_12_FD_132455 | JGI IMG/M metagenome (GOLD analysis project Ga0180438, IMG submission 132455) | Hypersaline lake sediment archaeal communities from the Salton Sea, California, USA - SS_3_D_2 metaG | ecosystem: Environmental > Aquatic > Non-marine Saline and Alkaline > Hypersaline >...
AAGTCCAGTCTCATCATCCAGGTTTCTGATGTCTCTGCTAGAAAAACAGCAAAGAGTGTAGCCGACATTATTGAACATAACGAGGGATGGAAGATGTTCTTCCCTCACATTATTCCCGACAAAGAACTGGGCTGGAGCGAGTCGGGCTACGAAGTGCGTGTTGCCGAATCGGATGACATGTCTTATTCCGACTGGCGCAGAATAAACTCGAAGCGAAGAGATCCTACATTCGTGGGATTGGGAAGAACCTCCAATGCGATCATTGGACGGCACCCAGATGGTGTCCTGATGATTGATGATCTAGACGACGAAAACACTACTAGGAGCGCGCGTGAACTAGAAAAAACTCATGACTTACTACAGGGCACCATCTTTCCTACCATTGTTCCCGATAAGACATGGGTGGTGTTTGTGGGAACTCCTTGGAATTACAGGGACACATTGAACTACGTCAAGTCAACTAATGAGTTTCATAAGATATGGACACCCGTGAAATCCAACGGCGATTTGACATGGCCTGAGGTTTTCAATGAGGAGGAGATTGAGCGACAAAGAAATCTGGCGACGGAAATACAGTTCGCCAGAATGTTCATGCTGGACCTAGAGGCGGCCAAGGGAAACATTCTAAAGAGAGAGTGGATTACAAAATACCCATACGAAAACATAAGACACGATTGGCCCGTTTATGCTGGAATAGATTACGCATCTACTCACGATCAGTTGAGAATTGGACAGGAAAGAGATTATTTCGCAATGGCATGGGGAGTTGTTACGCCAAATCAAACACTGGTACTTGTCGACGGGATAATGAAACATCTGACGCAGGCCGAGGCAGAACAGGAGGTTATTGCCACTGTACAGATGTTGCCTTATTTGAAAATAATCGGGGCCGAATCTATTGGCAAGGGAGAGGAATTTGTAACGCTTTTGAGGCGTGCACCAACTTTTATGCCATTGATGCCTATTCCATCGCACAAAGGGGATGCAAGAACAAAGGGTGGTAGATTTGAAAAAATCCTTGCGAGCATGTTTAGATTCAATCGAATTATGATTTCTGATAGATTTACAGAATTTATTAATCAGTTTATAGATCAATGGATTTCTTGGGATGGTACACAACTGGAACACGATGATGCGCTTGACGCAGTATATATGATGGTAAAGGCGGCGGAGGGGATGATAGCAGTTCCAAGGGTACAGCCATCCTCAGGTCTGTCGCCCATTTATGGAAAGAGAAAAAAGAAGGCAAGTCCCTGGAGTAATTTGAGAAAATGAATATCAAAGAGATAAAAGCAAAATCAGCATTGATGCTTAAGCACAACAAAAATCTTCACAAAATGCAGAAAAAATATGAGGAGATGGGCAGAATTCAATACGAACTTCCATCGCCTCTTAAAGACTTTGACTGGGCACTGCCAATGGTGGATTCGTCACCCTATGATGCCAAGCGTGGTGTAAAGCGTGCGCTGGCAAACTTGGCAATGAATATAAACATCCATCCCGTGAGTGTTTTGAAGGCACTGGATGGAGAATACGACGATGAGAGCAAGGCTGCGCGTGAAAAAGCGAACGACTGGGAGAAGGCAATCAAGTGGTCTATCGGGAGGACGGCGAGGCGCAGGGCTGCATTTTACGATTCGGTAATAGACAGCGGGACACTCTACCATGAGATTGTAGGACAACTTATCCACATTCCAACACAGATTAAGGCCAGAGGAAGTATAGGTAATGCCAGAGAGCGAGCCGCATTGAGGTTTGGCGAATGGACAATCAAACAGATGAACCCGCAGAATGTGAACGTAGACTATAGTGACTATATGCCAGAAAGGGTATTTTTCTGCCACAAAAAGACGGCACAGGAAATCGTTGACTTTTGGGGAGATGCGGCCAAGGAAATTAAAAACAGAATACAGAAAGAGCCGGATTACGCCAAAACGGAAATGAAAGAATGCGATTACGTAGACTATGAAAATCGTCTTGTTTGGATCGTTGAAGCGCGCGACGAAGTAGATGCGGAAGGTATTATCCTGTTAGGGCCGGAACCCTGGCTGACGATTAAAGCCGGAAACGACAAGGGCAAGCCTGTTCCATTCCTGCCGGTGATTGCTGTTGCGGGTGGGACGGACATTGATGAACTTCCAGAATTCCAGAGACAGCCCTTATTTTTCCCCATCGCTATGACAGAATCATGGGCCAACGCCAACATCGCCGGAACAATCGAGATGGCAGGGGCCATTGCAACGGCGCACAAGCCGGATCAGGTCATAACCTCGCCAAGAGGCGAAGATGCACCCACGGTAGATCATGGAGAGCCCGGTGGCGTTTTGAACTTGATGCCTGGCGAAGTTTACCAGCAAATCCAGAAAGCAGGATTAGATCCTGCCGTTATGGAAGTCAAAGACAGACTTTCAAACGCCATGCAGCGTTCTGCATTGGCAGACATTCTGGTAACAGGACAGCCGATGGGTGGCGTTGAGGCGTTTGCCGCCTACAACTTGCAAATTCAAATTGCCATAAGTTCGCTGGGCGACATCAAGCATCTGGCAGAAAGATACTACGAAAGCGCCATCGAAACCATGCTATTGCTCACATACTACACCGGCGGTGAAATCTCTGGATACGGCGACAGCTTGAAGAAATACGTGATAGATTCGGAACAGATTGATCCAGATTCAATCTATGTCAGCGTGGAACTGAAGACAGACGTTCCAGTAGACAGGCAGCAAAGAATAACTTCTGCACTGCAAATGGCCGACAGAATTCCATACGATCCTATTCGTATTCTGGAATTCTTGGGCGAATCAGACCCAGAGGGCGCCATCAGAGGATATAAACTATGGCAGATGGATCAGGCCGACATGGCAGGCAGACTACAACGAATTCAGGCCGAGGCGACTGGAGAATTGGAACAGTTGCGTCAGGCTGTGGGCATGATGCAGCAGCAAATGGCACAGATAGCACAGGCTCCTCCGGCACCGGAAAACGAGGGACTTGGCGTGGAGGGCGTGGAGGGGGAGATGTTCAATCCTGCCACGGGTGGCATGCCTGCCGCAATGGCTTCTCCTGGTGCTACGAGGGAGCTTCAGAGTGGCCGTGACAGGTACGGGAATTTGATAGCGCAACCTGGGGTAATCTAATGAAAACAGACAGGGATCTTTATATTGCGTGGTTAGAAGTACAGTTGGGAAACGGTGAGTTAGAAGAAGAATGGCGAGAGAGTCGCAGAGGTAAGAAAAATGCCAACAAAAGCACAGATGAGACAGAAGGGGTATTCGGGGCCGATAATACCAGAGGTGGAGGAGGAACCCCACTGGAGTAAAATCCCTATCCCACAGGTGGCCCAACCTCCTGTACCCAAAATTATAAGAGAGCAGAGAATAACCCAGAAAACAAGAATACCAACTGTAGATCCTTGGGATGCTTACAGGAGATGGCTGGAGGCTGGAAGACAGACTTTACCCACAACTCCTGCTTTGCCAACAAGGCAACCTAGTCTTTTGGGCGGAGGCTATTATGTTCCAATTGAAGAACCCCAAAGATGGGTTAACCCCCAGCCTGGGACATATTCTGGAGGCCCGCCTACCGCACCGTATATTGAAGATGTTTACAGCGAGTATTTAGGATTTGGCGCTAGGAGAGAGGCTGCGAAAACACCGAAGCCCGTAGAGCCAAGACCTCCTACAGAGGAAGAGTACAGAGGCGGCAAGGCTTTTCGAGAGCAAACTATAGGTGCCCGTGAAGAGGGCGTTATGGCACGCCGTGAAAATTATATGACAGATATGGTTTATCGGCAGATTTCAAATGCCATTGGCGCAGATATTATTGCATTTGGCGGGGCACAGCCTGGCAGGAAACTTGCAGAGGGAACAGGCGTTGTAAATATGAATCTTCTACCTGCCTATGTTCCTGACTTTGCACAACTTTATCTTGACAGATATGGTGTAACAAAAGAATTCATGGAGCGTTATTATACCTATGTTTATCAGGACGAAGCCAATCAGGGATGGGTAAAACTTGAAGAAACATATACGGGCGGAACTGGCGGTGGAAATGGCGGAAGCGTGGGATATTCCCCGTATATTAGAATGACAGGACCAGGATATTCAAGAAGTAGCACAAGTTCGGCGGGAAGATTGGTAAATTGGAGAATATAAATGGCATTGCCAGAACTAGAGAAGGGTGAAGGAACTAAGCCTCCGCCTTCTATTCCAAAACTGGATCTATCTAAACTGCCAGACCTCAAGGGAATTGGCGGTTTATCAGAGGAGGGATTAAGAAGACAAGAGCAATTCGCCTATCAGCAAGAAAAATACCACACTATTGATAATGAAGAATACGCATATGGATACACACAGCCTCTTATGGAGCCAGAGGCTATGCCCAATTGGGAGAAACTAAATTGGCTTGAGAGAACCATCGTCAATCATTTGCCAGGTTCGGATTCCGCTTTTGGTAAAGCATTGACGTGGTTCAGCGAAAGTCCTCTTGGGAAATTGCTTGAGTTTATTGATATAGGCGCAGAGGGTTTAGAGAGAGGCATTGGGTTTATAGCCCAGGCCGGACAGGCTTATTCTGACAAACTTATTGGAAACGAGGAGTCTTGGAATAACTTCAAGCAGAACTTAGAGGCTGCGTGGTACGCAGGCTCTTTTGCCGCAGATGTTACAGAACTTCCAAGATGGGACGGAGAGAAACTTAGTTGGCCCGAAGATCATGGCGCAGAAATATTGGTGCGAATGCGCCAGCAAATTGCCGATCAAATGGCAAGAGGTATAGATCCTGGCGAAGCATTAGTTAATGCGAAAGATAGTTACTACAATGACTTGGGTGCGCTTGCCATTAGGGGGCAGTTACGAGATGCGGCGTTTCATATTTTAGGCGATCCTTTGAATGCTTTTTTGGCGTGGCTAAAGCCCATAGAAAAGGCAAAAGTCTTTGTCATAAAAAATCTGGCAGGTAAAGCAGTTCCAGAAGAGTTACTTGCCCAATTGAATAAAGTTGATGATGTCATCAGAGTTGCTGAAGAAGCCGGTAATACAAAGAGAGTCGAGGAGCTTACGGCACTCAGAAAGGCTTATGAAACTTACCAGATAATGTCCCCAACAGAACAGAGAATTATGAAGCTCATGGGGGAAATTCCGACAACGGGAAGGTGGGGCAAGATTCTTGCCTCAAGGTGGAATCCATTTGGGCTTACGCCAGAGGCACGTGCAGCGAACATGGGCCACGATCTGGTAAACAATGTTATGACTCGCATCATCACGAATGACGCCTCGCCAGAAGAAATCATGCGTGCCCTCCAAAGAATCGCTGACGGAGTTGTATCACCCGAATTAGGCCACATAATTGTCTCGCCACAGGGAAGATATGTAAAAGGGATTATTGACGGAGTAGTTGCAGAGGGTGAAGGATTTATGAGGTACTGGACGGAAACAACACAATCCAGAGTATTACTTCACGGAATTGCCAATGCTTTAGGAGATGATCCATACAAGATTTTCACAAGGATTGTGGATGGCGAACAGGCAGCAACTTTAGAATTGCTTCTGAGAAAGGCTGAGGAACTTCCAGAATTCGGACAATCGCTGGATAACTTACTGGCAACGATGGGCAAAACAAGGGAGACTTTCACAGCGGAAGACTTGCTTGTTTCCATGCAAAAGTTTGGCGATGCCAAGATTTTAGATGAAAGTATCTTCAGGGCAAGCCTGATAAACACAATTGCTGACAGAGCAACGAAGATGGCGGTGCTTAAGTACGGCGTCAAAGCCAGAGGCTTTGCAAGAAAATTTGCAGACATGGTGAAGTCTGCCGAAACGCTTGGATTTCTAAAACTCAATCCATCTTATCCTATCAGAAACTTTATGAACAATGAGTTTACCATGCTTGCCAGAGGAGCCTGGGGATGGTGGAAAACCGGATGGGCAGATGATTTCTGGAAAGCATTTGGAATGGAGCCTACCAGACTGAGAAGTGGGTTTGGTCCTGCCGCCATCAAGGTTGGTGTTGTAGAAGGAAGTCCGGCAGATGTCGTTGGCGGAATTATTAGCGAGGCAACCACTGGCAAAAAGGGCTGGGTTGACAAGATTACCAGAAAATTCAGCGATACCCTGAAGGGCAAAAACGCCGCCGAGATTGCGGCAAGGATGGAGTCCAATGCCTCGCACAGAGCAATGACGGCTGGGGCGAAACGCTATCGTTCAACATATATGACAATTGCTGAAATGCCAGAAGAACTTGTTTCTGTTATTGGAAGAGAAAATGCGGAGATATTAAGGAAAGAACTTCGGGGCGCATTTACATTTGATGATGTAGACAATATCTTCTATAAAACAGACAACCTCAACATGGCGGATGGCGCTATACGCCTGGATGCGGATGAGTTTTTTGGCGGCGATATATCCAGAGTTATTCCAGAGGAGGAACTGGAGCCTATTGTCAAATCGGTAAAAGCCGCCTACGAGAAAGAGGGGCCAACTGGTGCGGCGAATGCTGCAAAGCTGGCAATAGAAGAAGTTAAAAACAAAATCTCATCTCAGACAGCCGAGGAACTGGAAGACATAATCGCAGAGATGGCGGCAAGAATTGAAGTTGGAAAATTTGATGAATTGCCCAATGCTGTATCCCAAACGATAGATGGCTTCCATGCCTCACACGAACGCATGAGCATTGAAACCGCAAGGGCGATGGACATTGTTAGAGAACTCAGGAAGGCAGATCCCGTACTTGCACACATGTATATCAGGGAACACTTTGCAAATACCGGAGAGTATTTTGCTAGAGAATTTAATCGTGTTCGTGCTGGAGTAAAAGGCATTACCAAGGGACTTGGAGATGAATTTCCTTACACGGATGATTTGATAACAAGAATCAATCAATGGCAGGATGGATGGAAAGACTTCTTCAAAGTGCGAAATGGCGAGTATGACAAGTTCTTCAGCGCACAACTGAAGGGCAAGGAATATGCCAAAACATTCGATCAGATTTCCACAGAACTGAACACTTTATACAGGGAAGCCGTAGAGAACGAGCAGAGAATCCGTGGACAACTGGACGAATTGATGGCACTTGTTTATCCAGAAGGCCCGCAAAGAGATATGTTTTTGACTTGGCGAGAAAAGATTGCTGATGCAGTTAGAGCCGATAGAGAATTGGTAATCAAATTCCGAGAGAACCCGCTGGACAATGGCGTGCCATTGTGGAAATTGCCGCCAGAGGCTAGAGGCAATGATTTGTGGGATGCTCATATGACAGAGCGAATCCAGCAATGGCGGGAAATATCCAGAATGAGCGACGAGGGTGCTGCTGCGATGCGAGGGAATCAAGCTGCGGCGTCTGCCTACTCTGCACCAAGACCTCCTGCTCCAGAGTTCGGAATGACGGATGACTTTGCCAGAGGAAACTATGAAAGCAGATGGAGACTGCTTGAAAGAGTAGAAGAAGAGGCCGACAGACTTGGCAAAAAGGCTGTTTATAATGCCAAGGGGGTAGAGGAAGAGGGCTTCTGGGTTACTGCAAAGAAAGGCGAATTTGCAACAAGCGTTAAATTGTCAGGACGCACAGATTTGGAGGCGCTTGAAAACTCAAGAGTTGCATTTATAGACCCTGATGACTGGGGGGATTATCAGTTGGCAGCCGCACGTGCAGAGGCGGCTAAGAGAGGAATAGATAATGCCGAAAGCCTGAGTAAATCTGAATTAGAGGGCCTTGGCGTATGGCAAGAAGATGTTGGCTTTATTCTGCCAGAACAGGCTGAATGGAAACCCATTGGTTCGTTTCCAGAAGAGGTTATTGCTGAGGCTCCTCCAACTGGAAGGACGGTGAATGCCATTCCAGGTTACAACGAAATAGTTCCAGAAAGATTGTTCTCAGGCAGAGGTATGGACCAACTCTTTGCTTTGAGAGGAGAGGACGCCATTAATTCTGTTCGAGATGCAGTCATAAGCCGAGGGGCAAGAAAGCCGCTCAAACTTGGGAATCTTGGTGAACAGGGCGAGGACTTGCTTCGTGCCTATGTTGCAAAAGCAAAGGGACATCTTGCAAACGAGAGATATGCAACAGTGAAGTTTGGCGAGTGGATGAGAGATAGCGCACTATTAAACTACAATCGCACCACAAACTTTGATACATGGCTACAGATGCTTATGCCTTATGAATTCTGGACCGTACACAGCGTATTCAACTGGGCATTACATTCTATTGATAGGCCAATGATGCTGGCTACATTCCTGAGAGTACAGAAACTTTTGGAAACGGGATGGCGGCCGGAGAAAGGATTACCCTCCAGGGTTAGGGGAAAGATAAGGCTTAACATGCCATTCATATCGGACATTTTCGGTGAATGGCTCGGAAATGAAATATTTGTTGATCCTCTATCCACGGCGCTTCCATTCAAGCAATGGTCCTACTGGGCAGAAGAACTTAATAGTCAATCCACGAGAGATAATGCAGTTGCGGAGAGGGTATTAGAGGGTCTGCTAAATGATGGAAAGGTTACTCAGGCACAATATAATGATGCGATGACAAATAAGCAAGGACCTGTCTGGGAAAGAGCATTGGTGCTGGCACAGCAAGACGATACAGAAAGACGGCTAAGCCCATTTGATTTTGTTTCCATGATGATAAGCCCTCATGCGCCGGTTCTGTGGGCCTACAATGCGATGAGGGATACACCAGAGGAAATTGGCCCATTCTTGCCCATCACTCGTTCCATCAAAGGCATTACATCTCTTTTTGGTGTAGGCCCTCCTGGCGGAGTAAACATCGAGGCTTCCATTCGCAGAGAGCTTGGGCTTCCAGAGTTCGATCAATGGGAAGATTACAGAGTAGACAGAATGATTACAAACATGATAGCAATGGGCGAAATCACACAGAGCGAAGCCCGAAGCGCCATGACACAAAGAAGTGGGCCAATATATGATGAAGCAAAACGAAAAGCCGGAATTCAATATGGCATAACGGCACTTGGCTCCACCATAGGCATTCCTGCACAAGCCTATCCGGAGGGCGAGGAAAGACTTCGTGTTGCAAAGGAAATGTATGAAGAAGCATGGAAAGGCTACGAGGCAACGGGCGATTACGAGTCTACGCTTGGAGAATTCCACAGACAAAACCCAGGATACGAGGAAAGAATTGCTCTATGGGATACGCCAGAGGAACGCTTGCGGAGATTTATGGTAGACGAGATATGGAATCTTTGGAACGAGATGCCCACATTGCACAAGTCCGAAACCGTAAATCAACTGGGAGAATTATTTGAAGAAGCATTCTTGAATAGAGAAACAAGAAATGTAGATGCTATTCCGGCTGACACACTCAACGCATGGATACAGATTATGGGCGGAGATCCGCCAGGGAAAGTTACATACAATGCCGACTTGACACCCATCAGTCTGACAAATCCTGAGATTGCTTGGGGAATGCAGGTTTTCTACGACACACGGGAGCGGATGTTCAACTACAAGGCCGTTGTGGCTCCTCTTTGGAATGATTATTTCAAGTTGGATAAAGAGGCTAGAAAAGAATTCTGGAACCTGAATCCCATTCTGGAAAGATATGTTGATTGGAGAAACGACTTCATGCTTCGCAATCCAGACATGGCGCCTTATATCGAAGATGATCCTGAAAAACGCCCGAAGTATGAGGATATTGAGGAAATGTATCAGGCTCTTGCCAATCAGCCCAACTTTACAGAACAGGAATATATGGCTATTATGGGAGAGCCATTGTATATGTTATTGATATCGGGAGAAGAATTACCTCCCGTCGCAAGACAAAAACTAAAACAACTAGAGGCAGATTATGGGATGAACTTTGAGCAAATGTTGACACAAGCACCACAATAAAATATACTGAAAAGGAGTAAAAAAGAATGACCGAGAAGAAACAGGACGACATTGTTTCGGGCGAAGAGGAAGCGAAGGTACCGCCAACACCTACAATTTCTGCTGGCTCTGAGCAAGCGGGTTCTAAGGAATCTGGGTTTGATGCGGAAGCATTTGAGAAAAAGTTCTTCGAGAGATTTGACGACATCCTAGACGGCAAAGTAGATGCAAGAGTCAAATCCATCAAGGATCGACGGTTCAACATGCTCAGTAAGGCCGAGGAAATCCTGGCTGCTGTTGAGGCCGCAGGCGGAGATCCCGAAAAGATTCGGGGAAAACTCGAAACGGATGAGCTATTGAATCGAATAGATAAACTTGAAGAACGTCTAAGTGGCGTTGGTGGCTCGACGGCCACGGTTGACGCTCAAGTGTTAGGGCAGAAAGATTTTGAAGCTCGTACCGCAAAAATTCTTGAAGAGGCCGGTATCCCGCTGGATGATCCAGAGGTGCTGGAGTTGAAAGAGTTGCCAGTTGCCAATGAGGGCGAATGGTATAGAAAACTAACAACTCTTGGCATCAAACGGGCCAAGCAGGGCGGCGTGACATCTTCAGCCGTTGTTGGCGACAAGGGCAAAGTATATGCTCCTGTCGAGGGCGACGAGTTATTGGCTCAGATTATGGAGTTGCAGAAGCACCCCGTAGCGAACGAAAAGCTGATAAAAGAGAAGATGGCGCAGGCCAGGGAGGCTGGACTCTTACCCTAAAAAATCTAAAAGGACAAATAAATGGCTACCGTAACACAGGTATCAACACTATCAAATAGCCTGAAAGTCCAACGGACGAACGATTATCAACGTGGCGGAATGCGGCGTCGTTTATACGACTTGCTTGCATCGCCTATTGACGAGACATCGGGGGCCGCCGGTGCCGCAAATGCTATGGCAGATTTGTGCAAAGGCGGGACGGTGCGATTGACCTTCCTGAGCGATATGGCAATCGGAACTACGCCATTGAGCGAAGTTCAGGATATTGCACCGCAAGTTCTCGATGACGCCTACAAAGACATCACGGTCAATATGTATGGTGACGGCATTCAGACCTCTCAAAAGGCTCTGATTGAATACTTCACCGACTACGACTCTCGCTCACCTGAAAAGGTGGGCCTGAACATGATGGAAGTTGTAGACTTCTTGGCGCTGGACGCTGCATTAGCTGGTAGTTTGTATTACCGCTATGCGGCTCGTGCGTCCTTGGACGCAGGCACAACGGCACATCGCGCAAGTGAAACTATCTTCGCGAATGTTGCCGCACGCCTCAGTCAGTTCAATGTCCCTGGTTGGGAAGGTGAAGGGCGCCCCAAGAACTGGGCTGCAATCACTGACCACTTCGTTTTAAACGATATGGCCGCAGGTGGCAATATCGTGAACGCTGCAATCTACCAGGACAAAGAAATGGTCTTGAATAACGAAGTCGGAAAGATTCATAGCTTCAAGATCATTGCAAGTGGCTGGGCGAAAATTCTTAATGGGGCAGGCATTGAGGGGCACACCCTGAATACAACTTTGTCTGCTGCCGCAACCAGATTATCCACGACTGTCAATCTGACTTCAACGACAAACCTGGCCGCTGGATACTGGCTAAATATCGGAACTCCAGAATCATCAACAACCTTCTATCCAAACAATGAGCGAGTGAAAGTCGCTTCCATCTCTTCCAAAGTAGCCACCATCGTTGGCGAAGGCGAGAATGGTGGACTTCGGTTTGCTCATGCTTCAGGCACTTCCGTCAACATCAAGGACAGTGTACACCTCATCATGTTTGGCGGGCCAGCGTCGCTTGCGAAAGTGTACGCTCCTGTCATCGGTGAGTTTGGAGAGTTGGTTGGACCGAAGCAGAAAGGCTTGGCAGATCAATGGACAAGCTACGCCTGGAAGTGGTTTGGTGGATACGGGATACCTGCCGAAAACGGCTTGTATCGCGCCGAAGTTTCCGTAAGCGAGGAGGCATAACATGGCTGGATCATTTGAAGGCTTAAGTGTACCTCTTCACGGAGGCTACCAAGCATACGAAGATGATGGAACAACTGTTTTCCTGACAGTTGATGCTGATGGTCAACACAACTTCGCATGGACAGACAAGGGGGCAGACAATTTCATTGCTGTAACCTTGGCTGATTCGACTGCGGTTTCGAGTGGTTACGTACAGGCGTTTTACGCAAACGTATCGACTACAGGTGCTTGGACTGGTGGACAACTCAACGTCTTTGCAGCAGACATCACTCTAAGTGGAACACCTCAGGAAGTATCTGGGATGTACCTGTACTTCTGTGAGACTGGAACTACAACCACAACGAGCATGCAGCTTAATGGTATTGTTGTGAACCTTGAGGAAATGGGCGGGAATTTAGTAAACCGTTCTGGAATCAAGATTTACTCTAACGATGCGGACTGTAGCGGCGACATTGACGCAGCCTTCAGCGCATACTGTTCTGGTGCAAGCGGAACGTTTAGATCGCTACTTAGTTGTGGTGGAAACACAGAGCCAGAGTATTTCTTTGAATACACTACAGCAATTGGTAGCTCAAGCAGAATGCTTTGTGACTACACAGCATCAACAAGTGCGACCATGGCTCTTAGGCTCTTGATTGACGGCTCGGTATACAACGTGCCGTGTGTGGCAGATAGCTGCTCGTAAAGGAGAAAAATATGAAATTGTCTGTGCTGGAAAGGGTTGTTGCCCTTAGCGTCCTCCCTAGAGAGGGGAGTTATGTAACGCTCCGTATTATGAATGATTTAAGAAACAGTCTTTCATTTACGGAAGATGAACTCAAGAAGTTTGGAATAAGCCAAAATGGCGGCAATACATCTTGGGAAATAGACGGCGAATCAGAAATCCCCATCGGGGAGAAAGCGACAGACATTATCATCGAATCACTTAAAAAACTGGACAAACAAGAGAAACTTCCCGCAGAGGGGGTTTCTCTCTACGAAAAGTTTATAAAAACTGAATAGAAAGGATGACTGGGGGCAGACGCAAATGCCCCCAGCAAACCTTTATGACGATTAAAAACTGTCCAATGTGCGGTACGCCGTGCCGAATCATGTATCGTGAAGACGGCTCGGCAGACCACTATAAGCCGCTTGAATTGGACGAACTGAACGCCAATGCACCGCCAATCCCCGAACCACTACGGGACTGGCTGAGAATAAAAAGAAAGGGCAAGAATACAGTTGCTCTTGTGGGTTCTGCTCATACCTCTGGTGGTTGGGCACCTTACGGCGAAATAGATGTGTGGTGTTCCAACGAAATGCACGGGAAAGTTTGGTGCAAAGAGGAAGGTGCTACAGGATGGTTTCAATTACATCCTAAATGGTCGTTCACAACAGAGCATCGCTTCGATCATTGGGGATGGCTACAGAAAGAACATCCATTCCCGATATATATGCAAAGAAAATATGACGATGTACCATCTTGCGAGGTTTATCCTTTGCGAGAGATACAGTCGAACCTGTTAGGTAGTTTTGTTCGAGGCGAAGCGGTTATGAGAAAACTGTTTACCTCGACATTTTCTTATATGGTTGCGCTGGCAATCTACAAGGGTTATGAGAGGATTGAATTATACGGAATAGAACTTGCGCTCGGTGCAGAATGGGAATATCAGAGAGAGACTATGGCTTTTTGGATTGGTAAAGCAAGTGGAATGAATATAGAGGTATGGATGCCAGAGGCGTGTGCGTTATTGCTTCAGCCGCTATATGCTTACGAGGAAGTTAGAAAAGGTAATACAGGAGAAGTGCTTTTGCCTCCTGATGGGTGGAAAGAATGACAATACAAAGATTGGTACAGGGTTATTTTAACAACGACGAAACGGAAATAGAAAGGCTCGGTAATATAATTGAATACCTGAACGTGCAACCTTGTGACGAGTTGACGGTGCAAGAGGGAGATCCTCCTGTACCGGTAGATTTAGATTATTTTTCATTGATAGCCGTACTACATAGAATATGTGTGAAGTTGAATAACCTAGAAAATCCGTAGAAAGGGATACTTTGATACTCAACCTTGGTTGTGGGCGAAGGCCAATTCTTTTAGACGACACGATCAATCACGATTTGCATAAACATGCGGATTACGTTGATGTAGCACACGACTTGGACGAATACCCCTGGCCGTGGGGTGACGAAACGGCTGACACGATATACGCTAAAGACGTATTGGAGCACCTTAACAATTTAGTAAAGTCTCTTGAAGAATGCTGGAGAATACTGATTCCAGGTGGAATGCTTTACCTGTCGGTACCGCACTGGAACTTCGATGTAAGTCATCGTGACCCGACGCATAAGTGGTTCCTCACAATGAAGAGTATGGATTACTTTATACGAGGAACGTCGCTGGAGAGGGACTTCGGTTATTACAGTCCGATGCGTTGGATACTGCACAAGGGAGAGGTGGTAGGAAGCGACATAAGATGGGCAATGGAAAAAGACGAGCCTTCTACGTAATCGGTCCAGAGTCAAGCGGGACAAGGATGATGGCAAAAGCCCTTATTCGTTCTGGCGTGTACGGAGATGCAAGCCATACACAGCGAATGGACTTTCTGGATTTTTCTGGAAGGCCGAATGAAATCATGTTTCGCAACAGCATACCACACGCCCATGTGATGATGCCAATAGCCGACATCACGAAAAAGATGGAGGCTTGTGGCTATGAGGTTATCCACGTCTTGATTGATAGAGAGGACAAGTATCTGCTACTTTCAAAAGTAAAGCGTGGACACAGGCCGGACATTGAAGTGGCTAAAGAAAATCTTCCGCTGGAGAGGGCGCACATAGAAGAGCAGATGAAAGAAATGGGCGTAGATCCAATACGAGTAAAGTATGAGGATTTCGTTGGTAGCGCAGAGGTAAGACGAGAATTGTTTGAAAAACTTTCTTTACCAGAACCAAACATGCACTTTTGGAATGCAAACGACACGTATTAGAAAGGACTACAATGAACATTGCATGGCATAGCGCACCAGCCTATTTCCCAACAGGCTATGGCGTCCAGACTAACGGATTTGTCCGTAGGCTGATGGGCCTTGGACATAGCGTGGTGGTTATCACTACAACAGCATCAGTGGGCGTAACGTGGGAAGGGATAGTCCATGTTCCAGGCGGGCCAGAACATCCAGCATTGAACGGAATGGTGGAGTGGCCCAAAAGACTGCCAATAGATACAATGATAACTCTCATTGATGCCTGGGTGATACCGCCAGAGTATCTTGAGGAACTGAAAGTAATGGGAATAAAGTGGTGCCCATATTCACCAGTAGACCACGACCCAATTCCACCTGATATCGAGAAGATACTGCGTTATGGGGACTACACGCTTGCGATGAGTCCCTTTGCGCTTAGAGAGTTTGAGAGGGTGGAACTACCGAACCCTCGCTACCTACCGCATGGAGTTGAAACAAGAGTATTCTTTCCGAGGCCACAGCACAAAGAGATGTTTCAGGCAAGGAATATGTTTGTTGCGGGGATGGTGTCTACAAACGTAGAATCGATAGGACGCAAGGGCTTTCGATATGCTTTTGACGCATGGGAGAAATTCTACAAGAAACACGACGATGTGCGATTGTACATCCACTGTGATTCGACAAGACAATCCGGCGGATTAAACTTGGTGCAGATGGCACAGCAAAGAGGCTTTATGCCATACTCTCCCGATATGTGGATGCTTCAATCGAACATCCCGCCGGAGAAGATGGCAGAGATTTACAGCACGTTTGACGTTTTGTTGATGCCCTCAGGTGGCGAGGGATTTGGCATACCGCTGATTGAAGCGCAGGCGTGTGGTACGCCGGTAATCGCACAGGACTTTACTGCGCCTGCCGATTTGGTGGGTGCGGGGTGGCTAATACCCAGCATTGGTACGCAGTCCACGCCCATGAATTCCTACTGGGGGATACCGGACACGGACAAAATTGTAGATGCGCTGGAAGAGGCATATGACTTATGGAAAGCGGGGAAACTGCGTAAGGAGATGAGAGATAAGGCAGTTGAATTTGCATCGGATTTCGACTTTGATATTATTACAGAGAAATATTTTATACCATTGATAGAGGAAATAGATTATGGCGAAACGACGGCACCGAAAACCAAAACTTCGGAGAGTGATGAACGAGGTGGACAAGAGGCCATCAACGACATATCAGAGTAAAGAATTTATCATTGCCAACACCAGTAAGCGGGATATTCGACAAGTCGAGGTTGGTGGCAAGAAAATAGATTTGTATTCAAGCGGTGCGACAACGTATGATCCTGTTCTTGCCGGAGAAATAAAGGACAAATACAAGGACGATCCTGCAATAATGGTTATCAACAAGTCGCATGTTCGTCCAGACGGATACGGCAAAACACACCACACAGTACCGGCATTGCCGTGGAAAGATGAATAACGTATTTGTTTCTACCGTTCCGAAGTCAGGCACACATTTGCTTTATCATATTCTGGGTTGGCCGGAGGATGGGGGCGAATTGACAAACATGGGAATAAAATTTGGGAAAGGACAATATGCTGCACATGCGCCCTATTCAAAAATCCACTCGGATAAGGTAAGAATATTCTTGCGGAGACATCCTGGGGATATATTGGTAAGCTGGATGTACTTCTTAAAAACTGTTGGAGAGTACGACAAGAGAGGGCCTTTCAACTTTCCAGAATTAGCGGATAGAGGAATGGATGTGCATAAGTCAAGGGACAAATTGAACTTTTTACTTATCTATGCCAAGCCAATAATTGAGAAATTCATAGGATGGATGGGTGATGACAAGGTACACAAACTAAGATACGAGGACTTAATAACAAATCCCGAAGAAGCACTTGCCACCGTGGCACATGATTTAGGATGTTCGCTCGACGTGATGGTGGAAAGATCAAAGTTCAGAGGCGGTAGAACATTTCGGGCAGGACGAATTGGAGATTGGAAAGACGAATTCAAAAAGCACCATCTAGTAAAGTTTAAGAGAAACTATGGCGAGATCATGGATGCTTTTGGCTATTAGGGGTATGCTTGCAACACAGAAAAGTGCAGGTATACAGGTGAAGGTTTTGTCTGTTCAGGCATACCCCGAAATTTAGGAGAAATAAATGACAACTCTTAGCGACATACTACAGGAAGTATTAATCAACCTTGGCGACTTCAGAGAGGGTATGGCCACCGGTGGCACCACGGCTACGGTTGTGGATTCTACGCTTGGTGGTGTGGACGACGACTACAACAACGGAACTGTATTCATTACCTACGATGCGGGTGGTGCTGCCGCTGCACCGGAGGGCCAATTTGCCCAGGTGACAGATTATACAGCCGACACCGGAACAATCACCTGTGCTGCCAGCTCGTTCACGGTATCTCCTGCGGCTGGTGATTATTATGGAGTTTCAACGAGGGATTGGCCTCTCTATAAATTAATTAGTTTGGTTAATAATGCACTCAATGGCATTGGACTTATCACGCTGACAGATACAACCACGCTGGATACAGCGGCTTCGCAAACAGAATATGCCTGTGCTACGGACTGGAAACATTCGGAGCCTATCAGAATAGACCTCCAGAGAAACACGGCAGATTCGGACGACAACCGCTGGAAAATGCTGGATAGAGGTTTGTGGGAGTATATTCCTGCCGCTGCCGGAAGTACCGGCTTGATAGTTTTCTGGGACCAGCCCATATCCAGCAGAGGCTTACGTGTTTGGTACAGGGACTATCATCCGGCAGTGAGGACTTACAGTAGCACTATTTATGAGGCTATTCATGCAGAACATCTCGTCTGGGAAACGGTTTACAGGGCATTGAGGTGGAGGAAGGGGATGCAGGATGCGCCTTCGGGCATCGAGGATATGTTGCGAGAGGCCGATCAAAGACGACTAGAATACGGCCTGAAGTTCAGGCCAAGGCAAGAAAAGCGGAGAGGAAAACTTTTGATTTTGGGCGGTAGACGAGACACAGATTCAATAGCTGCACCAGATCCGCCATAAGGATAATAAATGCCCACGGTATCAGTAAATTCTTCACAAAAAGATAATACACACGATATTTCGTTGTCGGATGGAACAACGACTCACGGCTACATTATAGACAGCGCACGAGATTGCATCGAGAGTTCGTATGTTCCATCTTCCATTCAGACTTCGCAGGGGCGCAGAGGCTATGATAGTTTTGAAGCACCCTACACTTCGGTAGATCAGACAGATTGGACAGGGGGGAGAGGACAGCTTAAGTACCAACAGCCCCCAGAAGGCGACCCTACCAAGTTCTATGACAGCTACAACATGTGGACATTGACGCCTGGGCTGATGTGTCCTGCGCCATTGTGGAGATTTGCCGACGGGCTTCGAGATAATAATACTTTCATGCCTGGCGAGAAATTGAGCGCTGGCGCAGAAAGCACGCGCAGTGCCACGGTGACATGGCAGTCTCTTAGTGGCGACGACACCACTAGATATATTGCGCACAAATTCACAACTGGTGCCAATGCCTATGATGTCGAAAGTGTTACTCTATTGCTTAGATATTACAAAGATAGCGACAATAATTATCCTGGCACATTGACGGTGGCTATTCACGCAGACGACAGCGGAGATCCTAATGCGACGGCATTGACAAACGGAACAGTAACGCTTGCTCTTTCAAGCACAAACGATTCTAAAATAATGCCAGAGGGCGATCTTGTTGGACAGTTGGTTAGTTTCGTGTTTTCTACTGCGCCTTCCCTGTCGGCTACAACAGATTACTGGGTTGTTGTATTTTGTGCCGCAACAGATGATGCTACGGCAGCCTCAGATGATCCATACTTTGAGATTGCATGGGGCGACAACGGCGGCACCAGTAAGCAAAAATCTACCATCGGTAGTTGGGGGGCGTCAACCTATGACTTCTACTACCGTGTCACTGAGGCAGTAGCAGATAGCAAGTTTCACTTCTTTGAATACAAGCGAGGATTGTATGCAGCCACGGAGCCACTGGCGGGCGGGGCTGGCAAAATCTACATCAA
>Ga0180438_10004947_pt1 | contig 18858 bp, 16 predicted proteins | sample SS_ome_12_FD_132455 | JGI IMG/M metagenome (GOLD analysis project Ga0180438, IMG submission 132455) | Hypersaline lake sediment archaeal communities from the Salton Sea, California, USA - SS_3_D_2 metaG | ecosystem: Environmental > Aquatic > Non-marine Saline and Alkaline > Hypersaline >...
GACGATGACGACGACGATGACGACGACGATGACGATGACGACGACGATGACGACGACGATGACGACGACGACGACGATGACGATGACGATGACGATGACGATGACGACGACGATGACGATGACGACGACGATGATGACGACGACGATGACGACGACGATGATGACGACGACGACGATGACGACGACGACGATGACGACGACGATGACGATGACGACGACGATGACGACGACGATGACGACGACGATGACGACGACGATGACGACGACGATGATGACGACGATGATGACGATGACGATTAATCGTTTTGAAATCGCAAATACTTATTCGGCTTGCTGGGCGGCAGGACATTGGATCCTGCCGTCCTTTTCTTTATCTGGGATTTAGGGGGGAAGGCTGGAGGAGCGCTATGACCGTGGTGTCATAGTTGCGGGAAAGTTAGTGGAGTGCAGGCGGCACACCTGGTTTCCACGTTTGATTGGTTGTATTCTGTCGCCAGCGTGTAATAGTCCTGAGAACGTTATTGCTGTGCAGCAAAGACAGCAAAGTCGGCAAAGTTGACCGCGCCGTCGAAGTTCAGGTCGGCCTGGTTATACCCCGGCTCGCCCGAAATACCCTGCCACAGCCAATGGCGCACGAAAGTAGCCGGGTCAGTTTTGGGTCTGGTCTGATTCGGGGGAAGGGAGGTTGAGCCTTCGTTTCTGCCGTTGTTGAACGACCAGGCGTGGGTGGCGACGCCGCGTCGGTCCCAGTGGTAAGTCGGTCCCTCGGCCCTGAAGCCGGTGTAGAGCCGGCCCTCCCTGTGTGGATCGGTTTCCCACAACGAGGCGATCCGCTCAAAACCGTTCGGCCAGTAGTGCGCCCACTTGCTGTCCTTAGACTGATGCTGCCATTCCCAGAGCCTGATGCCATTCGGCGTCCAGAACGTTTCAGTTCCTCTTTTCCTGCCGTTTTCATAGTGACACACATATTGCCTGCCCCCGTCCTCGTAGTAGAATGTCTCCTTGCCTTGCAACAGGTATCTACCGTTGGTGCAGATCCGAGCGCTCCATTTGGCGCGGAGCGCTCCGGAAGGATAGTACTCGGTGTAGTCCTTAACCGTCCCGCCGGTCGTCTCAGGAGGAATGTCACCCTCGCCGGAGAATATCCACGCCTCATTCAGCTCATAATGGAGACAAGGATGTGTCATCGTCGAGAGTATGTGAAGGACGCCGTTTGGCGCCTGGCGAATCGACGAATAGCCGAGTGTGCCGTCGTTATCGTCTTCTTCGTGAGGCAGCGTCACCGCCAGATTCTTTATGTGCCAGCTGTCACCGTCATTTTCCGAGACGGCGACAATGGCGCCGCGATTATAGTCAACTCTGGGTCGGTCCCCGTCGCGATGCTGAGCATCGCTGCAGAATGCGAGCCTGCCGTTTTGCATGCGTATCACGCAAGGTCGCTGATTGCTTCCGAGTTCGGGGAACGGCGTCCTCTCTTCGTCACGCCAGCTTCTTCCCCAGTCGCTGGATGTGGTCTGCGGCATGTAATCGTCGATTTCCGTATTCTTGCCTCCGATAGAGAGGACTTTGGTATTGTTGTCGACCATAACCACGGTAGAGTGACGCCCGTTCGTTCTGCCGCCCTGGTCGCGCCAGGTTGTGTCATTGTCCGTGCTTCTCCACAGGAGGCTTTCGCCGCCGTCACCGTCCATGGCAAAGTAAAGATTTCCGCTCGCGTCGCGAAAAGCATTCTGGCACGGCTGCGGCGTAAAGCTGTCCGGCTCATTTTCAAGATGAGGCAGCCACAGTTTCCAGGTTGCCCGTTGTCTTTCGAGAAAGCCACCCTGAACGGCAGCCTCTCTGCGTCATCGATTCGGCCACCGCCGAAGAACCAGACGTCGGCACCATTCTTGGTCCAGAGAAGGACGCTCTGTTCGTTCATGTGCTTGAAGTCGTAGAACAGTTCCGGCATCTCCCACATATCCGAGCCGTACTGAAGACGGGCCTGGATGAATTTGACGTCGTCGGCGAACTCGTCGTCGGTGTCGATGGCGCTGAAGAAAACGGCCAAGGCGTCGCCGTTTGGCATTATTTCGAAGCCCGGTGAATGCTGGTGGAAGACCGTCGCCGGACAGCCGCCCATAAGTGCGAAGTCACCATCGTCATCATTATCCGGCGGCAGCGGCAGTGCAAACCGCACCGTAAAGTACGGAACGTTCGGGTTAGGCCCCTGCTGTGCGGCGCTGGTGCTCTGCTTGACCGCCGCCTGGTTGAAAACCGGCGGACTGACATACGGATTCGCCGGCTGATCAGCCACCATCACGACGTGAAAACTCATTTCAGGGAGAGGCCACTCCCCGCCCCTGGTATTGGTCGGAAACGCCTCGCGGTCTTCGCCGTCTCTTCGCACCACCTTACACAGGCCGGTCTGCGGCCCCATCGGATCAACCTGCGCCAGTCTGTTATGGAACGTTCCGTGCCAGTCGTTCGTCCACTCTCTGCTCGACATCCCTGCCACCCCCTGCGGATTCTGGTGGACGTATTTCCACTCCGCCTCGGTTGGCAGACGATACGTGCGCCCCTCACGGCTGCTCAGCCACCGGCAGAAGGCGTTGGCCTGGTCCCACGTGATGTTGGATTCAGAGCCGCCGATGCCCGCCTGCTCGTAATGGCTCTGGGTAAGCCTTCAAGCACTCAAACTTGGCAGTTTTTTCACAAGTCTCTTGCCTATTTTTGATCGCGTTGTTGTAACTTTTGTCCACCTAATCACTTACGGAAAGCACGGTCTGTTTTTCCAAGCAAGGTAAATCAAACAAATGATTATCGTCCCAGAAGTTGTAGATCAATCAAGGTTCGCCGGATCGAGCTACTGAGAATGTGTAAGTCGCAGGTTACTCGGTGAAGTACTTTGCCATTCTGGGGGGGTGGCCGAGAAGCTCGGTGAAGTGGTAGATCAGAATCTTCTCAATTTCGTTAAGCGTTTTTTCATTTGCCTTTCCGATCAGCTTCAGATCAGCCATCGCGTTTGCGGCTTGAGCGTTCAGCCTGATTCTATCGGGGAAGCCGGCCTCACAGTCTATACAGAGCAGCCCGTTGGCGGTGCTGGTGAAGTGAGCCTCTCGCCAGTGGCTATCATATCGGCGCTTACAATTCGTGCAGGCGTCCAAGATCGGCTTGAGGCCCACCTGCTTGAGCAAGGACAACTGGAACAGTATCAGAAGCGCCAATGCGGTGGGCCGGTCGGGCGCTTCGGTGGTATCTTGAAGAAACTGGCTGAAGTTGTTGAAAAGTTCCGGGTGCGGGTCATATTCGTCCGTCAGACTATTCAACAGTTCGGCGGCGAAATAGGAACAGTTCAAGGCATAAAGGCCGAGTTCGTATTTAGCCGGCGGCATTTCGTACTTTGCCGCAGGGCCAGGCTGTTGTTGGAACTCTGTGAGTACGGCAAGCCCTCTTTCGGGCGCGTGTGAGAAGACGATTTGGCCTTTGGAGAATATTTCGATGGGGCCGTCAAACGCCGATTTTGGTCTTTTCGAGCCTTTGGCGATGGCGCTTATCTTGCCGGTGGCTCTTGTGAAAAACGAAGCGACCTGAGAGGTCTCGGAGTAATCGACCGCGCGTATGCAGATAGCCAGGTCCTTAATCAACATATTACCGCTCAGAAATTATCTGGATTCTGATGCGTTTTATTCTTCTTGCTTCGGCCGAACGGATGGTGAATTTCAAATTGTCGTAATCGAAGGTTTCACCGGTCTTTGGAACATAGCCGAGATGCGAGAAAACGAATCCGCCCACAGTGTCATAATCCTCGTCTTCGGGCAGATTCAACTCGAAGTCGTCATTAAGGTCATCGATGTAGGTTCTGGCATCGGCTTCGATGGTGTTCTGGTCAATTTTTCTCACAGGTTTGGGCGGTGCTTTTTCGTACTCGTCGGTTATTTCGCCGACGAGCTCTTCGAGAATGTCCTCGATGGTGACGATTCCAGCCGTTCCGCCGTATTCGTCGAGCACGACCGCTATGTGCAGCTTTTCGTTTTGGAATTCGTGAAGCAGGACCCTTAGCGGCTTTGTTTCCGGTACAAAATACGCCTGGCGTATTTTGTCTCGCAGCCTGAAGTCGGCGCCGGATTTTCCCACCTCGGTCAGCAGGTCCTTTGCGTAGATAAGCCCGATTATATTGTCAATGTTGTCTTCGTAGACAGGCAGACGGGAATGGCCTGCGGCGATAGTGATGTCCAGAACGGTCTGCAGGTCGGAATCGGCTTCCACGGCAACGATGTCGGTGCGAGGCGTCATAATCTCATCGGCTGTGGTGTCACTTAGCTCCAAGACGTTCTCAATCATCTCCTGCTCTTCTTCGTCGACGACCCCGGCCATTCTTCGCTGCTCGAGTTCGGTCAGGAATTCTTCCTGTTTCTCTTCCTGTTGTTCCTCAGGCGTAGCTTCCGCTACGCCGGCGAGTCTGCGTACAAGGGCGTCGGTGAATCTGAGGACGTAGAGAATCGGATGGACCAGCGCCGCCGAGAACACGAACAGTCGGTATGTTCGGCTAAGGAATATCTCGCCCCCGTATTTTGCCCAGGCGTGAGGTATCGTGAGGCTGAAAACCAGAAATATAGGAATTGCGACAACAAGCGCCAGCAGCAGACGCCACCGGTCGAGGGTCGAAGGTAAAGGGCGGGTTTCCGTGATTGGGGCGCCAAGTGTCGTAAAAGCCGCCAGCAGCAAGAGCAATATGCACACATTAAAGATGATACGGTACAGAGAGCAGGCCAAAACGAGTTTTTCAACATCTGCCTCGAGCTTATCGACCCGGTTTTCCTTGTTTATTGCTTTGAATGCATCCTGTAATCTGGCGCGTGAAAAAGTACGGAGCGTTATTGCGCCGGTGGAGAAAAACAATGCGCCGGCCGTGAAAAGGCATATCAGAAATGCTGTCACGGTTATAGTCACTTGCCGTCCTTTCGGTTATTTATCCAATTGGAGCTTATCCATCGCGAGGTTCACTCAGAATTATATACCGGCCCGTAGCCCTGTTGTTGCAGGATTTCGTCTTCGGTACGGTGCATTTTTTTTGCCTGCGTTTCTTCACCATCGTCGAAGCCGAGATTATGGAGGATGCCGTGTGTTACGTAAAGCGCCAGTTCGGCTTGGGCCGAGTGGCCTCGCAACTCTGCCTGTCTGATGGCCATCCGGCCGTTGACGAGAAGCTCGAACGATCTGTAGGATTCGGTGTCGTCCGACAAGTCGAAACTCAAACAGTCGGTGGTATCGTCACACTCGAGGAATTGCTTGTTAAGCCTGCGTATTTGAGCGTCGTCAACTATTGCGATGCCAACGGTTGCCCTTTTGAGGGAGAAACGCTTGCATATGGCCTTGACCAGTCTTGCGAGGGCGGCCCGGTCAACCTCCAGTTCTTTGAAATCATCAGTGATTTGAACAACTATGTCGTCGTCTTCTGTTTCGTCTCGCATAATTATCAGTCAGCTTTCTGCTCGATTTCTTCGGTCTCAGAGGGCACTTCTTCCGACTCGTCGGGTAATTTTGGATATGCAATTCTTGCGTGATAATGCGCCGCGAGAGACTTCGATATGCTTGCCTCTATCTGGCTCAATTCCCTCAGCGACAAATCGCATTCGTCGAATTGCCCGTCCTGGAGGCGCTTCATGGCCATATTGTGCACAACAGTCTCTATTCTTGCCGGAGTCAGTTCCGCCAGAGACCTGGTCGCGCCTTCGGCGGCGTCAGCCAGCATTACGATGGCAGCTTCTTTTGTTCGCGGTTTGGGCCCGGCATATCTGAATTCACTTTCGGAAGGTTCGGAAGCCGCCTTTGAATTCCTGGTTTTCAACCTCCTGGCCTCATTGTAAAAATATTCCACCAGCGTGGTACCATGATGCGTCTCGATAAACTGCCGAAGCACAGCCGGCAGGCTGTATTCCCTGGCCATTTCTATGCCGTCCTTTACGTGCCCTACGATAACCAATTGACTCATCGCAGGTGAAAGCTCCCTGTGCCGACTTGTCGGGCCAAGCTGGTTCTCGACGAAGTATGTGGGTTTGTTGATCTTTCCGATATCGTGGTAATATGCCCCAACCCTGCACAACAGTCCGTTTCGTCCGATCGCCTCGGCGGCGGCTTCGGCAATGGTGCCGACCAGCAGACTGTGACTGAACGTGCCCGGTGCTTCCATCGCAAGCCTTTTGAGCAGGGGCTGATTCGCGTCACTATAGTCGAGCAGGGTCATGCTTGTGGCTATTCGAAAGATTCTTTCAATCAGCGGCAGCAGGCTTTGAATGAGCAGGCCGACCAGAAGTGCTGCAAGTGCGTGAAAGCCCGCATTTTGAGAAATCTCGCCAATCGTCGCCGTCGGAGAAAGGTGTCCCCAGGCAAACGCCGTCAGAAATACTATTGCCGCGGCGAGGCTGCTGACCTTGAGCAGTTTCATTCTCGTTCGGATCTCTCGCAACGAAAAGCAACAGGTGAAAACACCTGCGAGCATCGTCAGAAACAGGCCGATGTCCATCACCGGTCTGACAACGAAGGGGGCAAGCAGACAGTAGAAAAGACTCATTCCTATTGCGAAGCGCTGTTCGTAGGCGATCGTCAAAATGATTGCGGTTGTGACTGCCGTGCCGGTTCCCCATGCGGTCTGGCCGGTGAGCAATATGCCCAGCTTTGCCGCCGCCAGGAGCATTAAAAACACGCCGGCAAGCGCCAAGGCCCTGGCGTGGTTTCTTATCACCCGGCTCTGGTAGTGAGAAATGTAGAAGCAGGCAGCGGTTGAAATCAGCACTATCAATACGGCTATGGGAATTACGTCAAAATACTTCCGCTGGCGGACCAGGTCAAAGGAAAGAATAGCTATGCAGAATATGACGAACAAAACGGCCATAAGCAGCGAAATCATGTGGTCCATATCGGCCAGGCGACCTATCTGCGAGAAGCGCTCGGCCACGATGGTCTTGCGCAATTGACTTCGCCGGGAACTCGTTTTCTTCAATAATCCCATCAGTCTATCTCTGCCGGGGAAACAACCAACCAAATCACCGTAGTGAGGAAATCATGCTTTTCGATTCTGCGCGCGGCCCAGTGACTCACGCTTCTTGTATGCGCGCACAATATTTGTAACCAATTTGTGCCTTACGATATCCTGCTGCGTTAGTTCGACAGTGCCTATGCCTCTTATTCTTCTTAAAAGTTGTATCGCCTCTACCATTCCGCTTTTTTGTCCCGGATCAAGGTCGATTTGCGTTACGTCTCCGGTAATAATCATTTTCGAGCCCTGGCCCAGTCTCGTCAAAACCATCAGCATCTGCAGAACGGATGTATTCTGAGCTTCGTCGCAGATTATGACCGCTTCGTTCAGTGTTCTGCCCCTCATAAAGGCCAGGGGTATAATCTCGATAACGTCCAGTTCCATGAACTTTTTCATCTGCGTAAAGCTCATCATATCTTCAAGCGCGTCGAACAGGGGGCGAAGATAAGGATTAACCTTTGCCTGAATATCACCGGGCAAAAAACCGAGTTTCTCGCCAGCTTCGACGGCGGGGCGCGCAAGTACGACTTTCCTGATCTGCTTTTTTTTGAGCATCGAGACGGCAACAGCGACAGCCAGATAGGTTTTTCCTGTTCCCGCCGGCCCAACGCAGAAGGTGAGGTCGTTTGCGAGCATGGTTTTTATGTATCTGAGTTGTCCCTTGGTAGACGGTTCAACAACTCTCTTGTGGGAATATACGCTCAGGGTCTGACTTGGTGGCGCTGCGGGAGGTGTCTTTGCCTGGGCTAAAAATGCCGTAACGTCGCCGGCTGTGAGCGAACCGTGTCTGAGCAGATGCTTCTGCATCCTCTCGATAATTTCAACCGCTCTGTTCGCAGCTTTTTCGCTGCCGGTTATCGTAAGGTTGCCGTTTCGGGCGGTAATCCGCACGCCGAGGTTCGCTCTCAACAGGCGAAGATGTTCATCCGCCGGGCCGAAGAGTTCAAGCGGCCTATTAGCCGACTCCAATTGTTTGGTTACTTCCAAAATACTTTTCCCTTATCGAGAACTGCACATAAAAAACACGTAGGCAAACAATCCCGCTACAAGCGGCGAATCAATGATGTCCAGCACTCCGCCGAAGCCGGGGACATTATGTGCTGAGTCTTTTTTTTCAGCGTCTCGTTTTATCATAGATTCGGCCAAATCGCCGAGTTGCCCTATAAATGCAAAACAAAAACCAAAAATCATTGCCAACCACCAGACCATTATACCACGGCCGAGTGCAAAGGCTACAGCAACAATCACCGCAACGATCACTGCTCCAGCCATGCCTTCCCAGGTTTTTCCCGGGCTGATCCTCGCGGAGAACTTGTGCCTTCCGAAAAGCCTGCCGAATGCGTAAGCCCCTACATCTGAGGACTTTACGACAAATACGAACATCAGGAGGGGCCAGAGACCGAAGTCGATCCTCACCCCCAGAACAAACGCGCTGAGCAGCCCCAGATAAACGATCGAAAATAAATTGGCCCCGCAGTTTGCTATAACGCTTGAGGTCCCATAACAAACATTATGAAACAGCAAGCACGCAAGCATTGAGGATGCACAGACCACAGACACATAGAGGTGAGGTTCGAAACAGAGCACTCTCGGCCAGTACCAGGTGGTGGCAAGGAGAATCGAGGCTGGGATTGTAAGCGCCGGGAAAACTCTCAAATCTCTGGCGGCTGCGAGTTTCGAGAATTCAAGCTGGGCAGGGATTACCAGAATTGTAATAAGAATGCAAAGAACAGTTCCCTGCACGTGCTTGTCGTCGGCTGGTGAGACCGTGAGCGAACCGTCGACCCAACCGCCGAAAATGGCGACAGCGGTGAAAAAGATGGTCATCAATGTGCCGAAAATCAGCCTGTACTTGAGCATAATAAAGTAATCATATCCTCGTAATTTGAAGGGCGAATATCAAACGCCGTTCTTTTGGTCCGGTTCGAGATCCCCAAACCGCCGGACGCGCTTCGCGTAGTCCCTTATGGCCCTGTTCAGGTCCCCCTTTTTGAAGTCCGGCCAAAGCTTCTTAGTGACATAAAACTCGGTGTATGAAATCTGCCAAAGCAGGAAGTTGCTGACTCTTCTCTCGTTGGCGGTACGTATCAAAAGGTCCGGCTCCGGCAAGCCATGCGTGTACAAATGCCGATTTATGGCTTCTTCATCAATATCTTCAAGTTCTATTTTGCCGCTTTTGTATTTTTGAGCGATTTTTCTGGCTGCATCGACTATTTCGGCCTTGCCTCCGTAGTTCAACGCAAGTGCAATCACCATGCCGGTATTTTTTGCAGTGATTCCAATGGTTTTCTGCAGTTCGGTTTTTACCTGGTGTGGGAGCTGCATCATTCGGCCAAGATGAAGCAGCTTGACATTGTTTTTCGTCAACTTGGGACGAATCTCGACGAGGTATCGGGAATAAAGATACATGAGCGCATCAATTTCATCCTTGGGCCTTTTCCAGTTCTCCATGCTGAAAGAATACAAGGTCAGGTATTTGATTCCCAGTTTGACACAGTGCAATGCTATTTTTTCGACGGTTTTCGCCCCTTCGCGGTGTCCCCTCACTCTCGGCAGCGTCCTGTCTTGCGCCCATCGGCCGTTTCCGTCCATGATAATGGCGATGTGATGCGGCATTTGCTCGACTGTAAGGCCAAGTCTTTCGGCGCCCTTTTTCAAATTTTCTTCGGTGCTGTCCTGCAATTTGTACGGCTCAAAAACCTATCTGAATATTGTCTGACTTCGCTCAGGTCCCACCCCGATGATTGATACGCTTTTGCCGGTGATTTGCTCGACGAGCTCAATATATTGCCTGGCATTATGCGGCAATTGGTCAAAGTCCTTTATCTGGCTGATTTGCTCATCCCAGCCGGGCAGGGTTTTGTAAACACATTCTGCTCGTGAGAGCCTGTCGACGTTAGCCGGAAAGAAGCTGACATGTTTTCCGTCTATTCTGTATGCCTTACAGACCTTCAGCTCCTTTAGACCGGAAAGCGTATCCAAGTGCATCAGTGCTATGGTATCGATTGCACCGATTGTGGCGGCGTAGGAAACCGCCACCGCATCGAACCAGCCGCATCTGCGTGGTCTGCCGGTTGTAGTGCCGTATTCGTTTCCTCTATCGCGAATGTATTGGCCGACCTCATTGTCCTGCTCGGTAGGAAAAGGCCCGCCGCCGACCCTTGTGGTATAAGCCTTGGCGACCCCGATGAACTTGTCCACGACTTTGGCCGGAACACCGGCCCCGGCTGCCATGCCGAGGGCGCTTGAGTTCGAACTGGTTACGAATGGAAACGTCCCGTGGTCCAAATCCAGCAACGAGCCTTGAGCACCTTCGAACAGAATCGACTTTCCGTCGACAATCGCCTTGTGGAGAAGTTCGGTTGTGTCGACAGCGAAAGGCAAGAGCCTTTCCGCGTAGGATTTGCACTTGTCGAAAATCTCGTCGGCGCTTATCGGCTCAGCATCGTAGAGGGCGGCGAAAATCTTGTTCTTGTAATCAACGATTTTCCGCAGCTTCTTTTTAAGGGGCTTGAGGTCTCTCAAGTCACCTATCCGCACTGCGTAGCTTCTGCCGATCTTGTCGGCATAGCAGGGGCCTATACCTCGAATGGTCGTGCCTATTTTGTCTTTGCCGAGCGATTCTTCGCGCAACTGGTCCTCTTTCTTGTGGTAGTCCAAGACTACATGGGCGTTTTCGCTGATAAACAGCCGATTGTCCATTGTAATGTCTTCGGCGGCGAGTTTTTCCAGTCCGTTTATCAAGACATCCGGGTCCACCACGACGCCGTTGGCGATAACACAGACAGTACCAGGGCGTATAGAGCCGCTGGGCAGGAGATGCAAGGCAAAGCGATTGGCGCCGACGATGACCGTGTGCCCGGCATTGGCGCCGCCGCTGAATCTGACAACGATGTCGCTGTGCTCGGCAAGGATGTCCACAACCTTGCCCTTTCCCTCGTCGCCCCACTGCAGGCCGCTGATGCAGATGTTCATTTCGAATTCATTTCCCAAGAATTGCCGCCAAAAATAAACCGCAACAGCTTATCGAAGCAGCTCATTGCGGTCAACCGGCCAATTATAAGTTCTATCTTGCTGATTTCAACTGATTTTCGCGACGAGCTTATCCAGGACCGGCGCCAGATTGTCGTACATCTTATCGCTTATCTTGAAATCAACCGGGCCGGAGTTTTCCTTTTCGTACGTGATGACGAAAAAGCCCTTTGATTTAAAGTGGGTCTTATCTATTCTTCGAATAGAATCGTAGGAAATCTTTTGCTTGTCGTTTATGACGAGTTCGTTCTCGTCGGCGACTACTCTCCTTTTCCTAATCGCAAACAAATAGGCGCCCAGGATTGCGGCGGCGCCGACAAGGTACGAGGGTGCTTTTCTGTTCACAATCAGTGTGGCGTTGGGCACACCTTCGACCGTGTGTTTTTCTATGAATTTCTTGTTGTAATACCCGTCATAGACGAAGTAAAGCGCTAATCCTACACAAATCGCAATATAGACGAGAAAACTATTTCTCCTGTGTTTGCTGAGCGGTGCTTCGATAGGCATTTCTGAATCTTCCCTCAAATTCACATCAATCTTTTCTGCGCAATAACATTCGTCAGCGGCTGGGCAAAGTTCGGCACTATTTTTTCAGCCATCAGCTCTTCTGCCAGGCGGCACTGCCGCGCGAACGACTCTGAAGCATCGAACTTGTGGGTGCTCGAAGAATATTGCCGGATGGTCAAAGACAGGCTTATGGCCTGGTCAGAGCGGTGCTTTTGCCTGCGCGGCTCGTTAAGGCATGTTTTCGAATCCACGCTTATGCGTGCCTGTGTCAGACAGTCATCGGAAAGCGCAACAACCACAGACGGTGAGAAATCGACGGCATGAGCAGACGGCATTTCGAGCAGGCAATTAAAAGGCCCGGAACCGAATAGCGCCTCGGCGATGACCTCGTCGTGGCTGCCCACATGATCGAAATCCATAGTGAAGGCTACATCCAACGAATTAATATCAAGATGACTTACGCTGAGCATGTAAGGCGCCAGGTCAATCACTGCGCGCCCTTGGCAGTATGCGTCTTCGAAAGTTGTGGGGTTAACAACGCCTGAGGCGATGCGGTTCTCTTGAAGACTGACCCAGCGATATCTGCTGGAATTGACGTCTTCCTCGAGGCAGTACTCGTTCTTCGCGGAGCGGTAGAAAGCTCCCATGGTCGGAAACTGCTTTTGTATCCGCTCGAAAAAGGCCAGAACGGTATCTCGCTGGGTTGGCAGGGCCAACTCGGTATTGATGACCATATCAACATAAAAGTCATCGCACATCAGGTTATAGCTATCCAGGGTCATTGCGTTGACATTATACGTTCAAGTATTCAGTTTCCCAGACTTTTTTAGTTAAACTTTCGAGTTCTTCGTCGTATTTTTTCATTATTTCGTAATATTCTTGCGATTCGAGGGCCTCCATGGCTTTTTCGTCCTCAGGCTTGATATTTCCGGTCATGACCGAATTCCTGAACGTTTCGTAATGGTCCCTTATGGAACAGGGCATCAGCCAGTTGTCTGGTTTGCTCCAGTTTCCGTATCCGTATTTTCTCTGCCACTTGCGTCCATTTCTCATAAAATCGGAAAACAGGGCATCGGCCAGCGTTTTTCCGTTGGCGTACAAGTCGTGGACGTTGTCGACATAGTAGGGGATGAAGGCACAGGGTGTTACGTTACCGTGCCAGTCGATGTAGAAGTATCCGCCGCTTCTGCCGTAGGCGATGCAGCCTCTGGACAAGACCCCGCTGTTCCAGAAATCCGCGAGGCAGTATTTCTTTTTGCTGAGAAGCTCTTCCCACTTTCTGTACAATTTCAGTCTCGCCTGGGGCCTGACCATCAAATCGAGTTCGTCTTTACCTCTTCCAATCGGCATAAACTGGAACTGCCACATGTAACAGGCCCCCTGTTTCTTGAAATAAAAATCGTAGAACCTGTCGTCGAGAAGCGTCTGTACGTTGCTACTGGTTGCCGTCACGCTGATGCCGAAAGGCACCCCGACCTGCCTTAATCGTTCAAAGGCTCTTAGAATCCTGTCGAATGTTCCACTGCCTCTTCTCTGGTCGGTCTCTTCTTCGAAGCCCTCAACCGAAATGGCCGGCGTCACGTTGGCCGTTGCGGCAAGTCTGCGGGCGACTTCGTCATTTACAAGCGTTCCGTTGGTATACATGAGGAAAAACATGTCATTGTATTTCTCGAAAATATCGAAGAGGGTCTTATCCTCGCTCTTGTACATTAAAGGTTCACCGCCGCTAATAGTTATGAACCTGCTGCCCATAAGGTCGTGCACCTCGCGTACTATCCTGTCTGCGACCGAAAAAGGCACGGTTGCGGAGACATCGGCCGCCGAGGCTGCGTAACAGCCGATGCACTTGAGATTGCATTTCTGAGTAGGGGAAAAGACGATGAAGGCCGGTGGATATTCGCCGTATTTTTCCTTGAAGGTCTCTATGACCTGCTCACGCTGCTCGTCCTTTTCAATAAGATTGTTTTGAACGAAGACGTCTATGATTTTCTTGACGACGTCTCTTGAGATATAACCCTTGTTTGTGTTCCTGATCATACAGTGCAACATCGCCGAGAGAAACTGGTATCTCCTGATTTGTACTTTGTACAAGTCGCGCGATGCGTCGTTGACCAAGTTCTTGTAGATGTAATCGTCGATCTTCTTCGCCAGCAGCTTTCGCGTGTGCTTATGGTTCGCCATTTTGACGAGTTTCGAGGGCAAGGCTTCGGTTTTCATGTTTGACTCCTCTGTTCAAAACACTCCATTGACAAGATGAGTTCCCCAAAAACACCTTAATCGAACAGCACTGTCAGATCACAAAGAGCCGCATCAGGCGACAATCAACGCCAAACAGCGCAAAAGAATAACAATAAGATATTAAAAAGCAAGTCCTTTTAACGAATAATTATTGGCTGGATCAGGACTTCGCAGCCCCCCATATGCCTATGGTCACCTCAAATCGGGGTCGGGAAGCTTCAACTCGGTTATAATCGCCCCAATCGTTGTCAAAATAGTAAAAATAAAAACCCGCCAGAAACAACTTTTCGCAATGGCCCCGGCCAAAACACCAGTTTCTCGCAGGCCTATCGCCCCTGTGACAATTGTGTAGAGCAGCCCGAGAGCAACACCACAAACGGCTGCGGCGACAATTCGTTTCCACAATACCGCTCCGCCGCAGCCCAAAGTCACCGCCGCCCCCACGACAGCCGGCAACGGCACAAGAAGCCACCAAATCTCCCTCCAACCGGGCGGCTTGCCGAAATGGCCCAGGTATACGAGATATACCAGTCCGAATATTGCGGCGCCTGTCAGGGCACAAACGGCCGTGTGCCAATAGCGCGGTCGCAAAGCCGCCCGCAATTCGGCTCGTCTTTTCATACGACGACGCACCGTTAGCGGCCAGTTGTAAAACAGGCGAAATATCCAATGCTCGAGCAACGCCCCATGCTCGCCAAAAACCGGCACAACATGCACCGCTTCAGTTGCCCAGTGCACTGCCATAAACCGCGCCAATGCAGGATACCGATAGGTCATCTGAATTGGAAACGCCAGGTAACCGATATATTTGACAAAGCTGAGAAACACGGCGATATTGTAGTCCTTGAAACTGCGATCGTAAAGCATTATACCCACAGTCCAAAGTCCCCTTGCGATTGAACCCGGAGATATCGGTGTAATCTGGAATAACAAGACTATGCCGCCAGCACCAACTAAGCTGCCGGTCTTGTCGAAGAAAACGTATGCTACGATAAACGAGACGATCTGAGTGAGGGGCAAGGTCAGAATGTGCACGACGAGACTTATAAGGTAGCGCTGGATATAAGGCTCGTGCAACTGGGAGAGAATTGTCTGGGCATCCTGGTCGGTAAGGATATGTTTTTTCATCCCATCGCCGACCATTTCGCGGAGCCACTGTTCGCGGAGTCTGGCGCTGAAGTAGAGTTTAATGGGACGTACGAAAATGTAATGTAGCTTGTTTTTGAAGAACTCTGAGTCGGTTAGGAACCTGTGCAAGCCCGCGGGCAGAATCGACAGGGGCAGGTGAGAGAAAAATCTGGCGGGGTGTTCGGATAGTTTTATCGCCCGCTCGCGGTCGACGCGTCCTGCACGGTGCCAGAGAATAAGTGTCTCGGCAACTTTTCCACGCACCGCACGCTCAAAATACGTCCAACTCGTGAGGATTTTCCCATAATGCTTGCGCCATTCCGGTCGAGCCCATAGTCTGCGAAAAAGACGACCCAGGAGCGGAATCACGCCTGTGGCGAAAAACAACAACGTCAAGATTTTGCTGTTCCGCAGCTTCTGCTCGGTTCTGTCGTCAATCAGGTTTCGAACACGCCAGCCGGTGACCGCGCCGCCTATCATCGTCGCCCACAGTGTTCGGCTGTAGAAAAGCCGAATGTGATTATGCGTTATGTCCGGCAGCGAATTTCTGTATACATGCTCGGCGGATTTGAGTTCTTCGAGCATCCCCGTGTCCAGCATGTCGGCGAAGGCTTCCTGGTGTGCTTCGACAAATTGCTCGAGCTTATCCATGCTGCCCCTGTCGAACTGCACAACGCTGCCGCGTACAAGTCCCTTGATTATCAGCAAGCAGTCGCCCGGACTCATCGGCAAGAACGGCAGCAGGGTCAGGCCCGCCCGGAAATCGACCGCCACCAGATCTGCCAAGGGGTTGTCATCAGTGCTGGTGTACTTGAGGCAATTCGGCTGAGATTTGCAGGTCCACCATTCGTACTGTCTGGCGAACTCGTGTGCACCCAGCTCATGCAGCAGCTTAACGAAATCGGCCATAAACCGTTTCTTGGCCCGGTATTCCGGCGAACCGAGCCTGTCAGGGTCAACCTTTCTTCCTTTGTTCCAGAGCCTGAGGGTATCAAGGTTGTCGTCCACTTCCAGCCGCCAGGTTCGCCCGTCCACCCAGTCGCTCAGTTCGCCGCAACCGCCCAGCGTTGTGTCCACAAAGGTTGCATGTACGTCATTGACTACCGTTTCGCTGTCAAATCTGAGTTTCGCAGCCCTTCGTATGAATTTCTGCCACAGAGCACCAGACCTTGCCGCAGTCGGATTTACCTGAATCTGGAACGGCCCCTGGAAACCCACCCAGTAAAGAGCATCTCGAAACAGCCTTGCAAAGCTCGACGGGGGGATGAGAATCTTCATTGCGTACGTTCGGTTGACCTCAAGACCGCCTACCGGCCCGCCGTCGGTCTCAATTCTTGTCAGCCTCACGCGGTACACCTGGCCCGCGAAGCCCCCGCCAATGAACTTCTCGATTACCAAGCTGAGGTGGGCTGTGGCAGATTCGGCAATGGTGGTTACATCCAACTCGAGTTCGGCACCCGCGTCGTATCGCGCCACGCGCATCGGCCGGTGCAGGTTGTTCTCGTTAAACCTCTGCTCTAATCTCTTGCAGGTATCAACAGAATACTCTGCCGCCATGGCTGCTTCCTAAACATCAAAAGAGGCGTTGTAGTACATCCAGAGTTTGCAGCCGGCAATCACGCCTATCGCGCTGTAAACGCCGGCCAATAAGTCATCGGCAAGAATGCCCCAGCCTCTTGGAAGCTTTTCCAGTTTTCTAATCGGCCATGGCTTAATGATGTCCAATACCCTGAAAATAAGGAACCCGGCAACTGTAACCGCCATGATTCTGCTTGTTTCGGCACTGGGCGCGGCGAGAAACGGTACGCCCAGATAGGTGAGCGCCTGGCCCGCAAATTCATCGGCAACGACTTCGGGTGGGTCGTTTTTACCCACAGCGGCCACTGATGCATCTGCGAACAGGACGCAGACGGCCGAGCCTGTCAAAGCCAGGACCGCCATAGTGACCAATATCGAGAATGCTGGTGCGTTCAAATACGACATCAACCCAAAGACTATGGCCGGTGGAAGCGAACCCCATGTTCCCGGAGCTATTGGCAGCCACCCAAGGCCCAAACACGATACAAGCAACCTTTTCATTCACAGGAGCTTAGCAGAAAAGCGGAGATTAGTCAAACCGTCTCGTGGAACGTCAATTTGCTTGTCGCAGCCGACCAGTTACCCAAGGCAACTTGCTTTTTCAGGCGAGATTCGACATTTATGAGCAGGCTCCCAGCTCAACCGGCAGAACTGCAAAAAGCCGCGACAAACAGACCGGCCGCAAGTACCGCCGAGCCGAGGGCGTGGGAGAGGATTGTCAGGCGGTTGGCCCGGAGTCGGCCCGGCACAGCCAAGTCTTGTTTGTTTGCGGACTTTATTGCAGCAACCGCCAGCGGTAGTGTGAGCAGATAAAGCAGTCCGGCGTAAAAGAGCGTGGGCCAAAGCAGCATTGCCGCGGCGCAGCCGAAGCCGGCAAGCATCAGTGTTCGATATATCCAGATCGAAGCAGGTATGCCAAAACGAACTACGAAAGTTTTCTTGCCAACGGCTGCGTCGGCATCGAGGTCGGGAAATTCATTTATCAGAATTATCAAGAAAACCAGTATTCCTACGATGCAGCCGGGCAAAAGCGGGAGGGTGTCGATTGTACGTGTTTGTAAATAGTACGACCCATACACCGGCAGCAGCCCGAAGAGCACGGCTATTATCGGCTCGCCAATCGTACGGTACCCGATTCGAATCGGCGAAGCAGTATAGAAGAACCCTCCGAACAGGCCCACAAGACCAAGAATCAGAACGAAAAAGCTTTGGGTTATAACCACAATGACGATTCCAAGCGCCGAGCCGACCGTCAGAGCAAGCAGCGCCGCCAGCAGGACGGACTTCGGCGAAAGCAGGCCATTCTGGATGAAACGGCTGCCGCCGGAGAAAGGGGTGGGGTTTTTGTTGACCCAGTCATTTCGGGAGATATGGTCGAAATAATCGTTGACCATATTCGCACCGGCATGAAGCACCATTATTGAAAGCAGCGCCAGAACAAACAGGACCCATGAAAATGCACCGCCGCCGGCATATCCCAAAGCCGAACCAACCAGAACCGGCGCGGCACTTGCCGTAAGAAAGTGTGGCCTCGAAGCGAGAAAGATCGTGACGGCCTTTGAACGCTGCGTAATTTCTTTCATAGAGACCTCTTTAACCGAATGCGTTCCAGAAGACGCACAGGACCCAATCTCCGTGGACTTGACCATCCGGAGAGGCGCTTTGTGATTTACTTGTGCTGATAGACCTCCCAGCCCATATAGGTATCGAGCGCTTCTGCGATTGCGTCGGCCTTCCGGCACATATTTACCGCTACGTGATGCTCGAAACCGGCTCGGCAGATATACTGCATCAGGACCTGCAGGTTTGGAATCTCCATCACGCCGTAACCGCCGAAAGTATTGAGCTTGTCGTTTGTGAATCTGGCCTCGCCGACGTAAACGCTGATTACGCCGTCGGCGTCGTCGGTGGAGGTCCTGCAGAAGGTCGCATCGCCTGCAGCTATCCTGCCGACGACCGTTCCGTAGGTGTTCTCTTTGCCTACCGCGCCGGCGATTATTTCCTGGTAGTCCATCTTCGGCTGCTTGAGAAAAGAGCGGGGGATATTACTGCAGTGGAACAGCACACATTTGTTAGGGTCGTCGCCGTAGTTGTTGTTCCAGTCGAGCAGGGCGCTGGGCGAACCGTCGGCAGCCAGTTGCAGAATGTACATTCCCAACAGGCCCGTAATATCGACCTCGCAGGCACTGGGCAGCAGGTTCTCGCTCATCATGCTCATAAGCGCGCACGGAGTTATACCGAAGAATTCCTCCAGGCTCGTCCAGCACTGAATCGCCGTGCCGTCAAGCTCGTTGTCCTTGATCCATCGATCGACCACACAGCCGAATTTGGCCATTCTCAAGAGCAAATCATCGGGA
>Ga0180438_10004948_pt1 | contig 18853 bp, 15 predicted proteins | sample SS_ome_12_FD_132455 | JGI IMG/M metagenome (GOLD analysis project Ga0180438, IMG submission 132455) | Hypersaline lake sediment archaeal communities from the Salton Sea, California, USA - SS_3_D_2 metaG | ecosystem: Environmental > Aquatic > Non-marine Saline and Alkaline > Hypersaline >...
AACCGCTTTTTGTAGAGCTTCTATGCAAGAAACGCGTCCAGAAACCGCTTTTTGTAGAGCTTCTATGCAAGAAACGCGTCCAGAAACCGCTTTTTGTAGAGCTTCTATGCAAGAAACGCGTCCTGAAACCGCTTTTTGTAGAGCTTCTGTGCAAAAATAAATAAAAACCAACAAGGACTACTCTTAAGTCTTATCATCTAGAGTAATTGTTGTTCACCCCTCATACCATAGTATGAGGGTAAATTTTCTAAATATTTCAATAGGTGACTTATGACATTTAAATTATGGGATTTCTCAGACCATAGAATCCAAAGTATAGTTTTTAAATTAACAGAAGCCTGTAATTTAGCTTGTAGATATTGTTATAGACAAGATGTTGAAAGAACATTAGCCAAAATGCCCTTAGAAGTCATTGAAAAATCTATTTCTTCTTTTATTGAATGGAATAAGGAAAAATTTAATGGTACAAGAACCCTATATCTTATATGGCATGGAGGAGAGCCGTTAGTATTAGGCAAAGAGTATTTTCACGGGATTTATAAAATCGTCGATAAATATAAAAAAATGGGGCAAAAGATCAATACTTCTTTTCAAACAAATGCAACGTTAATTGACCAGGAGTGGGTTGATTTTTTTAAAGAACATGAGATCATTATCGGAATTAGTATTGATGGGACTAAAGAAGTCCACGATGTGCATCGAATGGATCGAAGAGGAAATTCTGCATTTGAAAAGATATTGAATGGCATTCATCTTCTTAGAAAAAATAATTATCCATATAGCGGCATAGGCGTTCTTTCTAATGAAACAGTTGATCAAATTCTTGACTCATTTAGTTTTTTAGTACAAGAAGGATTTTCGATTGTCGATTTCATCCCATGTTTTCTATATGATGATCCTGCCACTCTTGATGGAAAAAAATATGCTTCTTCTGTGATTAAGCTCTATGATTACTGGAAAGAACATTATGAAGATAAAATTAGAGTACGATTTTTAGCAGATATTGAAGATAAAATTTTAGGAAAGGCTAAATCAATAGGATGTGAATTAGCTGGATATTGCGGAGAAAATTTTTCAATAGGTACCAATGGTGCTGTTTTCCCTTGTGAATGTATATCCATCTTTCCTGAATTCTGCATTGGAAATATTAATACGAACTCATTTTCCGAAATGCTCGATGGGGAAGCCTTTGAAAAATGGAAACACATAGTAAATTGTGTTGATGATCGCTGTATAAATGAATGTCCTCATTTTTCGATATGTCGTGCAGGATGCTTTAATCGACGCTACATGCCAAATGGTAGTGTAGTGATGGATCGTTTTTGTGAATCTAGGAAAGCGATTATTGAGCACATTAAATCAAAAGTGAGCAAACCTTGTTTGGTCTAACCCTCAACATATGAAAAGAGACTCTCTCTATTTTTTAGGCCACAATAAATTTTTTGTTTTATTTTGTGTACATCTCTTTTCTAGTATCGGGGAATGGTTGACAACAGTAGGTGCAATGGTTTTGATCTATGATCAAATGCATGTGGCTACAGGATTGAGCTTTCTGTTATTAGTAAGAGCTTTACCTACACTTCTTTTTAGTCCCATTGCTGGTGTTATAGCCGATAGATTTGATCGGAGAAAAATTCTATTTTATACTGAAATCCTTCGTGGGATTTGTTTGCTCCCCCTGATTTTCACCCAGCAAACTTGGACTGTTTATTGCGTTGTTTGCCTTGTATCTTCAATCGGAGTTTTTTCGTATCCTGCAATCACAGCTCTTGTTCCTAATGTCACTAAACGTCAATGGGTTGTGCGGGCAAATGCATGGCTTTCTACTGGAGAAATGGCAGCTCTTTTTATTGGTCCCTCATGTGCTTCGCTTATCCTTGAATGGTGCCCTATCTCCTACATTTTTTTAGTTGATGCCCTATCATTTATTCTATTTGGATTGGTTGTTACGAGCATTTCTAGCACACAAGAAAAAGGTCTCCCCCGTTCTGTTCCATGGTGGAAAGAATTTTTGCAGGCATTTTCATTTTTTACGTCTTCTGCATCAGGCACTAGAGTTTTACTTGGTGATACTATCTGTTGGCTCACTATGGGAATTTTAGGCACTCTTGAATTGCCTTTTTGTACTCAAATATTACAAATTTCAAGTAATATGTATGGATACTTATTAGCATTATCTGGATTGGGAGCCATATTGTTTCTTCCCATTTCCGAAAGAATTCCTTCTAAGTCTTCTCTGATTCTCTATTTTTTCGGAATGATCTTCTTTCAAGTCGGGATTATTGCCTATAGTTATCAAAGTACTTTTTATGGAGCAGTGTTTATTCTACTTTTATTAGGGGCTACTGAATCAGCTTTTACTGTAGGTAGTCGGAGTTATTTACAATTGACAGCATCTGATAGTGTATTAGGAAAGATTATGTCACAAAAAAACGTGCTGGAACGCGTTGGTTTTATTGTTGGAATAGGTTGTGGTGGCATGGTTCCAATGTTTATTTCTTCGGCAGATCTATCTTTACGTTTTCTAGGAGCTTTTTCTCTAGGATGTGGATCTTTATTTTTGTTATTGCACATCAAAGAATCGGTGTGCCGCTCATAAAACTTTTTGCAAATAAGCAAAACTCTTTCCCCATTCAAAAGAGCAAGGCGATTTATTTTTTAAGAAAAACCGGTCTGGCAAATACTCTCCCAACCACCAGCCAATGGTAATGATATGCGTCCCCTTCTTTAACCTGGCTAAAGGTTCAGCCAAAGGCGTTAGATCATCTTCAGACAAGGCGTACAAATAAATGAGATCATACGACGAAAGATCCTCTTCTTGCCAATCGCCACAAACGAATTCAAGGTTTGGTATGGCAAAGTGGTTTTGTACTCGCGCGGCTCGTGCTGCCATCATTGGATGACGCTCAATGCACACCACTTTATTTTGACCATGTACCATTACCAGCCAAAAACCTAATCTCCCGCGTCCTGAGCCTAATTCACAGATACTCCACTCTGTTGGGATAGAAAAAGCGTGCAATATCTTTTGAAAGGTATAAAAGTCAATCTCTCCATAGGGACCCACCGGAGATTCGGGATGCTCTTGATCGTACTGACGGATGAGTCTAAAAGGACTCTTAAAAAAATAGCCGACGACAACCAACATATCTACGATAAAAAATTTGGGGTTCCAGATGTAATAGCGAAAAAAATTTCCAAGGAACTGAAAGATATGGTAAAACCGAACTTTACAGGCGATACAAAACGTAGAAAAAAGATTAGAAAGGATTCGGCTCATCTATAAAGATATGCTCACAATCAAGGCGTTCAGCTAAATGTTTGCCGAGGAGCTGCACACCATGTTTTTCCGTTTTATGATGACCAAAAGCCATAAATTGAATTCCCTCTTCACGAGCTAGATGCCAACAGTATTCATCAACAGAACCAGTAATAAAGCAATCAACTCTTGCTTCTATTGCCTCTTTTAAAAATTTATGACCGCTCCCTGAAACAAGAGCACAAGATCGAACTTCTCGAGTCGGCGCATTACTCACATACAGTCCTTCTGCTCCCCAGTATTGCTGCAACATCTCATACAACTCTTTTCCCAACATTGGTGTTGTCAGATGTCCTCGAACACCTACTGATCGCCCTCCATAAATGCCAAAGGCTTGCAAAGCCGTCCAGCCCAAATCTTTAGCAACAGGCCAATTATTTCCAAACTCACGATGCGTATCTAAAGGAAGATGATACGAGAGAAGATGCATACCAGATTGGATCAACTGTCCAAGACGTTTCCGTAAAGATCGCCTGATACCACAAAATTCATGTTTTAAGAAAAGGCCATGATGCGATAACAATAGATCAATATTTTGCCTCCAAGCCTCTTCAATAGCGAATAGACTTGGGGTAACAACAGAGGCTATGCGGTGAATGGGACGATTCCCCTCTACTTGTACTCCATTGACAATAACATCGTCAAAAGAGTTAACTTCCAAAAGTTGAGAAAGGTATTGGCTTATTGAATATATATCAGACATGGCAACCTTAAATTATAGCCCTCATTCTTTATCGAGGATGTCCTCACCGCAAGTGTTGTGCATATAGTATAAACGCCAAGAGATTTCTAGGAAAGAAATTATGCAATGGAAAACCATAAAAAATGAAATTGGAAGATACTGCGCATCAAAGGTTCCGAACTCTGGAACTATAGGTTTAGGCAGCGGAACTACTTCTGAAGCCTTTATCCGAGCTTTAGGAGAGCGCACTTTTCATGAACCCATGAAAATTCAATGCGTTTGTTCTTCAAAAAAAACTGAAGAGATTGCTCGTGCCTCGCACCTTCCCATCATCTCAATCGAACAATGGGATGGAACGCTTACTATTCTTTTCGACGGGGCTGATGCCATAGATGCACAAGGAACGGCAATAAAAGGAGCGGGTGGAGCACTCGTTCGTGAAAAAATTCTTGCCAAAGCAGCAGAGCGAGTAGTATTGATGGTAGATGAACGCAAATGGCTTCTGCCATGGCAAAAATGCCAGCTGCCACTTGCTATTATCCCATTTGGGAAATCATACGTACAAAGAGAACTCGTGCATATGCAGTTACCACATAAAGAAAGAATCGATTTTTTGACAGACGATCACTTAAACATTCTTGACGTCTCTCTTAAAAGTGCGCCGCTAGAAACAATTGATTATGCATGCAAACAAATTACTGGTGTTGTTGAAACAGGCCTTTTTCACCAGTTAGCAACAGAAATTGTCATTGGATATGCCGATGGAAAGATTGACCATAATAAATTATAGAGGAATTCAATGATTCAAGACTTTATTCAAGTCTCTTTTGATCGAATCGTTCAAACGAGAATGTACACAGCTGTTGTCCTCAAAAACAAAGAAACGCGTTTTGCTATCTTTACAGAACCGAATGTGGGAAAATTTCTACAATTACACCTAAGCGGAGAAGAACGTGTGAGACCACAATCTCCCGACCTTCTCTCCTCAATAATCACAGCATATGAAATTGAGGTGAAACAAGTGCTTATCAATGCCGTGCAAGATACAACCTTTTATGCTAGACTTTTTCTTGAAATGGCAAAAGACGGCCTTCGCAATATTGTTGAAATCGACGCTCGACCTTCTGATTGTATTATTCTTGCTTTTTTGCATAATGCACCTGTCTTCTGTACTCACGAAGTATTAGAAAAAGTTGTCCCTTTTGTTGAATAAAATGGATTAGAAATATGGTTACAAGATTTTTACTTTTCAGCATAATTGCTTTATTTTCACAATCATTAATACAGGCAAACGACATGAGTATACATAGATCTGAACAACAAATTGCAGATACATGGGACCTATCCCCTATGTACGCTTCGCTTTCTGAATGGCAAAAAGATTTTGACCAAGAGAGCACGATTGATTACGCATCACTATTTGCCCCATACAAGAATGCTGAAACTTTAAGACCTGTACAATTGCGAGAATTACTCGATCTATCCTGTGATCTTGAGCGTAGACTTGAAAAGCTCTATACCTGGACCCATCTTTATCATGATCAAGATATTGCAGATGACACGTATAAAACAGCCTATCTTCGTGTTGTAAACCGTTTTCAAACATTATCAGAACAAACATCATGGATAGAACCTAAAATCCTCGAACATACACCTGAACAAATCCAAGGCTTTTTACAATCACCGGAACTAAAAAGTTATACGATTATTTTAGAGCGCCTTGTTCGTCTAAAACCACACACATTGCCATCAGAACATGAGAATCTTCTTGCTCTCTCACAAAGAGCTACATCAACAGGAAATCAAGCTTTTTCTAGTTTAAATGATGCTGATTTTCAGTTTGCCGATGTTGAAGATTCAAATGGCGAAAAACATTCTCTTACGCATGGCACATACAGCGTCATGTTACGCAATACAGATAGAACCTTGCGCGAAAACGCGTTTAGGACCCTTCACAACAAATACAAAAGATATGAAAACACTCTTGCAGAACTACTTAACGGGCAAATTCAAAACCATCTCTTCCACGCAAGAGCTCGCAAATATGACTCATGTTTAGAGGCAGCTCTATTTCCCAAAAATATTCCTCCTTCTGTTTACCGTTCCCTTATTGAAACGGTCCATAAAAACATCCATGTACTCCATAGATATATAGAGATAAAAAAAGATGCACTCAAAGTTGATTACTTACGCCCTTGGGATCTTTATGTACCAATTGTTCCAGAAAAAAAGGCTTTCTACACATATGAAGAAGCAGTTCAAACAGTCCTTACAGCCTGTCAACCTCTAGGTCTTGAGTATCATGACACCTTGAAAAAAGGTCTTCTTGAAAAGAGATGGGTCGATAAATATGAAAACAAAAACAAACGTTCTGGCGCCTACTCAAGCGGATGTTATGATAGCGCTCCATATATGCTTTTGAACTATAAAAACCTTATCAGAGACCTCTTTACGCTAGCACATGAAGCAGGACATAGCATGCATTCTGAACTCAGCAAAACTCAACCCTACCAATATTCCCATTACCCTATTTTTGTTGCAGAAGTTGCTTCAACATTTAATGAAGAGCTCGTCGCTCAAGAACTCTTACACCAAGCTAAAGATGATACAGGCTTAAAAGCAACTCTAATCAATCAAAAACTTGAAGATATTCGAAGCACGCTCTTTAGACAAACGATGTTTGCTGAATTTGAGCTGTTTCTGCATGAATGTGCTGAGCAAAATATTCCTATTACACCTAAACTATTAAACGACAAATATCTCGAGCTGAATAGATTCTATTTTGGCGAAGCCTTTGAAGAAGATCCAGGCATCGCAAGTGAATGGGCAAGAATTCCCCATTTTTACTACAATTTTTATGTGTATCAATATGCTACAGGGATTAGCGCTGCTCACGCCCTAGCTGATCGTGTTCTTCATGGCGGGGAACCTGAAAGAGAATCATATCTTAAATTCTTACGCGGCGGAGGCTCTCTCTTTCCCATTGATTTACTCGAGAGAGCAGGTGTTGACATGAATTCTGGTGAACCTGTTGAAAAGACCATAACTCTTTTCAATTCATTGCTCGACGAGCTCGAGGCTCTTCTACCAAAAATCGATAGGTAGTAATTATGATTTTAGCACTTAAACCAAAAGAGTGCTAAACCTCTTGCAAAAAAACCGCTGAATACATATTATATAGCCACAATAATCACTCACGCTTTCGCCATTTGCTGAAAGCGGAAATTTGCATTTGAGGTATGACATGGCAAAAAAAAAGATTCAACCATTAGGAAATAGAGTACTAGCAAAACGTTTAGAAGCTGAAGAGACAGAAAAAGGTGGAATTATCCTTCCAGATACCGCCAAAAAAAAGCAAGAAATCGCTGAAGTGCTCGCAATAGGCCCAGGAAAAAAGACAAATGAAGGGAAACTGATTTCTCCAGCTGTTTCTGTAGGGCAAACCATTCTGATTGATAAATACTCAGGACAAGAAGTTACCATCGACGATGAAGACTTTCTCGTTGTTCGATCTGATGACATTATCGCTGTCGTCGAAAAATAAATTAACCAAAAGAGGAACATATGGCTGCAAAAGATATTAAATTTAAAGAAGATGCTCGAAAGAAGATCCTCAAAGGGGTCCAAACACTCACTAATGCTGTAAAAGTCACTCTCGGACCAAAAGGGCGCAATGTTATCATTGATAAACATTATGGCGTCCCCCATGTCACCAAAGATGGCGTTACAGTCGCTAAAGAGATCGAACTTGAAGACAAATTCGAAAATATGGGCGCACAGATGGTTAAGGAAGTGGCCAGCAAAACAGCTGACAAGGCTGGTGATGGCACAACAACTGCGACAGTTCTTGCTGAAGCTATTTATTCTGAAGGTCTACGAAATGTAGCAGCAGGTGCCAACCCTATGGATCTACGTCATGGCATGGAGAAAGCAATGAAACTTGTCGTTGGCGAACTCACCAAAAAGGTAAAGAAAATCCAAGACAAACGTGAAATCTCTCAAGTTGCTACAATCTCTGCAAACAATGACTCTGAAATCGGTGAAATCATTGCCCAAGCTTTTGAACGCATCGGAAAAGACGGTTCATTAACAGTAGAAGAAGGTAAAGGTTTTACAACAACACTCGATGTTGTCGAAGGCATGAATTTTGATCGTGGATATCTCTCCCCCTATTTCATGACAAGCCCTGAATCGCAAGAATGCGTTCTCGAAGACGCATATGTCATGATCTACGAGAAAAAAATCTCCGGTGTCAAAGATCTGCTACCCGTTCTACGAGCTGTTGCTGAAACAGGAAAACCCCTTCTCATCATTGCTGAAGATATTGAAGGCGAGGCTTTAGCCACGCTTGTTGTCAACAAACTCCGAGGTGGATTTAAAGTATGTTCTGTCAAGGCCCCTGGATTTGGCGACAGAAGAAAAGCGATGCTGCAAGATATTGCCATCCTAACTGGTGGTCAATTTATTAGCGAAGATCTTGGCATTAAACTCGAACACGTCTCTCTCGATATGCTAGGCCGCGTTCGACGAGTAATCGTCAAAAACAATGAAACCACACTGGTCGAAGGCAATGGCAAAAAAGATGCGATTACTGCCCGCACCAAACAAATCAAGCAGCAAATTCAAGACGCGACCTCTGATTATGATCGAGAAAAGCTTCAAGAACGCCTTGCCAAGCTTTCTGGTGGTGTTGCTGTCATTCGTGTTGGCGCCGCAACAGAAGTCGAACTCAAAGAGCGTAAAGATCGCGTTGATGATGCACAACACGCAACAGCTGCTGCCATTGAAGAGGGGATCCTTCCTGGAGGAGGCATTGCCCTTGTCCGTTGTATTCCTGCGCTTAATAAGCTGGCGGCGACGCTTGAGGGAGATGAGCAAACAGGAGCTAAAATAATTGCTCGTGCCTTGACAGCTCCTCTTCGGCAAATCGCTGAAAATGCCGGTTTAGAAGGTGCGATTATTTTGCAAGAAGCTGAAAGGCTTGAAGGGAATTTTGGCTATGACGCTCGTGAAGATAAATTTGTCAACATGATCGAAGCTGGCATTCTAGATCCTATGAAAGTTGTACGTTGTGCTTTAGAAAATGCTGTTTCAATTGCCTCAATGCTTCTCACTACTGAGGCCATTATTGCAGATCTTCCTGTGGAAGAGAAAGAATTAGCTCCTACAGGTATGGATTATTAATTGAAATCGAAAGGAAGGGGGCTAAAAAGCCCCCTAAACCATTAGGTAATATGTAAGTGCGTTGGTTTTCGTTTATTATTATATTTTTTGCTTTGATCTTTGGCTCTTTTTGGGGATATACATGGCTCCATAAAAGAGAGCTTATTGTATCAACGATTGAACAAGCGTGTGTCCCATATTCCTGTTCGCTTGAAAATGTTCACGTACGATTCCCTCACTCTCTTGTGTTACGCAACATCTCTTTTTCCGATAAAAATGCCCCTCAAGTACACATCGAGAGTATTTCTTTGGCAGGAAATTTTCGAGACTGGCTCTATTGGATTCTGAGCCCCTCCCGAAAACCCCTACATATTAATAAAGCCAAAATACATGTTCACTCTTTTTCTGAATTCACTTGTTCTCAACCTAATTTTCCCTTTTCAATATCTATTGATGTCGCAACTATTTACTGGCCAAATGGTGATATTACGGTAAAAGAATATCTATCAGGCCCTCTACATGAACTTCTCAATGAGATTTTAAAACCTGCCACACCTGAATCCTCTCCTTATCAAGAGCAATTTTTTGATATTTTATGAAAACTTATTTTATACGAACATATGGCTGTCAGATGAATGAACTCGATAGCGAGGTCATATCAGGTCTGCTCGAACAACGTGGTTTAAAAGCCTCTCATGATGAAAGCCTTGCCGATCTCATCATCTTTAACACCTGTTCTATTCGTGATCTTGCAGAACGAAAGGCATTAGGGAAACTCGGTCAAGTCATTCGATCGAGAAAAGATCGTCCTATCATTGGCATCGCAGGTTGCATGGCAACGTCCAAAAAAGAAACTCTTTTCAAAAAAATTCCCGGTATTGATTTTGTTATTGGTCCTAATAATATCCATCAACTCAATTACATTCTTGACCATCTCGAACAAGAACGATCTCCTCTTTGTCGAACAGATCCTACCTTCACCCATGAACTCGACTACACCATGGCCAAAAGAGAAAATCCCATTAAAGCAAGCGTCTCAATCATCAGAGGGTGCAATAAACGCTGTACATACTGCATCGTCCCCTTTACTCGAGGCCCTGAAGTCTCTCGCCATCCAAACGATATCATCAACGAATGTCGAGACCTAGCTAGCAAGGGATATAAAGAAATCGAATTACTCGGTCAAAACGTTGATAGCTATGGCAAAGACCAGCCTGAATGGAATATGCGCTTTTCCGATCTTCTCTACCACCTCGATCAAATCCCAGATCTCCTTCGCATACGTTTCTTAACAAGCCACCCTGTAGATATCACTCGAGAGCTCATGGAAGCAGTTCGTGATCTTCCAAAAGTGTGTGAATTCGTTCACTTTCCCTTACAGGCTGGAGCATCACGAGTCTTAAAAAAGATGAACCGTCACTATTCGCGAGAAGAATATGATGAAAAGATCGCCCTCTTCAAAGAAATTCTTCCCAACGTTGCTCTTGGTACTGATATGATCGTCGGTTTCCCGACTGAAACTGATGGTGAATTCCAAGAATCCTATGAAGCCTTAAAAACCATACGCTTCGCCCACGCATTCCTTTTTGCTTATAGCGCCCGAAAAGGCGCGCCTGCAGCTCGCTGGGAAGACGATATTCCCAAAGAGATAAAAGAAAAGCGCTTACGACAACTCTTAGAAGTCCAACAATCTGTCTCCAGTGATCTGATGCAAGAGATGATCGGCCAAACTGTAGAAGTGCTCGTAGATGGCACCAGCCCAAAAGATCCTTCCATGATCCGTGGCCGAACACGATGTTGGAGAAATGTCATCTTTCCAGGTTCTCCAGACTCTATCGGCACACTACAATCAGTGCAAATCACCGGTTTTTCCCACCAAACCTTGTTTGGCAAATCGTACTTCCCACACAATTTATACCGATCATGATTGAAAAATTGGAATTTATAATTGGTATAGTTCAAGCATTTGAATAAACTCTTGCTCTGTAAGCGTGTGAATATTAAGTTTTTTTGCCTTTTCCAGCTTTGACCCGGGTTTTTCCCCAACAACCACATAGGTGGTTTTCTTGGTTACTGTCTCCCCAGTCTTACCGCCACATTCGGCAATGCGCCGAGCAGCCTCTGAGCGCGGCATTACCTCTAATGTCCCTGTAAGCACAAGAGTAGCTCCATTAAAAGGGTGTCCCTCAATACCGACTTTCTTCTCAGGAAGCGCTGGTTGAACACCTCGTTGCACTAAGCGCCTAACACTCTCTTGAAATCGAGGATCTTGTAGGGTCGCATATAAGGATTCAGCCATCTCCTCCCCTATACCATCGATGCCCAAAATGCGCTCTTTTGTAAGAGATAAAAACCCCTCAACATCATGAACTTCTTCAGCCAATTTCTGTGCAGCTCCTGCACCAATATATCGCACCCCTAAGGCCTTGATAAAAGCCGATAAAGAGGGATGTTTGGCACGCCCAATCCCTTGCAAAATATTTTTTGCACTCTTTTCTTTTATACCCTCTAAACTGAGAAGTTGATCTTCTGTCAACTTAAAAAGGTCTCCAGAAGTTCGAATATACCCCATCTCAAAAAGAGCTCGAACGAGCTGTTCTCCAACATGTTCAATATCTAATCCATCCTTGCCAGCAAAATGGATGATGGTGCGAATGAGTTGCTCAGGACATCCTTGTTCATTGGGACATCGAAAGGCCACGTCTTCATGAACGAGCGCTGTTCCACATGAAGGACACAATTTTGGCATGTGCCAGGGATGTTCTCGATTTTTTTGACCATGATCGCTTTTAACCACTTTAGGAATCACATCTCCGCCTTTTTCTATTAACACCCGATCACCTGATCGAATATCTTTTCTCTCAATCTCATCAGCATTATGAAGGGTTGCTCGACTGACAGTGCTGCCACTCACAAAAACAGGCTCAAGTTCAGCAACAGGAGTGACAACACCAGTTCTCCCCACTTGTACAACAATTTTTTTTAAAAGAGTCCACACCTGTTCTGCACCAAATTTCCACGCAATCGCCGTTCTCGGATGTTTAATTGTTGGTGCGATAGCATTCGACTCATCCAAAGAATTCAGTTTAAAAACTACTCCATCGATTTCAAAAGGCAGTTTCTCTCGACATTCCAAAATTTCAGATTGAAATTCGAGCATCTCTTCAACACTAGAAACAACACGAAATTTTGGCAAATTCTTAATCGCAAGATACGTCGGAAGACCTAATGAATGTAAGAATGAGATCACTTTATTCTGCATGTGCACAGAATATGGTTCTTGTTGGGCTACACCATAAAAAACACATGAAAGACCATGGCGCTTGGCCAATTCACGAGAATCGAGAAGTTTTAAGGATCCCGCAGCAGCATTTCTTGGATTTGCCCATAAGGGAAGTCTCCCTTTCTCTCTCTCATCGTTCATTTTCTCGAAGGCCGCTTTTGGCAAAAAAACCTCACCACGCACTTCTAAAAGCTCAATATCTCGTGAAATGCGAAGAGGAATATGAGAGATAGTCTTAAAATTTTGTGTTATATCACTACCCACATGGCCATCACCACGGGTGACAGCCCGAACCAACTCTCCTTTCTCATAGGTCGCAGAAATGGCTAAGCCATCCATTTTGAGCTCACCATAAAACTCAGCATGATCTCGGTCTAAAAGACGACAAACACGATCATAAAATGCCTGCAACTCTTCGCGCGTAAACGCCTTTTCGAGTGAAAGCATAGGCACAGCATGCTTTACTTCTTCAAATCCAGCAAGCGGCTGTTCTCCAACTCGCTGTGTCGGAGATGTAGGAGATATCCACTCTGGATGCTCCTCTTCAGCGCGTTCCAGAAGGCAAATAAGCCCATCAAATTCCTCGTCAGTAATTTCAGGAGCCGCATTTTGAAAATAACATCTATTATGATGCCAAATCTCATCACACAACTCTTCGTATTCCGCTTTTGTTCGAACTGTTCTCACAACCATTACACCTCATCTACTAGAAACTACTATGATGCAAAGGAACAAGATATTGGTCAAAGCATGACTATAAGACTCACCTTAAAATTGGGATCAAATACAGTTACAGAGAGCTGATCCATATCAGTTACATAACTGCTATCGTCAGGAAGAGAGTTTGTTAACTCTTCACAAAAAGATTTATCAATATCCTCCTCATTGGCACTCACGTAACCGTGTTCAGAAAGTTCTTTTAAAAAAGTTGAGGGACTTTTTGGGGAAAAATAATAGTGAAAAATTTCTTTTGTGTTCCTGTTTCGAGATAATGAAAAAACACCCTTCTCATAAAGACCGTTCTCCCAAATCATCTCTCCAGGCAGTGTGAATGTTTCTCGATCTGGACGTATAAAACAATGTCCTCTCTCAATAAGAATCTTGTGAATGCTTCGTCCTGCTATATGCTTAGCCTGAATAACTCTTTGAACATCAGGAGTAAACTTATCCAGGTACACGGGATCGCTATTAAAGGGAAAATCTAGACAAGAGGGATCTATCCATCGCGCAACCCTCCTAGCATAAGCATAGCTATTAACACCATTAGGTTTGACCTGAGTTTTCATCTCATAAATCATCTTAGGCATTGTAACAACATTTTCGCTTTCTTCATCTTGTTTAGGCATATCTTCAAGAGTGAACCGATGAACTTGTTCGGTAAGAGTTCGTTTTTTCTTTGCTTTTCGCTGAGCTTTTGGTCGGACATGAAGAGAAGGAGGAATCCAAGATTCATCCTGAACGGAAATCAGCAATGTTCGAGACATAATTTGCCTTTCAAGTTCTTTAACATGAGTACACGAAGGCAAAGAACGAAACTGCTCGACAGATGGTAGCGAACGAAAAAAATCATATTGTTTTAAAAAATCACAACAACGAGATCGACTAAATCGATTATATGCAGATTGATACTTAGCAGCTTCTTGACAATGTTTAACCCTATATTCAGCTAAATATTTCTCTATTGCCTTTAATTCTTCTTCAACATACTCATAAATAAGCTGCCGAAAAGACAGTTCTCTATGCATTTTAAAGGCATCCTTTAGGCGATCAGTGAAAGAAGAAAAATTTTGCACAATATTTCTTATTGATTCTGGCCACGACACTTGAAAAGCCTGTAGATCCTTCTTTAATTGTTCAATGTAATTTAAAGCCTTTTTTGCTCCCTTTTCTGATCGTGTGAGAACAGCTTTATATATAACATACGTTGAATACATATCGATTCGTGCTGAGAGGTGGGGAAACCTATTTCTCAAGCGTCGAATTTTGGAAAAAATTTTCTCTCCATCTAACTGAAAAAAAACTTCTGGAGTGCCTTGAAGAAAAACTAAATTTGCTTCAAAAATCTGCATCACAAGAGGTATTTCTGGCTCTTCATATATTCGCACTATTTTCAAAGTCAGCTTTTGTTCGATATGAAACAATGAATTTTCAAGTCTTTTTTCATAGGCAAGCTCAGCGCTTGCCCATTCAAAAAATTCACTTAACCATTCAAATAAAGCCTTTTCAAAAGCCATCAAATGAAATTCTTCTTTTGTAAGAGGCTCTCTCCCTTTTGTTTTATCAATGACTTTAAAAACCTGTTGTAAAAAGGCGCCGTCAATATACTTTGAGTATTTTGTTCCATATTTTTGGACAGCTATTCGCACCTCATCCAGAACTTGACGATCACATATTTGAACAGTACTCAAATGATCGAGAACTGTCTGCATAACTTCGGCGTGGACAGAAGGGTTTTGAGTCTTACGAGCAACCTTGAGATCTGGCATAAGCTGAATATCAAAATCAACCGCAGCATGCAATTGTGCACAATCTTCAGATAAACGAGAGGACATAGTTAAACCATTATTAAGCAATATAATATTATAAACAGAAAACCGCTTAATATAAATAAAGATCAATAATGATTAAAACTCAATCTCAAACATAACTGTAGCAAGCGGCGGAAGTGAAAGCTCAACGCTATTTTGACTGATCCTTACTTGACCGTTCACTTTCCCCGATCCACCATAGTCAGTAGCATCCGTATTAAACACCTCTCTCAGCGATTTCACAGATTTCAGAGGAACACAATATTTTTCAAAAAACGTTGGTGTAAAATTATGAATGCAAAAGAGAGCACGGCCTTTTCCCTTCCTAAGATAAGAGATGACACTGTTTTTTGCATCGTGGAAATCAACCCATTCAAAACCATTGAATGAAAAATCGTCAGAATAGAGCGCTTCACTCTTCTGGTACAGATGGTTGAGATCGCGAACACAATTTTGAATCCCTTGGTGATATGGATATGAGAGCAAAAACCATTGCATCTCACCTCCCTCCCACCACTCATCCCATGTAGCAATCTCTCCACCCATAAAAAGCAATTTCTTACCCGGCTGACAGATCATATACGAATAAAGAAGACGAAGATTAGCAAATTTTTGCCAAATATCCCCTGGCATCTTTGAAAGAAGACTTTTCTTGCCATGCACAACTTCATCATGAGAAAAAACAAGGGCAAACCGCTCACTAAAAGCATAGAGCAAGCCAAATGTCAAATCATTGTGATGATAGTGTCGAAAAAGAGGATCCTTTGAAAAATACCGCAACGTGTCATTCATCCATCCCATATTCCATTTCATATCAAAACCAAGGCCTGATTGATGGAGCGAATGAGATATACCTGGAAACGCTGTTGACTCTTCAGCTATTGTCAAAACGCCTGGAAATCGGTCATGAATAATAGAATTCGCATGGCGCAAAAATTCTATAGCTTCAAGATTTTCTTTTCCGCCCCATCGATTAGGAATCCACTCCCCATCAGATCTTCCATAATCGAGATAGAGCATCGAGGCTACAGCATCAACTCGCAATCCATCGATATGAAGAATATCGAGCCAGAAAAGAGCTGATGACAAAAGAAAATTTGAAACCTCGTGTCTTCCAAAATTAAAAATATGCGTATTCCAATGCGGGTGCAACCCCTGACGAGAATCATCATGCTCATAGAGAGCTGTACCATCAAATCGAGAGAGAGCAAAATCATCAGTCGGAAAATGACCCGGCACCCAATCAATGATGACCCCGATATTATGTTGGTGCAAGATATCGACAAACATTTGAAAATCTTGAAAAGAACCATACCGACTTGTGGGCGCAAAATATCCAGTTACTTGATATCCCCATGATTCATCTAAGGGATGTTCAGCAACAGGCAGTAACTCAACATGTGTAAAACCCATATCCACACAATACTCTGCAAGCAAAAAGCCAAGTTCACGATAATTACAAAAACCCCCATCTTTTCGCTTCCAAGAACCCAAATGAAGCTCATAAATAGATATCGGGCGATTTAAATCTTTTTCTCTACGACCACTCATCCACTCATGATCATGCCAAAGATATTTTTCAGGATCTACAACAAGAGCTGCTGTTTTTGGACGCACTTCGAATTGCTTGCCCATCGGATCTGTCTTCACACGTCGACGTCCATCGGCCCCTTCAATTTCAAATTTATAGGCCGCGCCAACATCAAGTCCGGGAACAAAGAGTTCCCATACCCCACATTCTCCCATAGAACGCATAGGAAGAACCCTTCCATCCCACCAGTTAATGTCTCCCGCCAAGCTCACCTGTCGAGCAGAAGGAGCCCATACCGCAAACGAAACCCCCCATACATCTTGACACTGAACGACTTGCGCACCCAACTTTCGATAGAGTTCATAATGTGTTCCCTGACCTAAAAGATAGGCATCAATCTCACCAAAAGTTGGCCAAAAAGCATAAGGATCATGTGCAAGCAAGCCATTTGTATGATAAATCCGGTAATCTTTTGAGGTAATATGATCAACAACTGGAACTTCAAATAGCCCAGCTTTATGCACACAGCTCATTTCTACAACATACCCAAAAAGCTCGATATAAAGACGCTTGGCCCCCGGTCTATAGACCCGAACTACTCGTTGTCCGGAATCACTCGTCTGAATCCCTAAAACAGCATGAGGATCATAACGACCAAAGTCTGTTAACTGATCGAGTATATCTTGTGCACACATAGGCGATGATACGGTTTGTTCTATCATTAATCATTCCCCTTTTCTCAGTGAGGATTGATTCTTAGAAGTATCCTGATCTTCTTTTAAGTTCAAGGAGAAAAATCTTATTGAGACTAAGGAAATTTTTGGATATATATCCAATAGTATACAAAAATTTAGAGTGTCATGACGTCAATCACGCCTCCGGAAATTCCAGAGGAAGAAAAACACCTAGAAGAACTACCGCCTTCCATGTCAGAGGAAGAAAAGAAAACAATCAAAACATTTTTTAAAAAATTGGGCAAAAAACTGGCCGAAAGAATAAAAAAATACACAGTTCGCATTCCAAAAACAAGCAATTCCACCAAAACAATAAAACAAGGTGAAAAAAGAAAGAAAACTTTTCTAAAAAAAATTCAAAGCAGAAAAAAAATCGGCCTCGACTTAACTAGAAAATCTAAAGCTTTAAAAAGATGCCAAACCGCTTTGAAATCGCAATTCCACTCCATAGCGAAAACCGCTCTTTCTCGAATTGACTTCCATATTCACAAAATTAACCGTCTGACTCCAAAACCATCTTCAAGAAGCCCCCACAAACCTGCGCTTCGAGTAACATCTTCAAAACAGAAAGAAGAGGAAGCGATAACACCGCCTCCTTTATTGCCAAAAGCAACAATTCCCATCAGCTCAAAAGAGCCATTGCCAGTGATTTCTGAACATGAATTATCCGATGCTATATTCATTGTCGATCAACTCCTGACCCATATCGACCATTCTACAATTGAAAAAATGACTCCAAGCACACGTGCAGAGATATTTACCGACATTATCATTGAACTAAAAAAAAATACTCCAATACCAATAGACGAACCTACGCTTACTATTATGACAGAAAGGGCGCTCACAATTTTAGAATTAATACCACCCACTTATAAAGAAACCGAAGCAAAAATTCCCATATCAGAATCTGAAACAATAGAAAGACAGCCTTCTCAAGAATCAATAGGAGAACAAATTGCTATACAGGAATTAGCCGCTCAAGCACCTCCTCTCATCCCTGCTTCTGAAAACCCACGGCCTCTTGCCACTCCACAAGAGAAAATCCGTGAAAAGCCAATCTCTCACCCCCCAACCAAAGCACTCACCCCCTATTCTCGGTCTGTACTCAAACCTTTTATTCAATCAAAACCAACAGAAAAACAAGCTCAAAATATTGGCCAAATCTTTGCTAAAATTAAACCTACTCTAAACAAAATTTCAAAAAAGCTCCAAAAATCACGCATTGCGTCAACAGCTCCCATGTCATCAAAAAAAATTCGTGTCGAAACAAAAATTGAATCTGAAGAAGAAACAGGTGGCGATGGTGATGGTAAAGAAACGCCTAAAAAAAAGACTGAAGAAGAGGAAAACGGTGACAGCCGAGAAGAGGAAAAAAAATTCCGTAAAAAGCTCATTAACCGTGTCTATCAAGCATTACGGGCCCAAAAACCCAAGAAAAAGAAAGACCTTTAGCCGCTTGACTTTAATCAATTTTTTTGCGAAACAGAATATTTTTTCATAACGGATTGATTATTATGTGCTTAGTAGACTCTGCTGTACGCGAAATTACATCATATCTTGGAGAAAATACTGAATTTTTCGCTTGCAATTTCAAACAACTCATCCCCTGTCCA
>Ga0180438_10004949_pt1 | contig 18853 bp, 13 predicted proteins | sample SS_ome_12_FD_132455 | JGI IMG/M metagenome (GOLD analysis project Ga0180438, IMG submission 132455) | Hypersaline lake sediment archaeal communities from the Salton Sea, California, USA - SS_3_D_2 metaG | ecosystem: Environmental > Aquatic > Non-marine Saline and Alkaline > Hypersaline >...
GGCAACGACTCGATGGACACCGCGAGCAAGATCAGCGCCTTGGCCAACGAACGGGGCATGGACCTCGTTGCCGTGGGCATCCCCAAGACGATTGACAATGACGTCGGCGACTCCGCATTCAAGCTTATCGACCATACCCCCGGCTACGGCAGCGTGGCGCGGTACTGGATGGGCATTGTACAGAACGCCAACGAGGAGAATGTCGGTTCGTGCACGGCGGATCCCGTTTTGGTCCTTCAGGCCATGGGACGCAAGATAGGCTACATCCCGGCGGCGGCGCGGCTGGCTGACCCGAAGCGCGACACCCCGCTCCAGATCTATATGGCGGAGGCGGAGGTTCCCGCCGAGGAAATGTGCGACAACATTAACGACCAGTTGAAGAAAGATGGCCGCTGCATCATCGTGGTCAGCGAGGGGTTTGATGTTGGCAAGTTGGGCGCGACGAAGGACCGCTTCGGCCACATCCAGTTCAGCGCGTCGAAGACCACGGCCGCCCAACAGGTCGTAACCATGCTCAACGAACGCGGTTTGCCCGTGCCCGGCGCCGCGCGCGGACAGGTTCCCGGAACCGACCAGCGCGACACGTGTCTGTACGCATCGGTCGTCGATCTGGACGAGGCGTACCGGGTCGCCCAAAAGGCCGTGCTGATCGCTCGGGACGGGGAAAACGGGTGGATGGCGACCCTACTGCGTGAACCCGGCCCCATATATAGCGTCCGCTACGACAAGGTCCCACTCGAGGAGGTCGCAAACTCGGAGCGCACGTTTCCGGGAAAATGGATCGCGCCGAGTAGAATCGACGTCACCGACGACTTCATCGACTACGCGAAACCGCTGGTCGGCGAGGATTGGGCCAGCGTACCCGTCGTCAACGGCCGCCAACGATTCGCGCGGTTCACCCGGGCGTTTGCTGATAAGAAGCTGCCGAAATACGTGCCCGAGGCGCTGAGGCGGCAACGAAAGGGAGGAGGGATGCAGTGATTTCTTTGAGGCACTGGACGCCGCGGTACGCCTGGGATAAGTGTCGTTATTTTGCCTATTGCCATACGCATCGTGGAGTCTCGTGGTTGACCCCCGACGCGAACCGGATGCTCGCGGCATGGATACGGCGCGACTATCGCGGTTTCGAGTGGGGGGCGGGCCGCAGTACGCTGTGGTTTGCGCAACGTGCAAAACATCTGACAACCGTCGAACACGATGCCGCCTGGGAACGACGCATCAGGCGAATAGCCGCGCGGAAGGGTCTCGCGAACATAACGTGGCACGTTTATCCTCAAGACTCGGCCGAGTATGTCGGCGCCGCCGAAGACGAGCCGGATGAAAGCCTCGACTTTGCCCTCGTAGACGGTTTTCAACGCGACCGATGCGCCTTGGCAATCCTTCCTAAGCTTCGGGCCGGCGGATGGCTCATCGTCGATAACGTCAATCGATACCTTCCTTGCGCGAGCCGTGCGCCGAACTCGCTCGGGCTCGACGCCACGCCACTGACCGAAGACTGGGCCAGACTGCTCAACACAACGCGGGACTGGAAATGCACGTGGACCACGAGCGGCGTCAGCGACACCGCGATATGGGAACGGCCATGACAATACCGGGCAGAACGATTCTGATAACGGGGAGTTCCTCGGGCATTGGGCGGGAGACGGCGCGACTATGCCACCGCCGAGGCTGGAACGTGGCGGCTACAATGCGGCAGCCCGAAGAAGAACGCGAATTGGCAACGTTCCCCGACGTGATCTGCCCTCGACTCGACGTTACGAACGAAGAATCCATTGCACGCGCGATTCAAGAGACAATCGATCGATTCGGCGGCATCGACGTGGTGGTCAACAATGCCGGCTACGCCGTGGTCGGACCCTTCGAAGCGGCCTCCGCCGAACAGATGGAAAGGCAATTTGCGGCAAACGTCTTTGGCCTCATGGCTGTCACAAAGGCGGTATTGCCACACTTCAGAAGCCGGGAGGCCGGCACGATCATCAACGTCGCGTCCATCGGCGGACGGGTCGCGTTCCCGTTGTTCAGCCTGTACCACGCCACCAAATGGGCCGTCGAAGGCTTCTCGGAATCGCTCCAACACGAGCTCCGGCCCCTTGGCATCCGCGTAAAAATCATCGAGCCGGGACCTATCAACACCGACTTCTACGGCCGTTCCATGGACCGCGCGCCCGCCGAGGCCTTGAATGAATACCACGCGTTCACTGAGAGAACGATGACGGCCTTGCGCCAATTCGGTCCACGAGGCGCATCCCCCGCCCGGGTTGCCCGCGTCATCGTCAAAGCCGCCGCGTCGCAAAGCTGGAGACTGCGCTACAAGACCGACCTGATGGGGCGCCTCATACTTCTGTCCAGACGCTGCATGCCCGATTGGCTCTTCAACGGGATCACGCGAACGGCCGTCATGCGCTAACGCAACGACGGAACGTTCCACCCTCGCGGGATCGTGTGATAGACTGCCCACAGGAGTTGACGGAGCAGGAGGCTCTGCTGTGAACTGGCGCGTTGTTCTTGAACCCGAGCCAGACGCTGGCGATTACGCAGTCTGGTGTCCGGAACTTCCTGGTTGTGTTTCTGCGGGGAAAAGCGAGGAGGAAGCGCTAGCGAACATTCGCGAAGCGATAACGCTCTATCTAGAGCCTGACCCGATTCGAGTGGAACCGGCCGCCCTAATCCGAGAGGTAGCCGTTTAAGTGGCCAAGCGAATGCGGCGGATGACGGCTCGAGAGGTAGCAGGAATCTTGGCGGAGCACGGTTTCGTCTGCGTCTCGCAAAGAGGCAGCCACCGGAAGTGGCGAAACGAAGCGCAACGGCTTCAGGTAATTGTTCCCGACCCAGAAGAGGCCCGGCGCGCCCTCGACGAAGCCGTGCGACTCTTTCTCAGCATGGCCGCGGAAAGAGGGGCCCTGAAGGAAGTCCTTGCAGGAGTAGTCTCGACGGCATTTGACGAATAACGGTCTGGAATGCTTGAGGGGCAACGCCTCGCCACGCGTTATCCCAGACGCAAGCGCTGGGTCATCCTGAGCGCACGCGAAGGATCTCTTCAGCCTGTAACATGTCCTTATGAATGCAGTTCGGCTTACAACGGGAGAATGTGCATCGTGAAGGTGAGCGGGCAGTGATGCGCACCTATTATGTTTACATCATGACGAACAAGTCGCGGACCCCGTACACAGGGATGACCAACGACCTTGAGCGGCGCGTGTATGAGCACAAACATAAACTGGTCCCCGGATTCACTCGCAGATACAATATTTCGCAGCTCGTGTACTACGAAACCTTTAATAACCCGAGGGACGCGATAGCTTGCGAGAAAGGGATCAAAGGTTGGCTTAGGTCCAAGAAGGTAGCACTTATCACGACAGCCAACCCGGATTGGGAAGACCTGAGTTCCGACTGGTTTGACTAAGGAAAGAGATTCTTCGCTACGCTCAGAATGACAGTAGCCGCGGCTCTTTTGATTGGCTTTGACAGTTGGCTTTGACGGAGACTGGTCTGAGATGGCGGGGGATTAACGCCTCGCTCGCACGTCCTCCTGAGCGCATGCGAAGGATTTCGTCTCCAAACGAGAGGATTCGCAGCGAGAGATCTGACGAAAGGATGGCAAGTATGGATATTGGCCTGATTGGATTGGCCGTAATGGGCGAGAACCTCGTGCTCAACATGGAGAGCAAAGGGTTTGGCGTGGCGGTATACAACCGGACCGTCGAGAAGGTCGACAAGTTTGTCGCGGGTCGCGCCAAGGGTAGAAACGTCCTCGGTTGCCATAGTATCGAGGAATTGTGTGCGAATCTGAAAAGGCCGCGCAAGGTGATGCTGCTGGTCAAAGCCGGCCAGGCCGTGGACGACTTCATCGAGAAACTGCTCCCACACCTGGAATGCGGCGATATCATCATCGACGGCGGCAATTCGCATTTCCCCGACACGATCCGCCGCACCGGATACGTCGAGAGTAAGGGTCTCCTCTACGTCGGCACAGGCGTATCCGGCGGCGAGGAAGGCGCGTTGCGCGGCCCGTCGATGATGCCGGGCGGATCGCCCGACGCGTGGGAGCACATTAAGCCGATCCTCCAAGCCATCGCTGCCAAGACCGATGCGGGCGAGCCCTGTTGCGACTGGGTCGGCGAGGGCGGCGCCGGCCATTTCGTAAAAATGGTCCACAACGGCATCGAATACGGCGATATGCAGATGATCTGCGAGACCTATCACCTGATGAAACACGGCCTCGGTATGTCTAACGACGCGATGCACGCCGTGTTCGCCGACTGGAACCAAGGCGAACTCGACTCCTACCTTATCGAGATTACGCGCGACATACTCGCGCACAAAGACGAAGAGGGCAACTATGTGCTCGACCTCATTCTCGATACGGCAGGACAAAAAGGCACGGGTAAATGGACGGCCATCGAGGCGCTTGACCAGGGCCAGCCGCTCACGCTTATCGGCGAAGCCGTGTTCGCGCGGTGCCTGTCGGCGCTCAAAGATGAACGCGTCGACGCCGCCAAGATCATCAAAGGCGAAGCCGCGTCGTTCGAGGGTGACCTCAAAGGCTTCATCGACGAGCTGCGCCAAGCACTCTACGCGTCAAAGATCGTCAGTTACGCCCAAGGTTACCAACTCATGCGGGCCGCCGCCGCCGAGCACGGCTGGAACCTCAACTACGGCGGCATCGCCCTGATGTGGCGCGGCGGCTGCATCATACGCTCCGCGTTCCTCGGGAAGATCAAAGAGGCCTTCGACCGCGACCCGGAGCTCGTAAATCTCCTCCTCGACCCGTTCTTCAAGGATGCCGTCGAGAGAGCTCAACCTGCGTGGCGCCGCGTGATCACTGCGGCAGTCAACCTAGGCGTCCCCGTGCCCGCCATGAGCGCCGCGCTCACCTATTTCGACGGATACCGGTGCGAACGGCTGCCCGCCAACCTGCTCCAAGCCCAGCGCGACTATTTCGGCGCCCACACCTATGAACGCGTTGACAAACCCCGCGGCGAGTTCTTCCACACCAACTGGACCGGCCGCGGCGGCGCCACCGCCGCCTCGACCTATACCGCGTGAAGACCGCCAGGATTCCGCAGCATGGACAGCGATCGCCGTCGAATGTATAGCCTCGGCCTGATGGCGTTCATCCTTTTCCTCAGTAGCACGGTTGGCATACCGGTTCTCCCTCGAATCGCTGCAGAACTTGAGGCGGATCCGACGGAAATTCCCATTGTGGTTGCCGCTGCACTAGCCACCGTAGTGGTCGCGCAGTTGTTTACGGGATTCCTTGCTGACCGCTACTCGAGAAAGACCTTGATTCAGATCGGCGCCTTGATGGGTTCCGCGTCGTCCCTGCTATGTGTCGTCGCTACCGATTGGACGCAATTGGCCGCGCTCCGCGTTATTGGTGGCATCGCCGATGCCGTTGCGATGCCGGCGCTCCTGGCAATCACGGCGTCACTGGGCTCGAGCCGACCTGGGAAAGCCTTCGGTATCCTCCGAAGCAGCCAAGGGCTGTCTTTTGTGATAGGCCCTGCACTGGGCGCCGCCTTTTCCTTTGTCGCGTTGCGCGCGCCATTTGTTGTGGATGGCCTGCTGTCGCTTGGCGCGTTCTTCGCGAGCGTCGTCCTGCTGACGGACACCGACAGGGTTGCGCCAGCGCACAGCTTCAGCGTGTTCCGCGGCCTCAAGTCGACCTTCTCGGACGCCCGAGTCTATCTTTACCTTATGATGGGGATATCGGGGATATTCGGATTCGGCATTCTCTGCAGTTTCGTCCCCGCCAAGGCGCAGATTATTGGGTTGGAAGCCTGGCAAATCGGCGCGATACTTAGCGGCGGCGCGCTCCTATTCAGTGTTATGTCGTATGTTGTCGGCAGCGTGACAGACAAATACGGGCGCAGGATTTTCGTGATACTGTCCCAAGCGCTCATAATAGTTGCCGGAGTTGGCCTTCTCTTCAGCAACGGCTTCGCTACGTTGTTCTTATCTTACGGGATTTTTTGTGTCGCTGAGACGATCACGTATCTGCTATCCTTCGTCTATGCAAGTGAAACCTTCGATAAAAGGCACATTGGCGCATCCGTGGCGGTATTTGATTCCTTGATGGACCTCTCATTGCTGATCGGGCCTCTGATTGCCGTCGCCGTCCACAAATCGACGGGCCGGCTTGGGTTCGTATTCCTGATCGCGGTTATTCCTGCCGCGACTGCCTTTTTCGCGACCTCCGTATGGCTTCCGCGAGAGGCCAAATCGGACGTGTGCTACGACGAGATGGGAGAAAAACCATGAAAAAGTTCCTCACAAGACTCCTGGTCATAGTCGGCCTCGTGACGACCCTTTCCGTAGCCGCGTCGATCGCGCTCGGCGTTGTATCGTACGCGAGCGCTCGACGCGTGCCGGAGAAGACCATCGTCGAGATCAATCTCGAACGACCCATGGTCGAGTATGTGGCGGAGGACCCGGTGGCGAAGGTTGTCTTTGACGGGGTGCCGAGGGTTCGCGACGTCGTCGAGGCGCTCGAGAAAGCCGCCAAGGACGATCGAGTGGTTGCCCTCGTAGCGCGGGTCGGCGCCGTGCCGACGGGGTTGGCGCGCATTCAGGAACTGCGCGACGCCGTCACGATGTTTCGTGCGAGCGGGAAAAAGGCTGTAGCCTACGCCGAGACCCTCGGGGAATTCGGCCCCGGCAACGGCGCGTACTATCTCGCGACCGCGTTCGACAAAGTCTATCTCCAACCCACCGGCAGCGTCGGCCTGACAGGCCTGATCTACGAACAACCGTTTGTCAGCGGCACCCTCGAGAAACTGGGCATCGAGCCGCGACTCGACAGCCGCCTCGAGTACAAAAGCGCCAAGAACATGTTCACCGAACGCGCGTTCACGCCGCCGCACAAGGAAGCCCTCGAGAAAGTCATGGAATCTCAGTTCACCCAGATCGTGCGGGGAATCGCGGCGGCGCGGGGGCTTACTGAGAAGGAGGTGCGCGCGCTGGTAGACCGCGGGCCGTTCCTGGCCACCGAGGCGCTCGAGGCCAAACTCGTCGACGGTCTTCTGTATCGCGATGAGGTCTACGCGGCGGCAAGAAAAGAAGCGGGGCACGGCGCCGAGTTTCTCTATCTTCTCAAATACCTTGGCCGCGTGGGCCGCCCACACGTCAAAGGCGACACCATCGCGCTTATCCACGGCGCCGGCGCGATCATAAGAGGCAAGAGTAAATTCGACCCCCTGTTCGGCGGCGCCGTTATGGGACCAGACTCCGTGGCCGCAGCGTTTCGTGCCGCCGTCAAGGACAAGAACGTCAAGGCGATCCTGTTCCGCGTAGACAGTCCGGGCGGCTCGGCCGTCGCCTCGGACACGATCTGGCGCGAAAGCGTCCGCGCCAAAGAGGCCGGCAAACCCGTCATTGTCTCGATGGGCAACGTTGCCGGCTCCGGCGGATACTACGTCGCCATGTCGGCCAATAAAATTGTCGCCCAACCCGGCACTATCACCGGCTCGATAGGCGTCCTCGCCGGTAAGATGCTCACGTCCGGTTTCTGGGAAAAGCTCGGCGTGTCCTGGGACGAGCTGCACACCAGCCCGAACGCCACCATGTGGACGGGCATGCGCGATTACACGCCCGAACAATGGGAACGGTTCCAGGCCTTTCTCGACGATTTCTACGACGGCTTCACCGACAAAGTCGCCCAGGGGCGCGGCTTGCCGAAGGAGAAAGTCCTCGAGATCGCGAAAGGCCGCATCTGGACCGGCGAAGACGCCAAAGCCCTTGGGTTGGTTGACGAGCTTGGCGGTCTCTCCACTGCCTTGCGCTTGGCAAAAGAAGCGGCGGGGATTCCCAAAGGGGTCGAAGTCCGGCTCAAGACGTTCCCTCGGGAAAAACCCCTCATCGACATGTGCCTCGAGATGCTCGTTGGGGAGGGTCCCGACAGCAGCGAAGAATCTGCCTCGACGGCGGTTGCGGCGCGTTCGCTCGAGAGCCTCGAGCCGTTGTTCCGGACGGTCGAACAGCTCGGCCTGAACCCGAATCGCGGCGTCTTGAGCATGCCCTGTATCGCGCCCATGTGGTAGCGCAAAACCATCATTTCGGAGGGATAGTCTATGGACGATGCCCGAACCGGACGCGAGGCGCGGCTCGGCGAATACAATGGCCGCCCCACCATATTCATTGACGGCCAGCCCACGCCGCCTATGATCTATCATCTCACCGGCGGCTCCGCCGCGGAAACCTGGCAGCCGATTCCTCAGAAGTATCTGAGACAATTCAGCGCGGTAGGATATCGCTTAATCGGTTCCGTGTTGTGGCTGAGACGGATCTGGCTATCGAGCGGCGAACTGGACATGGCCTTCGCCCAGCGCCATCTTCGAGGCGTGCTCGATGCGGCGCCGGAAGCGGCTATTCTTCTCCGGGTACACGTGGACGCGCCGCCCTGGTGGCTCGAGCAACATCCCGACGAGCAGGTCGCGTTCACCCTTGACCCGAGCCCGTCGCTCCCGCCTGACATCCGCCCTCATTTCAAGCCGCCTGTCGAAGCCAGCTTCGCCTCAGAAGCCTGGAAACGCGAAACGGGTCAAAAACTCGTCGAATTCCTGGAACGTCTCGCCGAGCTGCCCGAGGCGGACGCCCTGTTCGGCCTGAACATTGCCGGGGGCAATTGGGGCGAATGGTTTTATCCCGGCTTCGACCTCGAACCCGATGCCGGCCCGGCCATGACGCGGCATTTCCGACGATGGCTCGAAGCCAGATATGTATCCGACGAGGCACTCCAGGCGGCATGGGGCGATCCCGACGCTACACTCGAGACGGCCCGAGTGCCCGGCGTGGCCGAACGGTTCCGGACCGCCGAACGCATGTTCCGCGACCCGGCCAAAGAGCGGAAGGCTATCGACTATTACCAATGCCACCAGGAGTTGGTCGCGGAAACGCCGCTGTATTTCTGTCGGCTGGCGAAGGAAACGTGGCCTCGCCCCATCCTCGTGGGCATCTTCCACGGCTATCTCCTCCATCTGACGCATCAGGCATCCGGGGGCCACCTCGAGATGGGCCGCGCACTCGAATCGCCGCACGTAGATTTTCTAGCCTCGCCATACTCATACGAATATGACGCGCGCATGCTCGGCGGCAGCGGCCACGTTCGGTGCCTGGCCGAAAGCGTACGGTTGCACGGCAAACTTTGGCTGAGCGAAGTCGACCACCCGACTCTGTTCGGCGACCACTTCGGCCGCTCGCAGCCCTTTTACCCGGACACCGTCGAAGGCTCGGTTGCCGCCATGCGCCGGGACGTCGCCCACACGTTTGCACTCGGACAAGGCATGTGGTGGTATGATTTCGGGCCGCCGGGACGCGACGGCGTAGGCGGCTGGTGGGATCACCCCGCCCTCATGGACGAAACCAGGCGGTTGCTCGAGTGTGGCCGCGAGTTGATGGCCCGGCCGTTCCACCCCTGCGCCGACGTGTTGTTGGTGTTCGATACCCGTTGTTTCTACTATCTCGGCCAATTGCACCTGGACATACACCACCCGTCCGCCCATTGGCATCGCAGCGACACGCTGTCCTTCGAGGCCCTCAATCGCACCGTGGCCGACGCATACAAGTCCGGCGTCGCATTCGACACCATTCATCTCGACGATCTCGACAAGGCCGACCTCGACCGCTATCGCGTCGTTGTGTTCGCCTTTACGCCGTATCTCTCGGACGAACACCGCAAATTCATTGCCGAGCGCGTCATGTGCAACGGGCGTTCCGTCGTGTTTGCTTACGCCCCAGGATACACCGACGGCAACACTCTTGCCCCCGAGCGCGTTGCCGAGGTCGTGGGCATCCAGATCGAGAAGTCCGAGCTGGGCTTTGCGCCGCAGCTGCTTATCCGAGAAGGCGCACTCGCCCCCGACTTCCCGGAGATCCGCCTGCGCGTTGACATTCAGGATTATTGGACCTGGAGCAAGCCGCTCTTTCGCGTTGTGGACCCGCAAGCCGAAGTGATCGGTTACTACGCAGGATCGCGGGAAGTCGCGTTCGCGCGGAAACGAGTCGGCGACGCCACGGTATGGTTCTGCGGCCTGCCGCTGAAAGAACCGCGGCTTCTCCGTACCATCTTCCGCGCCAGCGGCGCCCATATCTACAACGAGAAAAACGACGTGCTTCACGCCGGCGGCCCCGTGCTCTGCATTCACACCGAGACCGGCGGCAAGCGCACGATCACGCTCCGCAACGGCAAACGCCTCGACTTAGATCTCGAACCCTGGACCACCGTCATCCTCGACGCCGTATCCGGCGAGTTCTTGATGAGATAGCGGCCGCGACCGCGTTGGTAGGACCGCGTTCCACCGCGACCGAAAAGACGGTCGAGCAGGAGCTCGACCCTACCATTTGTTGTATTTCGAACAGTAGGCTTTGGCGAATGCGCCCTTTCGTCAGAAACATCGGCCCGTTGTCCTGACAGCAAAGCAGAGTGGACACGCCATGTCCGCTGGTCTATACTGTCCACTGAAAAAGAGTTCGTTTGATGGAGGCAGATATGGGGTTGACAGTCCTCGAAGTCGAAGTAGGAAACCCGAGCAATCCGGACATTACGAAGAAACTCGAGTTTCTCATCGATTCCGGGGCCATCTACTCCGTCGTCCCTGGCGCCATTCTCGAGGAACTCGGCATCAAACGGCTCGGCAAACAGGAGTTCAGACTAGCCGACGGCACCAAGGTTGCCCGTGAAAAAGGCATCGCACTGTTCAAGTACGGCGAAAAGGTCGGCGGGGCCGACGTTATCTTCGGTGAAGAAGACGACAGCACACTCCTCGGCGCGTTCACCCTCGAAGCCTTGGGACTCGCACTCGACCCCTTCAAACGCGAGTTGAAACCCTTGCCTATGATCCTCGGCGGATACGCTCTGCCGACGCCGGAGAATTGAGCCCACTGTGAGGCTGCATCGAGCAGGGCAATGGCCGGCACGCCGCGCCGTCACCTGCATACTCGTCTTACTCGCCCTCGTTCTCGGGGCGTATCGCTTTCATAGATACGGAGGCAGCGTGTGGGTGTCGACGGTACAGCGCATCAGGGGCAAGAGAACCTTTGCCGACGTGCTCCGCGACATCGGGCCGGCCGCGGAGGCCCGCCTTAGGCCGCGATTCGAACAAGTGAACGTGCCCTATCCGCCATCTGCGATCACCCTAATCGGCTTGAAGAAAGAGAGGCAACTCAAGCTTTGGGCCAAAAGTAACGCGAGCAGCGTGCGGATCCCTGTCCACTCTTACGCCATAACGGCCGCGAGCGGCAAGCCCGGACCAAAACTCCGTGAAGGCGACCTGCAAGTGCCCGAAGGACGCTATCGAATTATCGGCCTCAATCCCAACAGCAGCTATCACCTCAGCATGAAACTCGACTATCCCAACGAATTCGACCGGCGAAACGCGCGAAGGGAAGACCGTTCAAATCCTGGCGGCGACATCTTCATCCACGGTAAGGCCGTGTCCATCGGTTGCATCGCGGTTGGCGACGAGGCCATCGAAGAGCTTTTCACACTCGTTGCCCGAATCCGTAAGGCCAACGTCAAGGTGCTTATCGCGCCCAACGATCTGCGAAAAGGCCCGCCGGCCACGGAGTCCGCAAGGCCCTGGCTACCGGAACTATACAACGACCTGGCGAGGGGAATGCGAGAACTCGATACCTCACGCTAATGCCGAAGTTCTCTCTACGCCCGTCTTTCCGCTATAATGCTGGTCGGTTTTTGTTTCAACTGATTTGACGAAAGGACGAAAGGACGAAAGGGAGAATTATGTACATTGGACGTATTGTCAGCATCGCGCTTACGGCGGATAACCGGTTGTGTGCCATGTATCGCGTATCAAGCCGATCCTTTCCGAATCGGATGGCCGTCGAGAAGGAAAACCAGGTCAGTATCGTGCCGAAACCCGGCCACGAGGGCGACGTGCACAAGAACCCGTATATCGCCTACAACTGCGCTCGGATCGTATGCGACGGCCAAGTCGCCGTGCTCACCAACGGCAGCCAAACCGACCCCATCGCCGAGAAAATCGCTTCCGGCATGACGCCCCGCGACGCCCTTATACTGTCGCTTATGGCCCTCGACTACGAAAAGGACTCGTACAACACGCCCCGCATCTGCAGCGTTGCCGACAAACGCGACGACGGCGCCGGCTGGCTTGCCATCGTCCGCCACGACGGACTCGACGTGCGCCAAATGCCCCTAGCGCCCGGCAAGTTCTTCTACGTCGCCACCTACGAAGAAAACACGGTATCCGAGTCCTACAGCGGTTCCTTCGACGCCGCTACAGCCGCAGAAGCATGCGACTTCATCCTCGGTAAAGGCGTATTCGCCGAACGCGAGAAGCCCGTCACGGCCGTCGCCGCCGCAGCCACGGATACCGGCTTCGACCTCGCCAGCAAAGACATAACGCCCCAGTAATGGCGATATAGGCGCGGGAGACCTTTTTCTGGGAAAGGAGGTCTCCCTTAAGCCCTGCCATTGGCTAGTACTTGATGATCCAGTTTACATAGACGTTTCTTGGGCGGGTTTCCTCATCGCCACCGCGTGATATTGTGTGTTCGTGCTTGCCCCCTTTCTTGTCGATGACGTCTACCCAGTGTTTACTGAGTTGGCCGCTGGCGAGCACACCACGGATGACCTTGTCGGGACGGTGCTCCTTGCTGGCTTTCATACCATGGCCGTGCATGCCCGTTTCCGCCTCTGTCTTGAATGCTTTCCAAGGGTCGCGCGGCAATGCCGAAGCGTACTCTTGTTTAGAACCAACAGCGTCGCTTTTGCCTTCTGGTCCGGAGGGAGTCCGTTCATTTCGTCCAGGGTCATTTTCTGAACCGTGAGCCACCCCTCGCAGAAACATACCTCTGAGGTCCGGTACATTGAAAGTCTTGCCATCTCCGCTGCCGTCTCCCCAATGGGTACCGATGGCGTCGAAGAGATTCCGGTATTTCTCTTTTTCGTAGACATCGCCGTCGCAGAGAAGCCAACCTGCCGGACGCTTATCCTTGGGCCCGGCAAATGCCTCGATTACCCCGGCCCGCCTTGCGTCGCCTTGTTCAAGTCGGGCGAGCCTTGTGGCAAGACTTGGGAGGAAAGCCGCACCTTCGGCCATGTTTATGGTGCCATGCGGCTGTTCCCATTCGTTTCTGGCAAAGATCTGACTGCGGGTTAACACAGTGTTACTGTCAAAGGCGGCAACATTCACGGCGTGGACCTTGATGTCTTTGGCTTCTATCTTCTCACCTTTCCACTCGATGCGCATTTCATGATCTTCAGCCCATTCTTTCAATTTGTCCCACGCAAAATCCGCCTCGAAGTCGCCTTTCGCATCTATGAATCCCTTGAAAAGGCCGAACGCAGTATCTGCTCTGGCGTGTCCCTTCCATTTCAGGTGGTTCTTCCCGCTGGATTTATCGATTGAATTGTCAAGAAACTCTGTGATCCTGTTTGGTTTCAGATCATCCGCGTGGTACGTTGACTTCCACTTGGTCTCATCAAATGAGCGAGGCAGGTCATCCACAAGTTTCTGAAGCTCCTGAATAAGGTCAAGATTTGTCCTATCCGGCTCTTCAAGCCATTCGTCAATGAGAACTTCGATGTCGATTTCCTCGCAGAGCCTTCGGTAGTCATCGCGATACACATAGACTTTACCGTCATCGGGTTGCAGGCCATCTAGCTCGCTCACGAGCTTAGAGTTTCTGAGATCAGTCATCTTTATCTGCCGCCAGTTCTGAGTCGTCGCTTTCTTGGTGAAGAGATAGCTGAACTCCAGCCCGGGATCTTCTTGGATGATTGCTCGCACCATCTCCGCAGTCTCCTTGTCGGGCGTTCGCACATCCAAGGTTATAGTCCCTCCGGGAGTATCTGAAGGCCAGACAGTACGCACGGCCGCTACTTTGGGAAGATCCGTTATTCTCCTGGGCAGATACAAACGAATGCTGCGGAGTGGGAATACTCTGATATTGCTACTCAAGATCTCTGAGGCCTCGGTTAGGTAGCGTTTCTGAATCTCCCGATACGCCCGCTCCCGGATTTCCTCGTTCCATATGGTTATGCTGAGGAGGACCTTCCATCCGGAGACAGCCTCTTCGACAGTGATGCCCTCGACGGGGATGAATGCAGGCGTGTACCGAAACTGCCATTTACGTGGCTCATTCTTCCTCCACTTAGTATTTCCTATGGCAGCATAGATTTCCATTTCTCTGTTGCCAAAGGTGAATGCACCCTCGGAACCCGAGACAAAAGCCATTTCACCTGACGCCGGCACCTGGTCGACTACCTCTGTGTTTTCGCTTGTGGCCGGCAAGGCAAGGGTGGCAGCGAAAAGTAGTGCAGTTACAGCAATGGGTCTTGCTGGACTCATGACATATCCTCCTGTAGGGGCTCGGAAACCATAGTCGAATTTCGGGTAGTCTAGCACATTTGTGTGGCTCTGTCATCCCCCATATTTCCCCGAGAGTTTTCTTGAAAAGGAGTCTACTCTGCCCGCTCGTCCCCAAAGAGGTTTCCGCCATTGGATAGAATTCGCCTTGCAGGGTATGATTCGCTACAATGTTTGAGTGGCCTGGGTATCATGAATGCGGGCATTGACAGGAACGCGAGACGGCGCCTTATGTCGACGGAATTCATTCAGGGGATCGACCAGCTTATTCGCGCGGGGTATTCGGTGTTGTATATCGTGACGTGGGAGGAGGAGCGCGTCCACCGTTTCTTGGCACAGATTGCCGAGAAACGCGAGAAGACGCTGTACGAATGGCGGATGACCGACGGGTTGCGCCGCGTGTATGGCCCTGGCGGCGAGCCGCCGAAAGGCAAACGGACCCGCGAGCCGTTGGCTGTGCTGAATGAGATCCTTCAAGCGGACGCCGCAGCCATTTACATACTCAAAGATTTCCACCATTACCTCGAGGCGCCGGAGATCGCACGTCAGTTGCGCGATCTGGGCAGCGCGCTCCGGCACACGCGGAAAAGCATTGTCATTGTGGCACCGGTGCTCAAACTCCCCCCCGAACTCGAAAAAACCATGACCATCATTGACCTGCCGCTGCCGAAATACGACGAATTGAAGGAACTCCTAGAAACCAAGATTCTCGGCCGCTCGGGTTCCCGGAAATTCAAGGTGAGTCTCAGCCCGCAAGAACGCACCCGACTTGTCAAGGCCGCCCAGGGGTTGACGCTCACCGAAGCCGAGAACGCATTCGCCATGGCCATCGTCCGCGACAGCACGCTCGACGGCAGCGATATCCAGGCGCTGATCGCCGAGAAGAGGCAGATCATCCGTAAGTCGGGTATCCTCGAGTACTACGACGTATCCGAGAGTCTTGCGAGCGTCGGCGGTATGGACACGCTCAAGGACTGGCTCAAGAAACGGCTCAAAGCGTTCAGCGACGAGGCCCGGCAATACGGCTTGCCCCAGCCCCGAGGCATCCTCCTGATGGGGGTCCAAGGCTGCGGTAAAAGCCTCGTGGCCAAGACCATCGCCTCGTCCTGGCGTCTCCCGCTGCTGCGCATGGACATGAGCCGGATCTTCCAGGGTTTCATCGGCAGTTCCGAACAAAACATGCGCAAGGCCGTCAAAATCGCCGAAAGCCTCGCCCCCGTAGTCCTCTGGATCGACGAAATCGAGAAGGCCTTCTCCGGCGTCGAAGGTTCGAGCAGTTCCGACGCCGGCACGACCGCCCGGGTCGTCGGCACGTTTCTGACCTGGATACAGGAGAAGACCGCGCCGGTATTCGTGGTTGCCACGGCAAACGAAGTCAAGGGATTGCCGCCCGAGCTTCTCCGAAAAGGCCGTTTAGACGAGATATTCTTCGTGGATCTCCCGCGTCGCCAAGAACGCGCCGAGATCTTCAAGATCCACCTCGCCAAAGTGCGGCGCGACCCGGCCAAATTCGATATCGACAAGCTGGCCGCTGCCGCGAGCGGATTCAGCGGCGCCGAGATCGAGCAGGCCATCATTTCCGCCCTGCACGACAGTTTTTTCCAAGGCCGCGAAGTCGAAACATCGGATATCATCACAAGCATCACGGAGACCGTGCCGCTATCGAAAACGATGCACGAGAAAATAGGCCGGTTGCGCGAATGGGCGCATGATCGCGCGAGGCCCGTGTCGTCGCTACAACGAGTCGAGCCAGCGCCCAAGCAACTACTCGCTTAGGCTTTGCTGAAAACGGTCGTTTTGCAGAAGCGCTGTTGCTGAACGTTATTGCGAGCCTGGGACCCCGCCTGTGGCGGGGCGATTCGTAGCGTGACATCTTGTCCCACACGGTCATTGCGAGGAGCGAGTCCTCGAGCGACGCGGCAATCTCCTTAGGGGTCTCGCAGAGCGATCGGGAGAGACGAAGCAGTTTGCCGCGTTGCTCCCCGCCTAAGGCGGGGCTCCCGCCTGAGGCGGGGCTGCTAGCAATGGCGCGAAGGCAAGTGACGGCGCAGGGCTGACGGGGTAAAGGTCATCCGATGGATCGATTTGATTTCATTGAACTCGACCAATCCAAGAAGGCGGTTCCCCAACAGGATCAGCCGCTCCAGGCCCGGCCGCACGACGGCCCGAGTTTCTATCAGGCTGGCCGGCAGATGCGGGCCGCCGGGCATTTCTCAGCCGCCGTCGCGTACTACGAAAAAGTGCTCGGGTTCAACGACCAGCACTACGCCGCTTGGGCCGAGTTGATCGACTCCTTGGTCCGGCTCGGCGAACTTGACCGCGCCGAAGCCAAAGCCCAGGAGGCTGTGCAAAACTACGGCAAGGTGCGCCTGCTGTATGCCGGTCGTGCACTCGTCTCCGCACACCGCGGCCATATCGATCCGGCCTACAATTTCTCCGACATCAGCGTCGACGACAAAGACGCTTCCTGGTACGCGTGGTGCGTCCGCGCCGAAGTCGCACTTCACGGTAGCCGCGAGAACCGTTTCTTTGCCGCCGAGATGCTCGAGAAGGCCTTCGAGAAAGCCGAATCGGAATGGGAGCCTTACGTGCTTGCCGGCTGGATGCATCTCGACGCGAATCTGCCGGTATTGGCCGCGGCCTATTTCGCCGAAGCGGCCCGATACAATCCGCTGGCGCCCATTTGCTGGCTCGGCCTCGGCGATTCGTTCCTTCAACTCAGACTCTACGACCAAGCCCGGTTTTACTACCAGCGCGTCACGGAACTCGAACCCAATCATAAACGCGCCCTCGAACGCCAAGCCCAATGCTGCAAACTCATGTACGGGCTCATGCGCCCCTTCCGCCCGGAGTCCCTCTACAGACGATGGAAGAAGGAATACGATAAGCTTCTGTGAACCCGCGCCGAGGATACGGCGCGCATCAGTGATTGGTGACGATTCCATAGGCCCCAGAGGATGGCGTGGACCAAAAGGAGCATGAGGCGATTGTGGCTTGGGCAGACGAATCCAGGGCACGTTAACCTTGAAGACTATAGAAACACTTATCTACACTTATTTGCACTTATCTTTACGGCGAGTGCCGGTGTGGCGTCCAAGCAAGGCGAAAAACTCGAAGCGCTAATGTGATCGTGATATTGTTGCGCGGGAATGCGCCACGTCAAGTTGCGTTGTACCGGTTCAAATGGGAAAGGCATTACGAGGAATTCAATTGGATGTGGCGAAACCGGCGAAACGGCAATGGTGTACAACCGAAGCAAGGAGCGGAGCGCGTATGACGACTGAATATGTCAGCCCACTTGTGGAACGATTTGCCACGAAGGAAATGGTCCAACTGTGGAGCCCGCAACGCAAGTTCGCGACGTGGCGGCGGTGTTGGCTAGCGCTCGCCGAGGCGGAACAAGAACTCGGGTTGCCCATCACCGACGAGCAACTGGACGAGATGCGCACCCATATAGACGACATCGATTTCGAGGCCGCCAGAAAGTTCGAGCACGAGACGCGCCACGACGTTATGGCCCATATCCATGCGTTCGGCCTTGTGGCGCCCAAAGCCAGACCCATCATCCATCTCGGCGCGACGAGTTGCTACGTCGGCGACAACACCGACCTTGTGCTGATCCGCGAGGCGCTCGAACTGATCTTGACCAAGGCCGTCAACGTACTCGCGAAACTTGCCGCTTTCGCCGATCAATGGAAGCACCTGCCCACACTCGGGTACACGCACTACCAACCGGCCCAAGTTGTCACGGTCGGCAAACGCGCGTGTCTGTGGGCGCAAGACATGCTGCTGGACATCGAGGACCTCGAGGCGACCCTCGCCCGGTTGCGGTGTCGCGGCGTAAAGGGCACCACCGGTACGCAGGCCTCGTTCCTCGAACTGTTCGAAGGCGACCACGAAAAAGTGCGTCACCTCGACATGCTTGTCGCCCTGAAACTCGGATTTGACAGTTCCTATCCTGTTACCGGCCAGACCTATCCGCGAAAGGTCGATACGCACGTACTCCGGGTGCTCGCCGCCATCGGCGAAAGCGTCCACAAATTTGCCACCGACATGCGATTGCTCCAGAACCTCAAGGAAATCGAAGAACCCTTCGGAAAAAGACAAGTTGGCAGTTCGGCGATGGCGTACAAACGCAACCCGATGCGCTGCGAGCGGGCCTGCGCGCTCGCGCGGTTCTTGATGGTCGTGCCGCTGCACAGCGAGTTTACGGCCGCCGTGCAATGGTTCGAGCGCACGCTCGACGACTCGGCGATTCGGCGGCTCAGTCTTCCGGAAGCGTTTCTGGCGTGCGACGGCATCCTGAACCTCTATCTAAACGTTATGGAAGCCCCGGCCGTGTACCCGAAGGTCATCGAGAAGCACCTCCGCGCTGAGTTGCCGTTCATGGCCACCGAAAACATAATCATGGCGTGTGTCAAGCGCGGCGGCGACCGCCAGGAACTCCACGAAATCATCCGTAAGCACGCCCAGGCCGCCGCCACCCGCGTGAAACAGGAAGGCGCCGA
>Ga0180438_10004950_pt1 | contig 18850 bp, 17 predicted proteins | sample SS_ome_12_FD_132455 | JGI IMG/M metagenome (GOLD analysis project Ga0180438, IMG submission 132455) | Hypersaline lake sediment archaeal communities from the Salton Sea, California, USA - SS_3_D_2 metaG | ecosystem: Environmental > Aquatic > Non-marine Saline and Alkaline > Hypersaline >...
GCGCGTTAAAGAAAAAGGCCAACCGAGGCGCAAAATCGTCCACCGTCAGGCCGACCTCGATGGCTGCTTGCACATAGGCAATCCCGTTGGCCAGGGTAAAGGCCACCTCTTGCACCGCCGTGCTGCCCGCCTCACGAATGTGATAACCGCTGATACTGATCGTATTCCAGCGGGGGACGTGGCGGGCGCAGTACCGAAAGGCGTCGGTGACCAGCCGCATACTGGGTGACGGTGGAAAGATGTAGGTGCCTCGGGCGACGTACTCTTTGAGGATGTCGTTCTGGATCGTGCCCTGGAGTTGCTGGGGCTCAACCCCCTGTTCCCTACCCACGGCGATGTACATCGCCAGCAGGATCGCCGCTGGCGCGTTGATGGTCATACTGGTGCTGACTTGATCCAGAGGAATCTGGTCGAACAGCGTGCGCATATCGTCTAGCGACGAGATGGCTACGCCGACCTTGCCTACCTCACCCAAGGCCAATGGATGGTCGCTATCATAGCCGATTTGGGTCGGCAGGTCAAAGGCGACCGACAGGCCGGTTTGGCCTTGCTCCAGCAGGTAACGATAGCGCGCGTTGCTCTCGGCGGCCGACGCATAGCCGGCGTACTGGCGCATGGTCCACAAGCGGCCCCGGTACATCGTCGGGTGTACGCCTCGTGTAAAGGGATACTCGCCGGGGAAACCCAGCTTGTCCGAGTAGGCCACATCTTGTGGGAGACTAAGCCGCTCGACCTCGATTCCAGAGCTGGTCTCAAAGTGCTCAAGTCGCTCGGGGAAACGTCTCAACACTGGCGCAAGGGTCTCGCGCTCCCAGCGGTGCTTCTCATCGTGTAGGATGTCGTCCATGTCGTCTTGTACTTTCTAACCAAATGGTAGTTACTCGATCTCTGTCAATACCTGATCCTTCTCCACATCGTCCCCCGGCTTTGCGTGTACCACTCGCACAGTGCCACTCTGGCGGGCGTGGAGCTCGTTCTCCATCTTCATCGCCTCAAGCACGCAGACGGGCTCTCCTTCTTCGACCTGCTGGCCCACTTCTACCATCTCGCGATACCACGGAGCAGTCATCAGACCACGATAGCGCGCTTCACCGGTCTCTTTGGCCTTCCTCCCTGTACGATCTCGCTAGATTCCCCTCTTTCGGAATTCGACGCCTAGGATGCGTTCAAAGACCTTGATCATAGCTCCCTTGTTCTCGTCCCCGTATCCCTCAGCAAGGGCCATCTGGTAGGTGGTAGTAGCGGCGTGGACCAATGGCAACGGAATCTTGTGATGGGCGCAGATCTCGGCTGCACTGATCATGTCCTTGTAGGCGTTCTTGAGGGGATAGCCCCGGTCGAAGCGACCTTCCAAGGCGAGAGGTACGAAAAACTCAGCGGCGAAGCTGCGCCCTGTCCCGGCGGTAATTACCTGGGTGACTTTGTCGGGGTCTAGACCCAGCTTGACTGCCATAGGCAAGACCTCCGCAATAGCCGCTGCGCTGATGTTGAACAACAGCTGGTTGACCAGCTTGGTCAGTTGGCCGTTGCCAACATCTCCCATATAGGTCACCTCGCTGCCAATGGCGTGCAGCACGGGGCAAACCTGCTCGAAAACCGTTTCCTCTCCGCCGAACATAATAGTCAGCGTTCCTTCCTTAGCCCTGGACTCCATGCCCGAAACCGGAGAGTCCGCAAAATGGACACCCTGCTCTTGAAGTCGGCGTGCAAAGCCCAGGGTCGGTAGATAGCTGGTTGTGCCGCAATCCACGACAATCTGCCCGGATCTGGCACCGTGGGCAATCCCGTCTGCACCAAATATGACCTGCTCAACGATAGTCGTGTTAGGCAGACTCAGAAAGATCCAGTCCACCTGTTCGGCAGTCGCGGCCGATGTTGAAGCTGATTTTGCTCCTTGATCTGTCAGACGTTTCACTGCATCTGTATTGACGTCGAAGACTGTCAGATCGAATCCAGCCTGCATCACATTGAGGGCCATCCATTTGCCCATTTGCCCTAAACCTATGAATCCAACCCTTTTATCCATCTTCCACCTTCCGTATGATCTCACGCCAGCTCGCCAGACGCTTTTGGCAGCCCACCTGAAGTGCTTCCAGATGGATAATGCCGCCCATCCGAATCCCATCCAGGCCGTCTTCCTGGATGCCGGCTCCAGCGTGGCCCAGTACCTGGCCCCGGATTTGCATCATTCTTGACAGGTCTTGCACTACGGGCTTTGTTCCCTGCGCGCGCGCAAGATGGAGCCCAGTGTCTTGCCTGCCTTGTATGCCTGGTAATTCGCGGTCTCCTGTTCGTCAAAGCGCGGTGGGAAATGCTCCAGGTCAATGCACTCCAGGAATCCGTGCCGTTTCACCACTCCGCCCGCGGCGCAGCCCGCGCCGAATCCGCAGGTGTAGCATTGCGAGTATCCATTGACGTACACTGTGTCCACGACCACCATCAGGTTGGATGCCATCATCCGACGAATGAACCCCAGGACTGGCGAGTTCTCCTCCCCGCCATCCACGCCAATCGCGATGCCGAACTTCCCCGCCAGGCAGAACACCTCGCGGTGGCGGAAGCAAAACGTGCGCTCCAGACAGGCATGCCCTATGGCATTGATCGTGCCGTAATAACATGGTGCGCCGAAGACAATGGCCTCCGCAGTCACCATCTTCTCTCCAACCATCAACCAGTCGTCCTTGACCTTGCAGCGGTTGTCAGCCGCACACCGTGTGCATCCCCGGCACCCGCCGATCTGCAAGCCGGCGAGGGAGACGTACTCGTAAGGCTCCCCTGTCGCTTCCAGAACAGCCCTGACGGCCTCGCTAGTAATCCCATCTTTCCGCCCACTAGCACTAATGCCCAGTGCAGTCATGTGTCCTCCACTTCTGTATAGCGACGCTGTTATCGACATCAAACGTGCCTGCGCAGCACGTTAGGTGTGAGCTTGGATCATAGCATAGCCTTGCCGCCCGGGTGACTTATTTCACCACGGGGATACCTAGGATTACGGGGGAAGGTCAGTGCCGTTGGCACACCAGCCGCTATGGTCGGCAGCACCTGGCCTCTAGAGTCACATTACCTCACCAGCGTCCCGTACGTATCCGGTCGGCGGTTACTCCACCGCTCCACCCACAGCTTGCGCTTGCGCCGCGCTTCAGCGACATCGACATCCGCCACCAGGACGGTCTCGCCTGTTCCCGCCAAGGCGAGGAACACTGCTGCATGTCGGTCGTCAGGTTTCTCAAATAGGACAATGGCACTGCCACCACCCTCCTGCCACACTCTGCCTGCACGATTGGCAGTCACCAGGATTACACGGTTCATGTTAGCAATGGCCTCTAAGTGGGCTGGGTTGAGAAAGTGCCGGCTATTGGGCCAGAATACGATCTCGGCCCCATTGATTGACAAGATCCTGCCCATCTCCGGGAATAAGCCATCCTTACAAATCATGATGCCGATGGTCCCGAAATCTGTCTCGAACACTGGATACTCCGAGCCAGGATCGAACATCTCGTCCTCATTGGGTAGCATACCACCTTTCTCACTAAAGGCAGCACCACCACGAACGTGGGTTGAGAGATGAACCTTGTGATAGCGCCCGACAGTGTTGCCCTGCCGGTTAATTAGTACCGCCGAGTTGTAGTTGTGTGCTCCCTCAAGCTCGTTAAGCCCGACGATTGCCCACATGCTGTACTGTTTGGCCTTGGCAGACACCATCTCGGTGGTAGGGCCTGGAACTGGTTCCTCGAAGGGTGTCATGTCATGAACGTAGTCACAAGTGGTCAGCTCAGGAAACAAGACGATGTCCGCTCCCAAACACCCTGCCTTGTCCATGTACTCTACAATGCGCTTCCTGTTGCCGTCGATATCGCCAGGGACGGTCGTTAGCTGAGCTACGCAGAATCTCACCTTGTTCTTGTTCATTTCTTCCTCCTCGATACTCCACTGGCTGTCCCGATGTGGGTTTTCAGGACCAAGTGTGTGCTGAGAATGCTCACCGTTGCTCACGGCGAGATCTTCAGTGCAAGTGCTACGATATCTGAGGCCACGCTGCCAACCGTGCGGCGCATACTGCCCCCGCATGCCGGTCATCCAAAGCCTCGGTCAAGATGCTCAGTGCCGAATCAGCTGTGCGGCCTTGGTTCCTCAAGCAGCATCCAGCGCAAACAGGCGTGGCGGAATTGTCTGACGATCAATAATGTCCAGTATGGTCTCCCGTCCAGCAATGATATCCGACCGATCCCCGCAGACGAGCACTGTTGCGGGCCTAGGTTGGGTATTGTATGTGCAGGAAACACTCTCAGCATAACCACCCGTGTCAAGGACCGCAATTATGTCTCCACGCTCCAACTTGGGCAGCTTCCGGTTAGCACCTAGGATGTCTGCCGCGCTGCAGAGTGGCCCAACTACATCTACGACCTCGGTCATCTCTTGGTCAGCCTTGTTGACCACGACGATATGATAGTAATAATTGGCCGTCTGGACACGCATGATGTGGTTGGTGCTGGCATCTACATGGACCCACTTCTTTGCTCCCAGCCATTCCTTGACCACACCCACTGTACTCAGCAGCAAGCCAGCGTTATTGACCGGCCATCGGCCCGGTTCAAAGATTAATCTGGGCTCGCAGGACAAGCTGTATTCGGTCAGCTTCTGCCTCACGGTCCGAACGATCACCTCGGCGAACTCATCAATTGGGGGCATGTACTTGTCCTGCCCACCGGGACCAAAACCCTCCAGTCGGCCGAAGCCGAAGCCGCCACCTAGGTCGAGCTCCTCGGGTTCCCACTTCAGTTCTTGCTTTAGACACCCCACGAAATCCATTACCTCAGCCGTCATCGCCTGATAAAGATCAGTGCATGTAGTTTGACTTTTGAGGTGATAATGCAGACCTGCTAGCCTCACGTGTTTCATGTCCAACGCGCGGCGTGCTGCCATTGCAGAGGTTTTCAGGTCCATGCCGAACTTGTGCTCCCGAGCCCACTTGCCGATACTGATCTGTGGTGGACGGTAGCGATAGTCGGTCACGTACTGCTCTTCTAGGGGCAACAACGAGAGCTTGATACGGAGCAGGACACGGGCCGTCCTGTCCGCCCGCGCGGCCATACAATTGACCATCTCAAGTTCTTCAGGATTATCTACATTGATGGTTACTCCCGCTCGAATGGCTGCTTCTAACTCCTCATCTGACTTATTGCTGCCATTGAGGAACACCCTCTCGGGCGGTGTTCCAGCCACAAGGGCTATATACATCTCGCCCAGGCCGAAGCAGTCCGCTCCAGACCCCTCTTGGGCCAGCACCTTTCTCACGGCGATATTGTTGTTGGCCTTAACGCCGCAAGCTACTAGTATTCTGGGGTAGCGTTTGGCAAAGGCACCGTAGAATCCTTGATAATTGTACCGCAACTGGCTTTCGGATATCACATACAGAGGGGTGCCGTACCGTCGCGCCAGTTCCACGCAGTCGCAATCCTCGACCTCTAGATGACCATTTTTGTTGACTGTGATGAATTCGCTGTAGGCTTTAAGCACGTTTGCCTCCCAAATGGTCCAGAGAACCCGCTTGTTGCCGTGTCAGCTGCACGTGTGCTGTATCCCACAGGTCATCGCCGATCAAGTCCAGGCTCACCACGATCAGGCGAATGGCCAGGCCAGGAAAAGCCGCTACCACGGTGAAAAACAGGTGAAACACCTTATCATCTTCGCGGTCCAAGAGTGTGATCTCAGACGATCACCAAAGATTTTGGATTCGGATGTACGAGCGTTCTCGAGGGTCTCAGCTTCCCTCATCCAGCAAAGGTCCTTCCGGCGCATCGACTATTCTTCCGTAGCCCATCATATCGCCACAACGCCTTCGGCAATCAACCGCTCGATCTCAGTCTCTTCGTAACCCAGCAGATCCTGCAGAATGGGACGGGTGTGCTCTCCCAACCGCGGTGCAGGCACGGTGGGAATCTCCGGGGCGGAGGAGAGGTGCAGAGGAGTGCGGGCATACTTGCGCGGCCCGGCAATCGGATCGTCTACCGCCACCAGCATGTGCCGGGCAGCGATGTGCGGATCGTTGAAAACGTCCTCGGCGGTGTAGACCGGGCCGGAGGGCACGCCGTGCTCTTCCAAGAGCGCCACCGCCTCGGCTCGGGTCTTGCTGGCCAGCCACTTCTCGATGATCGGACGTATAAAGCAGGCGTTGGCAGCGCGGGCCGTCCCATCCACAGTGCCGGGATCGTCCTTCAGCTCTTCACGTCCTATGGCCTCGCAGATCCGGCCCCACTGAAGGTCGTCGGGTGTGTTCAGGGCCAGGTAGCCATCCTGGCAGCGAAAGGCCCCTCGAGGGTAGAGGTGCTTCAGCCGCCCCCGCTCAGGCGGCTCGCCGGTGAAGGAGTAGAGGGCCACCATTCGCTCGTTTAAGGCCAGCATGTTGTCGAGCATGGCGCTGTCCACAAACTGGCCTTCCCCAGTGCGCTCCCGCATGAAGAGCGCCAACATCACCCCGTAGGCGGTGACTTGCCCGGTATAGACGTCGGCCATGCCGTAGATGGTCCACGAGGGAGGCTTGTCGGCAAAGCCGACCAGGTTCATAATGCCCCCCATCGCCTCGGCCACGATATCGAAGGCCGGTCGATCAGCATAGGGACCGGTGTAACCCTCCAGCCGCCCAAAGCCGGAGATGGCGGCGTAGACCAACCGGGGATTGATGGCCTTCAACTGCTCGTAGCCCAAGCCCATCTTGTCGGTAGCGCCGGGGCGCAGGTTCTCCACCACCACGTCCGATACCTTCACCAGGTCTCGATAGACCTGGCGGCCCGCCTCTTCACGCAGGTTGAGAGCTACGCTCTTCTTGTTCCGGTTGTAGCCGATAAAGCTCCCGGCCACACGCCTGCCCTGCGCATCGGTGGCGTAGGGCGGAATGGAGCGTCGTGGGTCGCCCCGGCCGGGTCGCTCGATCTTGATCACCTCAGCGCCGGCGTCGGCCAACAGCAGAGTGCAATAAGGCGCACTCATATACTGCTCCAGCGCAATAACACGAACACCAGTGAGAGGCCGTTTCATAATCTCCAACCTCCAATCTCTAATCTAGCCACTCGACGATGGTGGAAACACCCATGCCGACGCCCACGCACAGCGTGGCCAGGCGGCCATAGTAAGGACGTCTCTCCTGCGAGGCGCGGCGCTTCATCTCGTGCAAAAGAGTGGTGAGGATGCGGGCGCCGGAGCAGCCAGTGGGGTGGCCCAGGGCGACAGCACCACCGTTCACGTTGGTAATCTCGTGGTCCATGCCCAGCCTGCGCATCACCCCGATAGCCTGGGCCGCAAAAGCCTCGTTCAGTTCGATGAGACCGATGTCGTCCAGAGCGAGCCCGAGTCGCTTGAGGAGTTTCTGGGTGGCCGGCACCGGCCCGTAGCCCATCACGCCTGGATCAACGCCCGCCACAGCCGAGCCGACCCAGCGCGCCATGGGCTTCGACCCCAGTTCGCTGGCTTTGTCCGTGCTCATCAGCAGGAGGGCGACCGCACTGCATCAATGATGACCACTTCTCGCATTAGAGACACTCCTCTGCATCTTCACTCTTGATTTATGGGTGACTTGGGTGTTGGGGTATCCTTGAACTCTTCTGAAGCTGGCTGTCCACCGGTCCCCCAGTGCGATCTTGGGATTTCGTGTACCACTACTTTGGCTGCCTGTGGAGGAATGTCCAGGTCTACGAGAACTTGGGTCATATTCTGTATCATGGTCGTGGCCTTGTCTTCTCCAAAACCTTTCCGGACGTTTACGTGAACGATGGGCACTTTTCGCCTCCCAAAGTGTGGATTGGGATCCAGCCTATGGCAGTATTCGCAAGAAGCTGGAGTCAGGACTCAGCAGAGAGACAGCGCCCCCTGGCTTCTCGATCCACAATCTGACCGTCGCGATAGATCACGCGGCCCCGAGAGATCGTCATATGAGGCCAACCATGGGAAATATACCCCTGGTATGGAGTATAGTCGGACACCGAATTGAGCACTTCGGGGGTGATCTCTACTTGCTTGTTCAAGTCCACTATCACGATGTCGGCATCGGAACCGACTTCAAGAGCACCCTTTTGGGGATAGAGACGGAAGACCTTGGCAGCTCGGTAGGAACTCAGCTCAACCACCTTGGTCAGAGGCAGGCGTCGCTTATGCACTCCCTCACTGAGGAGGATAGGAAGGGTCATAGTGATGCCGGACAACCCTGGCATCGCTGACCACAGCTCTTCACCTTTGGAAGCTATGGTGTGCGGGACATGGTCGGAGCCCATGAAATCGACGGTGCCATCGCGGATCCTGTCCCACAGTGCGTTGACCTGGGCCTGCTCGCGCAAGGGTGGATTCACCTTTCCCAAGGCTCCCAGTTGTAGGTCTTTCGTGAGCAAGAGGTAATGACCGCACGTTTCCATATGAACCGGCAGCGAGTTGCTTGGCTGGTCCTTGATGAACTGGGATCCGATGCCGACGCCCAAATGCGGAATAACCAGCTCGACTCCTGCCTCGCGCGCGAAAGCCATGACCCTTCGAACAGTGTCCAACTCGGCGAAGGCAGGTCGGCAGTCGGACCACGCGGCATTGTCCTGCCTTCCTGAAGGCATCATCTCCTCCTGTAAGGCGTTGATGACTTCCATGTTCTCGGCGTGAACCAGCGCTATTCCACCTTTGACCCTCGCTATGCGCTGGAAAGCCCGAAAGATCCTTCCATCATCCAGACCTCTTATCTTTCTTCTAGCCTCCCGTCCTTTATAACCCATCAGCATCTTGAATGATCTGATGCCCAGTTCCTGGGCATAGCGCTCTATTTCTTCGATTTGACCCTCTATGACTATGCCTAGGTGAAACGCTACATCGACACAGCTGTTCTCTTCAGCGGCTCTCACTCTGTCGGAAAAGATGTCAAAGTATGAACCATCGTGAAAGAGATAGTGAAAGAAGGTGGTTACCCCGCCAGTGGCTGCGGCCCGGCTCTCTGTTCGATAGTCATCTTCTAACTCTTGGGTATAGCCCCCTAGATGGACATGAGTATCTATTGCACCAGGTATTACGAATCTGTCGTCTGCATCTATCTCCTCCTCGGCCAGAACGAGATCCCCATATCGGGCCAATCCTGACACCAACCCGTCATCCACTACGAGCGTACAGGGGAAGATGCCGTGAGGCTTGACTACGCGTGCCTTTTTGACCACCAACTGATGTCTCATCTCGACTCTCACCTGCCTTCTAGAACTCAGGATTGGAGGAAAGGGAGCACCCCAGCAATGCGCACTATGTGACCCGGAAACTGCGCTGAGGGCTAGACGACTTGGCCAGTCAACTTGTCGTCAAGGTATCAGCAACACCTTGCCTCTCGTCTGGCGGCCTTCCAGGTACCGGTGTGCCTCCGCGGCCTCGGCGAGCGGGCACGTCTTGTCAATCCGCACCCTCAAGTCACCAGCAGCAATCCACCGAAAAAGACTGCTGGACCTTTCCAACAACTCGGCTCGATTTGCTATATGATGCCTGAGACTGGGACGGGTCAGAAAGAGCGAGCCCTTAGCGACTAGCACCTGGGGATCAAGAGGTGGCACTGCCCCGCTGGACCGACCGCAGAGGACCATGTAGCCACGAGGTTTCAGACAATTCAGGCTCTTGTCGAACGTCGTCCTGCCAACTGAGTCATAGACAACGTCCACGCCCTTGCCACCGGTCAGATGCTTGATCTCCTCCTCAAAGTCAGTCTGAGTGTAAAGGATCACCTCATCGGCGCCGAACTCTCTGGCCAAGTGCGCCTTTTCCTCGGTCGAGACCGTGCCGATTACCCGTGCTCCTCGTCGCTTCGCCATCTGGACAAGCAGCAACCCCACGCCACCCGCCGCTGCATGAATCAACGCCGTATTACCTTGCTGAAGCGGGTATGTGCTATGACTGAGGTAGTGTGCCGTCATTCCCTGCAGCATTACCGCAGCCGCCAGCTGGCTGTCTAAATCATTAGGAATTGGCACTAGCCTCCAGGTCGGGGCGGTGGCGTACTCTGCATAGGAGCCCAGATACATAGCGTAAGCGACGCGGTCTCCTAATTCGACATCCGAAACTTCAGGGCCGATTGCATCGACCACACCGGCGGCTTCCATGCCGGGTGTCATAGGCAGCTGGGCCGGATAGTGACCTGTGCGGTAGTACAAATCGATGAAGTTGACCCCTATAGCTTCAACTTTCAACCGTGCTTCGCCAGCGCCTGGTTCTGGCGGAGGGATATCCTCGTAGCTAAGGACATCGGGGCCGCCAAACTTGTGTATGCGAATCGCGTGCACAGTCCACCTCCCTGATGAGCAGTTTCAACAAGCTACGCGCAAACGATGGGCCGCTTAAACCTACGCGCGCCCTATTCTGGAGCTTGAGGAACCCGAGCAGAACCGGTGGCTCTTCTTGATACCACGATATCTTCTAGGCCGAGCTACCTAAACTACTCCCTCTTCCTTGAGGCGCGCGATATCCTCTGGGCTATAGCCCAGTAGTTCTTGATATACCTCCTCGTTGTGCTGGCCCAAGAGCGGAGCTGGCTGATCAAAGCTGCAAGGTGTCTCCGACATCTTGATCGGCATCCCGGTGCCTATAGCCCCCTTCACCCTGCCGAATAGAGGATGTTCAACAGGGATGATCATCTCTCTAGACGCGAGTTGGGGGTCGTGTACGATTTCCTTGATGCTCACAACCGGGCCACACGGCAGGTGCTCCTGAGTCAATTCCTCAACGAGTTCGTCCTTGGGCTTTGTCCTAGTCCATTCCTCGATGGTGGAGATGACCTCCTCGACGTTGTTCCACCTAGCTTCCAGGGTAGTGAATTTGGGATGGGTGATCAAATCCTCCCTGCCCATGCATTGGAAGAGCCGATAGCATTGATCGTCAGTGGCAATGCAGATGGCCACGTATCCATCTTTGGCCTCGAAAACGCCGAAAGGGGTTAGTCTGAGGCGGTGATTGCCTGTGCGATCAGGAAGCCCAAGTGACGCATATAGATCTTTGGCCTCATCAAACAGGAAGGAGAATACCCCATCCAACATGGAGACGTCTATCATCTGCCCTTTTCCTGTCTTGTCTCTGAAGCGCAGGGCGGCCAGAATGCCCACCGCACTATAGAGAGAGGCTATTAGATCTCCGACCGATACGTCTGTCCTGAGCGGTGGCCCATCCCTGAAACCAGTAACAGCCATTAGACCACTCATAGCTTGAATGATGATGTCAAAGGCTGTGCGATCACGATAGGGCCCATACTGGCCGAAACCGGATATGCAACAGTAAATCAAGCGAGGATTCACAGACTTGAGGACATCATATCCCAATCCAAGGCGACCCATTGTACCTGGAGAGAAGTTCTCCGTGACTATATCAGCTTTCTTGATCATGTCTTTGAAGATGCCCTTGCCCTTTTCTGTCTTCAGGTTCAAGGTTACACTTCTCTTGTTACGATTGCGTTTCAGTATGGAGAGGGACAGGCTTCCAGGCTCTGGAGGTTCAAAGTGGAGCCCTCGAGAATCGAAATACGGGGGATTAAACCGGGCAGCATCTCCGCTTCCGGGACGTTCGATCTTGATGACGTCAGCCCCCAGGGCTGCCAGGAGCTGAGTGCAAAATGGGCCGGACAGAAAGATTGTCAGGTCTATTACTTTCAACCCTTCCAGCGGTCTATGCATTCCAATGTCACCTCCTTGCCAGATTTCGCAGATGCATGGTTGCGTTATCTTCCCAGGACCACCACTCCGGCAACGGCCCCGGGGCCACCGACATTATGGACTAGGCCTATCTCTGCACCTTGAACCTGCCGTCTGTCAGCACGTCCTCTCAACTGCTGGGTGATCTCGACTATCATTCTAGCTCCAGTGGCTCCTATGGGATGACCGCAAGCCTTCAGACCACCGCTAGTATTGACTGGGAGATCACCATTAAGCCTAGTGTGTCCCTCAGCAATGAGACGGGTAGCTCCGCCGGGCTCGCATAAGCCCAAATCCTCATAGGTAATGAGCTCGGTGATGGTGAAGCAGTCGTGCAGTTCAATTACATCTATTTCGTGTCGTGGGTCCTGAATGCCTGCCTGCCGGTAAGCAATGCGGGCCGCTTCTCGGGACGCAGCAAGGCCCAAGAAATCGTTATCCTGCCGAAAGAAGGCATGAAAGTAGTCCTGAGCGACCGAAAGTCCTATCCCCTTAATGAGAACATAATCATCGGTAAAGGATCTGGCGATGTCCTTATGTGCCAGCACCACAGCTGCTGCGCCATCGGTAGTGGGGCAGCAATCGAACAAGCCAATGGGATAAGCAACCATAGGGGCATTCAGAACTTGCTCGATGGTGATCTCTCTCTGGAAGTGAGCCTTTGGGTTGAGGGTTCCGTGATAGTGATTCTTGACTGCCACCATAGCCATGGCTTCTTTCGCATTGCCATACTGTTCGAAGTATCGGGTGGCAAGCAACGCGTACTGGCCTGGCCCAGTCCGTCCTTTGGAGCGCACCGGTGGTCCATAGTTGGCGTACTGGCCAACGAGGCTATCACGTGGCGACACGTCTCGCATCTTCTCGGCTCCCACCACTAGCACTAGATCATACTCTCTAGCCGCTATGGCAAAGGCAGCGTTTCTGACCGCGTCTATGCCTGTAGCACAGTAGTTGGACACCCGAGTCACTGGCCTAGGATACAAGTTCAAGGGCTCAGCGAGCGACGTGCCAGCGTTGGCGTCAGGGTGGTACGTATAACCGAAGGCGGTACCCAACCAAGCTGCCTCAATTTCCTTGAGATCCACTCTTGCATCGGCAAGGGCCTCATAGGTGGCATCCACCACCAAGTCGGAGTAGCTTTGCTCAAAGAGTTCGCCGAACCGGGTGGATCCTACGCCGATAATCGCCACGTTGTTAGCGATGCCCATGTTCACACCCTCCGTAGGTATGGAGAATTGGACTTTGTGAGAGGTGTTCTTGCTTTCAAAGTCCTCCCTTCAGAGGGTCCGACGGCCAGGGGTCTGGCTTTCCAGTAGTAGTTGTTGAAACCCCCACCCTCGTGGAATCTCCTGAAGGTCAATTTCACTGGCAGTCCAACCCGCACATCGTCTGGGTCGCAGTCGGTCAACTCGGTGAAGAACCGCCCGCCGCCTTCTAGGTCGATCACGGCCATAATGACAGGTGAGCCAAAAGCAGGGAAAACATAATCCTTGGTATAGGTGTAGACACTGCCCTCCCGTGAGAGTTTTACATCTTCAAAGTCATCCTTGGCTCCACACTGCCAACAGACCCGCCTGACCGGGTATTGAACGGCATCGCAGGAGCAGCATCTTCTTCCACGGAGGCGCAAGTCGTATTCTTGATCCCGCCACAAGATGGGGTATGAGGAGAAGGGAGAGGGCTTCTCGTAAGGGATTACGCGGCGAGCCTTCAAGTACTCACCATAGGAGATTGCCAACCGCCTGCTCGTCAGCTGGGTGTTCAGTTGATGGAGGTTGGACTTGAGCCGCTCAATGCGCTCAGTCACCTGAAGCAGGAATGCATCGGCGCCACTTCCATAGCCGACCAGTATCAGTCGATCACCAGCCTTGACTTCGCCTAGGACCTGGAGAAGCGAGAAGAGGGGAGAGGCGACGCCGGTATCACCGACCAGCGTGAGGAACACATCATCGAGATAGGCGGACTGGTCAAAACCCAAGGCCCTGGTCATAGTGTGATGGATTCTAACGTTGGGAGCGTAGAAGATTACCTTGCACACGTCCTGACGCTCACAGCCGGCCTTTTTGAGGAGCCCTTCGATAGCCTCTTGGGTGATTTCCACGTAGCCATGAGTCTGGACAAAACGGTCATCCTCACTTCTGAGATGCGAATCGTCGCTCTTTCGCCAGACATCTGTGAATTCCTGGCAAATGGAGAACGTCTCCTCCACAGCAATCGCGACCTCATCGGAACTGACTAGCGCGGCGGCCGCTCCATCTCCCAGCTGAGTCTCCATGGCGGAACCAGGCTCTCCCATGCGGCAGTCAGCAGTAGTCACCACGATGGCGCGGTTTGAACCACTCTTCACCGCATCCAGGGCCAGGCGAAGGGCCGACGTACCCGCTCTTAAGGAACCGCCGTAATCAACGGTAAGAGTCTCCTTTGTCAGATCGGCAGCGGTGGCAACGAGGCTGGCATTCTGCTTTTCGGCATAGGGAGCCGTAGTGGAAGCGAAGAAAAGCCCATCTATCCCCTTGGATTCGCGGTCTCGCAGGCAGTCCAGAGTTGCTTCTACAGTCATCGTGAGGCTATCCTCATCATAGTTAGCTACTGCCCGTTCTCCCGTGCCAAAACTGGTGCCCCACACTCTGGACATCGACTCGGCGGTCAGGCAATACGAAGGTACATAGCAACCCAAAGCGCTGATACCAATCACTGGTTCCTCCCCTTACCCTGGCGACGGATCAATAACTGATGTCTCAATGGAACAAATCCCAGCTAATCCAGGACCTTCTCTTCCACCTTAGTCAAGGCTAGATCTAGCATCTTGACCAGCGAATCGATCTCGCTGGTCTCGATCACCAAAGGAGGACCAATCAGGATATGGTCTCCTCTCTGCCCATCGACAGAGCCAGCCCCGGGATAGACGATGAGCCCTTCCTCAAATGCAGCATTGGCTACCAGGTAACCTACCTTCTGCTGAGGAGGGAATGGCTCTCTCGCCTTTTTGTCTCTTACGAACTCCATCCCCAACATCAACCCTTTGCCACGTACGTCACCTACCATAGGATGTCCGTCGCGCAGCTCTTCGAGCTTTTGGAGCAAATAGGTTCCGTTTTCCGCCGCCTTTTCAACTAGCCTCCTGTCGCGGGTAAACCTGAGAACAGCGAGCCCTACCGCACAAGCGAGGGGATTACCTTGGTAGGTGTGGCCATGTTGAAAGCGACCAGAGCCTTTTTCGAAGGTCTTGAAAACCTCGCTTCTGGCAACTACCGCTCCCAATGGAACGTAGCCGCTGCCAAGACCCTTAGCGGTCGCAACCAGATCGGGCACTACCCCCCAATGGTCTATGGCGAAGTATCGCCCCGTGCGTCCGCAGCCGCACATAACCTCGTCGGTTATGAGAAGCACGTCATAGTTGTCGCAGATCCCTCGAATAATCGAGAAATACTCAGGTGGGGGATGTATGGCGGCGGCGGCAGCTCCCACCACAGGCTCGGCTATGAAAGCAGAGACGTTTTCTGGTCCGGCCATGAGTATGGCGTCTTCCAGAGCATGGGCGCATTTGAGACTGCAGTCGGGATAAGTCGAATCATACGGGCAGCGATAGCAATAAGCAGGGGGAATGTGTGGGAAGTCGAGTAGATAGGGATCATACAGCCGTCGCCGAGCCACGTGGCCGGTCATAGAAAGCGCGCCCAGGGTATTGCCATGAAAACTGATCCAGCGGGCAATGACCTTGTGCTTGGTGATATTGCCTCTCTCTACGTGGTACTGACGAGCCATCTTGAGAGCTGTTTCGGTGGCCTCTGACCCCCCGCTGACGAAATAGACCCGGGATAGGTCACCGGAGGCCATAGAGACAATAGCCTCGGCGAATTCCTCCTGGGGGTGTGTGGTGAACCTACTGCCGTGGGCAAAGGTCAGGGTCTTGGCCTGCTGAGCCATAGCTTCCACCACTTCGCTGACTCCGTGGCCGATGTTGGACACCAAGGCCCCGCCGCCAGCAGCACCGTCCAGATATCTCTTACCCTCTTGGTCATAGATGTAGACCCCCTCACTTCTAATGGCGAAGGGATAGCGCTCGGCCGGAGCGCGGTAGAAAACATGATCGGTTATCGATTTCATCGTCAACCTTGTGTACTACTGCCAGGACGACACAACGTGTAGTACACTTCCTCCTTTCTTTATAGATGATACTGTGTGGTACAGATGAGGACAGACAAGGCTGATATGCCCTGCAGCATAGCATTGGCTACTGTTGCCATGGAGGCAACCTCACCTGCTTAGATTGTCAATTGTCATAGGTAACAATCAAGAAAGCTCACTGAACACTTGATTGACTGACAAATCTTGCAATTAGTGAGGTGACCGGCACTTGGGTCTCAGTTTGGCCAGTTTTTCGCGTCGAAAATGCTCTGTTTATCCCGTATTCTAAGTGCCGGTCACCTTGCTCAGAGTTTTGTCAGTCAATCAGCACTGAACACTGGTTCTTCGTGTATGATGTCATGTGTCCTAATAGGTTGTTCCCAGGGTTTCAAGAGCTGGAGAACCGGCATCACGTTGCCGGGAATCAAGATGGGGCGCTACAGTGCCCCTGGCTGGACAAGTAGCCCTTGACTCCACATCATCTCCATCACCCGTACAGCGACCATGCCAGGGAGAAACAGTGGCGTGCCATCGGCAGCCGCTACGATTTCGTCGCTCAGTGCCATGGTGGTCGAGCCCATCATAACTGCTCGCGCTCCGTCTTGTTCGATGACACACCTCAACTGGCGACACATCACCTCGTTGAAGACGTCGGGCTGTTTGGCCTGCGGGTAGGTGATACCTAGAGCCCGCGTTGAGACGAGGTAATCGCCGTATCCATACCGCTTCACTAGGTCGGCGAGCATCCTGCACTGCCTCTCCACCCGGGCGACGATAGAAAAGTTGCGCGCAACCAAAGGGATGAGTGGCAAGGTGGTGCGCGTGGCGCCGAACGTTGGCAGGCCGGAGTGTTCCTGTATGACGTCAATGGCCGGATCAAGGGCGCAATCAACCAAAAGAGCATCGAAATCATCGGGACGAGTCCTAACTCCCTCCTGAAACACAGCGTACGCGGAGAACAGCACGTCACCAGGTGTACTTAACGCCTTTGGCCCTTTGCCCAGATTGAACACCTCGATCTGTGTATCTGGGCCGACTTGCCGACCATAGCGCACCTGACGCCGTTGAAGGTCGGCCTCATCTACCTGAATGGGCGAGATGATCTTGATGCGAAAAGTCATATGGAGCCTTGCATACGATTGAGGGAATCAGATCTCGCCAGAAGTCCTACAGACTTGGGGTATCCCGGATCTTAGCCCATGACCAGCGACAGAACTCCCTTCTGAGCGTGAAGTCTATTCTCAGCCTCGTCTATCAGCACTGAATGGGGACCGTCCATAACCTCATCGGTCAACTCCTCCCCTCGATAGGCGGGCATGGCGTGCATCACGATAACATCCTCTCTAGCATGCCTCACCAGATCGGCATCCACAATCCACTCTTTGTACTTCTCAGGGTTTGCGTTGTGAGGGAAGGTCTCGTCAGGCTGACGAGCCACTGGGATCCATCCTTTGGTGTTGATCACGTCAGCTCCGGCTACTGCGTCGTATCTGTCCCTGACGACATCAATGCTACCGCCAGATAGGTCGGCTTCTTCCTTGGCTTTCTGCATAACATCTTCTTCGTATGGGTCGTACCCCTCAGGATACGCCAATACGATTTCCATTCCCAGTCGCGCTCCAGCAAACAAAGTGTCAAGTATATAGCTAGGCGGCTTGTTGCGACTGGTGCAACAGGCCCAGCAGATGGCTAGCTTTACCCCTCTCAAGCCCCCTTTCTTCTCTCGGATAGTCTGGAGATCGGCCAAACCTTGGCAGGGATGGGCCCGCCAACTGGCGCTGGAGATGACGGGTACAGTAGCCCATTCCGCAAACTCGACAATCCCCTCGTGTCTCCACTCGTAATGCCGGATCATAACGCCATCTACGTAACGGCTAAGAACCTGTGCGGTTTCCTTGATAGTCTCGCCACGAGCGGCTTGCATCGTGGGCACCGACAAGTACTGAGCATGGCCTCCCAATTGGGTCATCGCAGTTTCGAAAGAGACCCTGGTGCGAGTGGAAGTAGCCGCGAAAATCATAGCCAGTGTCTTTTCACTCAATAATTTATGGGGCTCGCGGCGATACAGCTTCATCTTCAGTTGATCGGCGTTGTCGAGGAATGTGAGGATTTCCTCTGCTGTGAAATCAGCCAGAGTGAGAACATCTCTTCCTTCAAGGTTCTTCATCGTTTGCCTCCTTCTCTTATCTTACTTGTTACTGGAAGTCTGAACCTGCAAGACACTTGTGCAAGAACTGGTTATTCGCTACATGGACACCTCCCTAAATTTAAGTACTCTCAGTTGACCTCTATGCCCTCAATGCCTGATACCGTGGCGTCGAAACAAGCTCAGGGCATCTCTGTGATACTGATGGCCTCTGGCTTGCAAACAACCATACACAGGCCGCAGATACGGCATTTACTGGTATCCACTTGGATAAATCCATTGGCGATGCTCAGGGCGCCATAGGCTCCGTCCTGACAGGCAGTAGCACATAGTCGGCACATAGTGCACTTGTCAGGATCGATGGATACAACCCTATCTTGAGGATACGAATCGGGTATCTCACTGGTGATGTATTGGAGGGCTTTGCCCTTGAAGTCACCGATAGAGGAATATCCGTGCTCCTCCAAGTACCGCTCTAGGCCTCGGCGCAATCTCTTGCCTAATCCAAAACCGTACCACATCATCGCAGTACAAACCTGCACTAGAGAAGCACCTGCCAAAACGAACTCCACGACGTCCTGCCACTTGGCTATGCCACCTACTCCGCAGACAGGCAGATCCACCTGACGGGCAATCTCAGCGGTGACACCGATGGCCAGTGGCTTGATCAGCGGACCGGACAAGCCGGAATAGTAGGCGTGGTTCAGCAGGTCAATGGACAGAGGCTTTCCGGTTTCAATGTCTATGCCAACCAGGCCTCGAACGGTGTTGATGCCGGCGACGGCATGTGCACCGGCTTCCTGACATGCCCGTGCGACGGCTATGGGCGAGGCAGTATGAAAGGTCAGCTTGGGCATGACAGGCAGGCTTGTACTGCTCACCACAGCCTTAACTA
>Ga0180438_10004952_pt1 | contig 18844 bp, 12 predicted proteins | sample SS_ome_12_FD_132455 | JGI IMG/M metagenome (GOLD analysis project Ga0180438, IMG submission 132455) | Hypersaline lake sediment archaeal communities from the Salton Sea, California, USA - SS_3_D_2 metaG | ecosystem: Environmental > Aquatic > Non-marine Saline and Alkaline > Hypersaline >...
CCCGAGCCGAGCGGTTGACATTCTTCTCCCGCCGCCCACGCAGCGCTCCATCCCAACGTACTCTTAGCCGAGCAGCCCCCAACGCTCAGGCCGCTAAACGCTGCGCACACAATGGACAGCTACCCGGCGCCTACGGCGCGTTGCACAATCAGATTTCGTACACGGTTTCGCCCGACTATTTCCACGCGTTCAAGTTCCTATCCGGAGGAAGTGCAGAACCGCGTGGCGTTCGCGCGGGCGGGCACGATGCACAACTTCAGCTACCTGGGCGGGTTTCTCGGAATCGTGACCGGGTCCGCGTATTTGCTGGCGGAGCGTTACCGCCTCCGCCGGAAGCATCTGGGATCTTCGAACCCAATGACCAACGTCTGATGCGGGGCCGCCGCGGCGCTGCGAGCATTCTCAGAAAGCAGAGGGCGTCACACCACTGCCAGTTCGCGTTCCCTCGTCCGCTCATGCAGCCGCTCGACCTGCAGGGCGAACGCTTCGAGCTGCGCGTCGATGATTTGCGGAAAAGGGTTGCCGTCGCTTTCGATGGAGAGGAACGGGATGCGGGAGTGCGCCGCGAGGTGCTCGGCGCCGGCGACTTCGCGAAGGCGGCCGCTTTCGAGTTTCGACTCCGGCGTGAGAATCGCCTCGACGATCCGCGTCGGCAGACACGCGAACGGGCCGACCGAAATCATGCCGTGGAAGTGTTTCACCATGTTGCGGAAGAACTGGCCGATCACCAGGATCGTCTCGCCGCCGAAATGCTCGTCCACAAACGCGCTGCCGGTCTCCATCACGCCCCGGATGTCCGATTCCTCATAATGATAAAATCCGCTCCTGGCGAGAATCCGCTTGCACTTGCGTTCCACATGGTTCATGGCCACCATGCGGGACTTCAGTTCGAGCGATTCATAGAGTGAGAGCTTTCGCCTTTCAACATATTGCACCCAGTAATCGACATAATGAATCCATTCGATCATGGGGGCCCGAGTGGCGACGATATCGCGGGCGGCGAGGGCTTCCACGACCCGCTGCGATGAAAACTCATCCTTGCGGACAAAGATCTCCCCCGCGATCAACGCCTTCTTCGCGTCCGCCAGTTCCAGCCGGCGGGGAATGGCATGGAGCCGCCGCGCCGCCCGCCGCAAGGTTGGATAGAAACCGCGGGCATTATTCTCAAAGCACCGGGCGATGTCGGCGAATACTTCATCGAACACCGCCAGCGCCTGCTCCCGGTCCTTTGCGAGCGTCAATATCGCATTGCGGATGTCGTCCATCACGTCACCGACTACGACGGTCTTGATCATACGGTAGACCCGCCGCAAACCGAGACCGCCGTAGCTGTTCTCGCTGGATAGCGTGTACGTGACGACATTCTCCATGTTCCGTTTCTTCGCCAACTGATTGAAGAAGACATAATACTGGGGAAACCGGCAGTTGCCGTTGGCGGTTGGCATGAAATAGACGAGCAGCTCGTCGGGGCTGCGGCCGTTGTTCATGTATTCCAAAAGGGAACCGACCGTGAGAATCAGCGGCAGGCATTCCTTGCACGAGGTATTGCTGCGGCCGTGCATCAGCGTTTTGTAGCTGGGGTAGGGGACGGTTTCGGCCCGGATGCCGAAGCCGCGGAAGGTCGCCGAGCACAGTTCGGAGAGGGTGCGGCCCATCGAGGGGAAGACGACCTTGACCCGCGGGTCGCTAAGGTCGTGCGTCGTGCCCTGGCTCGAAACGTATTTCGCCGGTTTGCCGGGGGTGAACTCGAGCCGCGCCGGTTGAAACGGCCTGGGGGCCGCGTCCTTCAGTCCAAGTTTGCGGAACCGCTCGCAGATATCGAGAAACGCCTCGATTCGCGTATTGACGCCGGCGTCCGCGGTGTGGCTGTCGATCTCGAGCGTGAGCGACGGCTTGGTCTGCATGATGTCGCGGAAGTAGGTGACGACGAAGCTGTCGGGCCCGCAGCCGAAATTCGTCACAAACGCCCCGAATAGTTGCGGATGCTTCTTGACGAAGTGGGTGCAGCGGAGGATGTCCTGTCCCATCGCCCAGGTCATGTTGTCGAGGATCGGCTCGTCGTAAAACGGCAGGCAGTCGAAGGGGATAACGGTGACGCCCCGGCTGGCGAACTTGCGGGGGATGCCCATGTTCGCTTCGTCGGCGAAGGCGTTATAAGGCCGGCCGAAGAGCACAACCGCCGTTCGCGCGGGGTCGGCCTCCAACTCGGCGAGAACTTTGCGGCCCAGCTCGCGGCGCCAGTCGATAAGCTCCCGCAATGCCGCAACGCCCTGCTCGTAGGCCGCGGCGCCTTGTTCCCGCGCGAAACCGAGCTGCTGCGCGACTTTGATGAACGGTTCGGCCTGGGTCTCCCAGCCGCGGCTGAAATTGAGTAGCGGCGTGAGCAGCACCCCGTCAAATTCCCTGAAGGCCGACTTCAAATAGTAAGACTCGGCAAACGCCGTGATGCAGGTGCACTGATGGCCGGGATCGCAGCTTTGAGGTTTCTCGACCGAGAGTTCATAGACCTGCGGCAGAAAGATATAGTCGGGCCGCCGCTTGACCAGCGACGCCATCATCCCATGAGAGATCTCGGCAGGATAGCAGAAGGAGGAATTGGTGCGGGCCAGACCTTGCGGATCAACCTCGTCCACCACGATCACATCACAACCCAGCGACTCGAAGAATCGGCGATAAAGCGGGTAAAGCAGGTTCACCAGGAAAGATCGCGTCAGTCCCACGGTGGGGATGGTCGTCAGATGCCACTGGTCGCCGCCCGATTCATCGCCCCGACCATTGGCCGGGGCTATCATGGCGTCCTCGGCGATCTCATACAAGGTTCGTTGCCGCTGGGCCACCAGGTCGAACGGCGCCGTATCAATCGCTTTATGATGGGCCTGGTTATAATACTTCGCACAGGCCCCGCCGAAGGGGAACTTTCGGCCCTCGATCTCGATGACATTGATATCGCAGCCGCGGTCGCATTTCTCCTTTTTGCCGGGGCAGTTGAAACTCGTTCCATAAGAAACTTCGCGGCGCGCCATCGCCCCAAGATCAAACGGCCGGGCCTCGAGCAGTCCGAGTTCCAACCGCTGCTTGACTTCGAGCGCCACGCCAAAAGCGCCCATCAAACCAGGTTCCGGCGGCACAATCATGTCCCGCTCCAAGAGCGACGCCATCGCCAACGGCACGGCGCGGTTATAACAAACGCCGCCCTGCATGAAGACTTTTTTGCCGACCTTCCGGGCGCCTTTCACGCGGTTCGTATAGTTCATGCAGATGCTGTAGACCAGGCCGGCGACGATGTTGTCGCGGCTCATCTCGTGCGAGGCGTTCTTGATATCGCTGCTGATAAACGCGGCGCATTGATCGTTGAAATTCGGCGGGGCGTCGGCGGCGATGGCGATGTCCTGGATATCGCGGTAGTCGATGTCGAGGCTCTCCTTGGCGGCCTCTTCCAGGAAGGAGCCGGTGCCGGCGGAGCACGCCTCGTTCATGGCGTAGTCACAGGGCACGCCGTTGACGAGATAGGTGTACTTCGCGTCCTGCCCGCCGATCTCGAAGATGGTGTCCACCTCCGGGTCGAAATGCGCGGCGGCGGTGGCGTGGGCGATGATCTCGTTGATGATGCCGTCGGTCCCGGCGTGCAGGCCAGCGATGTAGCGGCCGGAACCGGTGACGCCGACGGCCCGGATGTGCACGGAAGTGTCGCCGAGTTCATCAAGAATCGCAGAGTAACAGTTGCGGGAAGCGCGGATCGGGGCGCCGTTCGTCCGCAGATAGCACGAGGCGAGCACGGCGTTGTCCGAGCGTCGCAGCAGGACCGCCTTGGTCGTCGTGCTACCGACGTCGAGACCGAGCACGCATTCATCGCCGTCCCGGGCGATTCCCCGCTCCTGTGTGTGAAAGGCGACGCGGCTGGCGGCGGGGGCCAGCGGCGGCAGTTTGCCAAAAGAGCTTACGCCCAGACCCAGGTCGATCTCGGCCGGTGGCCGCGTTTGTTTGTCGAGCGCGTACAGGGCGGCGCCCCAGGCCTCGAAGATGTCGGCCTGCTCGGGGATCACGAGGTTGTCGATGCTTTCGGCCAGCCGTGACATGACGTAAGCGTTCCTGGTCACCCCGCCGACGGCGATCACGTTTTTCCGCGGCAGCGCGCCGAGGATGTCGAGGGCCTTCTCGGCGATCATGCCGCCCAGCCCCGCGGCGACCCGCTCGCCCGGCACGCCCTTGTTCAAGGCGTGCGTGCAGTCGCTCTTGCAAAAGACGCTGCAGCGGCCGGAGACGCGGTAGGGCTCGGCCTCGACCGCGCCCCGGCAGGCATCTTCAACCGACATATTCATCCGGCCGATTTGCTGCAGGAAGAATTCGCCCGTGCCGGAGGCGCACTTGTTGCCCGTGCGGACGCCCGCCACGGTCCCCCCTTCACCCAGTTCGTACAGGATGAAGTTCTCGCTGCCGAGGCTTAAGAGGGCGACGTATTCGTCATCGGCCACAAAGCCGCGACCGCTGGTCGCGGAGGGACAACGTTGACGTGTGGGGGCAGCTACCGTTGGCAGCGCGGCGCCGGTTCCGGGACCAGCATTTTCGCGACTTGCGGTCGGATGCTCCCCGATTCCCTCACCAGCGGTCGCGGCTTTATGGAGCCATTCACGGAGCGCTCGTTCAATCGCCTCGGGTTCGGTCACTTGTGGCAAGTTCACCAGCCGCTTAAAATTGCGTCCCGTAATCGCAACGAACTCATAATCATGTGGCGGATACATGTTGAGCAATTCCGCGAGTTCGCCGCGGATGTCGCAATCGTGCCGCACAACCTCGCGGGCGGTGATCCGCGGGGCAACCGACGCATCGTCGGCCGTCAATTCGCACAACTTAATGGACGAGGCGCCTAAGCAAAGACCAAGCGCGCGGCGTGGAAAAGGCATAGCAAGACGTCCCCAGGAAGATCGTGGTCACCGCCCGAACCGTCACCGACGGACCGATGAAGCGCGCTTTATAGAGAGGGATGGGCAAGCCGTAAAGTATCCAGGGCAAGAAAACCCGGGGATACGTGAAACGGCTTACACTTGATCGCGCTGCGGCGCATTGCGGTCGGGCAAGTCGTCCACTTCAACGAAGATCGCCGGGGTCGGGGGTTGCGTGTCGCCGCCGCCGCCGCCGGATCTCGCGGATGGCTCTACCGACACGCAAGTCCCGACCCCATTACACGCCGGATTTGTGGCGGGCCTGGATGGGGTCAAAGCTCTTCTCGCGGTTGCGCCTTGCGATCGGTTCTGCGTTCCTTGCCGCGAGAAGACCATTGACCCCCCCTCGTCAAGCCGCACTCGCGTATCGATTGCCGTTCATGCTATACGGGCGCCTCGACTGCGGAAGTCAGGGACTCGCAGCTATTCGTCGTGTCCTTTCCTCATCTCCGCGTCCGGCAGTGAGAATTCTGAAGAACCGCCACATCATGTCGCCGCCGTCGATGTCCCGCGTGCTGCGGCCCAGAAGCGCCGGCTGCGGCGACGGTTGGCCGGGCCAGGTGTGGCCGCCCCCCGTAATCTCGTAAAGGACAACCGGGGCGGACCGCCTCGTCTCACTGACCTGCGCGGGATACCGCTTGCGGACAACGGTTGTGCCGTCGTCCTGAGTGTCGGGCAGTCGGATGACGATCGCCGTCGGCGAGGCGCCGTTCGCCCTTACCCAGGCGGCGATGGTTTCTTTAAGCGAATAGAACCGCACGTCGCCGGGTTCGTGGCCGGTCGAGCCGCTCACCAGCACAATGCGGTCCTCAAGCCCGTGGAAGTGAAGCAAGGGGACCGGCCGCGACGGATTCGCCTTCTCGGTCGCCATCAGTCCGCCGACGGAAGCGACCGCCGCAAGGCGGTCCGCCATTTCGCTGGCCAGGCAATAGCACAGCATCCCGCCGTTGCTCATGCCCGCGGCGTAGACGCGGCGGGAATCGACGTTGGCGACCGTCGCCAGGTCGTCAAGCGCCCGCCGGGTGAAGGCAATGTCGTCCTGGGCGAAAAAGCGGGCGGCCCCGCGGATGCCGCCGGCGTTCCAGAAACGGAGGTTCAGCGCGCCTTGGCCGTTGGGATAGACGACGATGAAGCCGTGGCGGTCGGCCGTTTCTGAAAGACCGCTGAGCCCTTCCATCATCTTGGCGTTCATCCCGAGCCCGTGGTACGCCAGCACGACGGGGGTGGCCCGGTCGGCGTCATAGTTCTTCGGCACGTGGACTTTGTAGCTGCGAACCCACTCGCCCATTTTCACGGTCCGCCAATGGTCGCCGGCGGCTCGGGGTTAAACGGGTTGGTCCATCTTGTAGAATACCGAACATCGTGGCCGCACGTCACCGCGCGCCGCTTCCATGGTATTCCGGGAGAAACCGCATGCCCATCGAATTTGCTGTCGTTCCCGTCGCTGGCCGCGGCACGCGGCTGCTGCCGATGACCAAGAGCCAGCCCAAGGAAATGCTGCCGGTGGGCCGCAAACCGGTGGTGCAGCACGTCGTCGAAGAACTCTCCCGCTGTGGGATCACGCGGCTGCTGTTCGTCACCGGGCCGGGCAAGACGGCCATCGAAAACCATTTCGACATCGACTCCGAGCTGATCGACCACCTCCGCAACACCGGCAAGGAAGAACTGCTGGAAGAGCTGGCCTTCGAGCGCGCCGAACTCGAGTATTTTTACACGCGGCAGCGGCGGCAGCTTGGCCTGGGGCACGCGGTGCTGTGCGCGAAGCCGGTGGTGGGTCACGTCCCCTTCGTGGTCGCCCTGGGCGACTCGATCATCGGCTTAAACGCCGAGTCCCGCATCGTGCGGCTGATGATCGAGCAGTTCGAAACGCTCGCGGCCGACGCCGTCATCGCGTTCGAAGAAGTTCCGCCCGCGGACGTGATTCACTACGGTGTGGCGGCGCCGCGGGGCGGGGCGAGCGACGTCTTTCAACTCAGTGACGTGATCGAGAAGCCGGCGGTCGAGGAAGCGCCGAGCAACCTGGCGGTGGCGGCCCGCTACGTCTTCAGCCCGGAAATCTTCGAGTGCCTGGAGAAGACGCCGCCGGGCAAGGGAGGCGAAATCCAACTCACCGATGCCATTCGCATGCTCATCGACCGCGGCCGCAAGGTGATGGGCATGCGGCTTCCCGCCGGCGAGACGCGGTTCGACATCGGCAACTTCGACAGCTTCTTCCACGCCTTCGTCGAGTTCGCCCTCGCCGACCCCCAACACGGCGAGCGGCTGCGGGAATATCTCATCCGCAAATCAGCCCCCGGTGTGTTCACCGGGGGTTAAATGGTGTGTTCACCGTGGGCGAAATACGGGTGTTCACCCGGGGCTCCGGTCGGGCCAGGTTCACGCAAATGCAGTGGAGCACGCCGCTGAGTTCGGCCAGTTCCGTAGCGTCTACGGTCACCACCCGCCAGCCCGGCAGCAGGCGGTTATACAGGTCCATCGCCTCGAAGCCGCCCGTCGGGTCGGTCGCCGGGTAGATCGGCATGATGACCACGCCGTTGGCGAAAATGGCGTTGGTGTAGGTGGGCCAGCATTCCTCGGTATGGGGCGGCATCGGGATGCGTTCGACGCGCATGGGCCGCCCGTCCGCAAGCCGAAGTTGCGCCAGTCGGGCCGCGTTGCGGTCCAGGACGGCGGCGTTGACCGGGTCCACCGCCGGATCGAATTGGCCGACGACCACCACGTCCGCCGCCGTGAACGCCGCGAACATGTCGATATGGCCGTTCGGCTCGCCGAGGAGCGGCTCGAGGAAGACGACGTGGGCCGCACCCAACAGCCGTTCGAGTTCCCGGCTGACAAACGGCCGGTCGAGGCCGTTTTCCAGATTGCGCTCGACAAAGGTGTGCGTGGTCAGCACCAGGCCACAGCCGTTGCCCAGCAGGTTGCCCCCTTCGATGACCAGCGGCGTCCGCAGCGCGGGAAGACCCAGCCACTCGGCCAGCCAGCCGGGGGCCTCGTTGTCTTCCTGGCGGTCTTCGCGGCCGTAGTCCCCGTCGATCAGCACGATCTCGCCGTGGCGGTTGCGGAGCGTCAGCGGTCCGTAGTCGCGGAGCCACATGGTGTTGTGCGGAACCGGCACGTAGCGCACGTGGTCGGTCGGGGCGCCGGCTTCGTCCAGGATGTCCCGGGCCCGTTCGTGTTCCCACGGGTCGTTGACCAAAAGCAGCGTTTTGACTGGCGCCAACTCGGTGACCAGGGACACGAGCAGATCGGGAAAGTGATCGACCAATTCGCAGCAGGCGAAGGCGATCGCGTCGTGCGGCTCGAATTCACCCGCCGGCTCGCCCAGGTCGAGTTGCAGCGGCAGGATGACCACCCGTGGGGCCGCGGGGGGCGGTTCCCGCAGCCATTCCAGCGGCGACCAGCGGCCGCCCCAGAACCGCGGCCGCAGCCAGCGTTCCCGCCAGCGATTCTGCCAGCCGAACCGCGGCCCGGCCTCGGCGGCGGCGTGCAGCCAATCGTGTTCCTCGAAAAAGGGGGAATCGTCCTCCGTCCGCCGGCTGCGGGGGTCGAAGAACTCCGGGTCGGCCGGCGGGTAGACGATCCGCTCGGCCAGGAACGGATCGACGGCCATTCGCTCCAAAAAGGCGCCCGCGTCACGGCGGGAAGGGAAGGGTTCGATCGCCAGACCGAGGGAACCGGCCAACGGTAACGTGAGAGCCGTTGAAGCGGGCGGAGTCCGGTCAGAAAGAACCCCCGGCCACCGCCGCGCGCGAAGCGGGGGCGGCTCGTCCGATTTGAGATATTCGATCAGTTCCGCCCGGCGGAAGGCGTCCTCCGCGGCGTCCTGTGCCCATACGGAAGTCGCCGCGGCGGCGCCAAAAACGAGCGCCGCGGCAAGCACGGCGCCAAACCGTCGCCGCGACGGGCCTCGCAGGGGGAACACGATACGCCAGGCCATGGAATACCCTTGGATTCCCGACTCGCGCGCGTCGCACAAGCCCCGGCTCGCATTGCCCGTCGGGACACTCCTAATTATAGCAGCGAATTGGGACGAGGAATGCTACCAGAATTTCGTTTTCTTCCCAACGCCAAGCGCTGCAAATCCCTAATGCGGCGAGGCCGCAACGTCAGGATTTACGCGTTGGGCTCCGCCTCGCTTTCGGGGGAAGGCGCGACCAGGTTTTTCGTCACCCCCATCGCCATCCACCGCGGCACGCTGGAAACAAGCCAATAGTTCAGCCGCCAGAGGACGCCGGGAATGACCATGTCCTTGCCGCGGAGCATGCCGCGGACGCCCGCCTCGGCGACGGCGGCCGACTTGAGCATCAGCCGCTTCATCCCGCGGCTTTGTTCGAAATCGGCCCGGTCGAAGAATTCCGTTTCCGTAAAACCGGGGCAGAGGGCCGTGACCCGCACGCCCTGGGACTTGAGTTCCTCCCGGAGCGACCGCGAGAAGCCGAGGGCGAACCCCTTGGTCCCGGCGTACACGGCCAGCGTGGGGCAGGGCTGGATGGCCACGAAGGACGCGACGTTGAGGATGTAGCCCTCGCCCCCCGCGGCGAACCGCCCGCCGTACAGGTGGGCCAGCCGCGCGAGGGCCAGGACGTTCACCCCGATCATGGTTGCCAGCGTGTCCCACGGCTGCTCGATGAATGGGCCGTTGAGCCCGAACCCGGCGTTGTTGACCAGAATGTTCGGCGCCAGGCCGCGCTCGTCGATTTTGGCGGCCAGGCCCTCCGCCGCCTCGGGCGAACCCAAGTCGTGCGGCAGCACGTGTGCAGTGACGCCGAATCGTCCGGAGACCTCGGCGGCCACCTCCTTCAGCCGATCTTCGCGGCGGGCGGTAAGAATCACGTCCACCTTCCGCCGGGCCAGCGACCGGGCGAAATCGACCCCCAGCCCACTGCTGGCGCCGGTAACCACCGCGAGTGAGCCCGCCTTAAGTCCCTTGCCCATCCGGTTCCTCCGTGACATGATGCTTGCAATTCGGAAATCCGAATCTCGAAATCCGAAACAAATTCGAAGCACGAATGAATGAAATCCGAAACCTCTGCGACCGCGTGGTTGGCGAGGTTTCGAACCTTCGAATTTCGGATTCCCTTCGGATTTGGATATTCGTGCTTCGGATTTCGTGAGTCCTATGCCCTCTCCCGCAACTCTCGCCGATGCGCTCGCCCGGTACGACGTGACCGTTCCGGCCGATCTCGTCGCGCCCCTTCAGGCCTACTGCGCGTCGCTGTGGGAGAAAAACACCGCGCTTAATCTAACGCGTCACACCGATTACGACCAGTTCGTCAGGCGGGACCTGGTGGACAGCATCCAGTTGGCCAATCTCATCGAGCCGGGTGAGACCGTCTTGGACATCGGGTCCGGCGGCGGGGCGCCGGGACTGGTGGTGGCCATCTTGCGGCCGGATGTCGAGATGACCCTTTGCGAATCGGTCGGCAAGAAGGCCGAGGCCCTGTCCGAAATCGTCGCCGACCTGCGGATGCCCGTGCCGGTCATCGCGGGCCGGGCCGAGGACCTGCTGGAAGACCACGGTTTTCACGTGGTGACGGCGCGGGCGGTGGCGTCGCTTACGAAGCTGCTCACCTGGCTGGCGCCACACTGGGAAAGCGTCGGCCGGCTGCTCTTGACCAAGGGCGTGAAGTGGGCGGAAGAGCGCGGCGAGGCCCGGCACGTCGGCCTGCTTAAACCGCTGAACCTCCGCAAGGTGGCGGAATACGACATTCCGGGCGACGAGCGCCACGCGGTTGGAAAGAGCGTGATTCTAAAGCTGTGGCCCAAGGGCCGAGAGCCGTCGGGGCGTAGCGAGCTTCCACCGTAGCTTCAGCACGCCGTGCGTGTGAGGAATTCCGAAATCCGAATCTCGAAATCCGCAACAAATTCGAATCGCCCATGACCGAAATTCAAAACCGCCGCCCCAGCGCGGGAGGGTGTGGGAACGTTTCGAACCTTCGAATTCTGGATTTGTGATTTATTCGGATTTCGATATGCGTGCTTCGGATTTGCCTGCGGGAGGCCGCAGGGGGTCGGGAGTCTTTTTCGGTCAACGTGTTCTCAATGGGATTGCCGGCTGGACCGAAAAAGACTCCCGACTCCTTTGGTTGCCGCTCGCCAGCGCCGCGATTTCTACCATCAGACGCCGGATGTTGAAATCGGCGTCGCGGAACCGCCGGGTCAGTCGCTCGGGCGTTTCTGGCCCGTAGGCCAGGATCGGTTGCTGGACCATGTTGTGAAAGAGCTGCGTGGCGAAGGCCCGGTGGACTTCTTCGCTCTCGGCCAGGTACGCGGCAAACGTGCCGGGGGTGGTGAAGTGGCGGACTTCGCCGGAGGGCTCCATGTAGTCGGCGCTGGCGTTGACCGGTTTGCCGTTGTCTTTTTCCCGCCAGCGGCCGGTGGCGTCGAAGTTTTCCCAGGCGAAGCCGAGGGCGTTGATCATCGTGTGGCAGCTTTGGCAGGCGTCGGGGCTGGTTTGCATCGTGACCCGCTCGCGGGTCGTCATGTCGGGATGGAGGTCCGGCGGCGCCGGAGCGACGGCGACCGGGGGCGGCCGCAGGGCCCGCCCCAGGACGTTGCGAGCGACGAAAACCCCTCGGTGAATGGGCGAGGTTTCCGCCGCGTACGCGAAGTTCGCCATGAGGTACGGATGGCCGAGCACGCCGGCCCGCCGCTCGCCGGGCAGCTCGAACTCGGCAAGCTGTTCCGGCCGCAACGGAGGCGCATTGCCGTCTTCCGCGGCGCTGGGCATCGCCAGGCCGTAATACGCCGCCATCGCCGGCGTGGCGAAGATCCGCCGCGAGCGGAGCAGTTCGCGGAAGTCGCACCGCTCACTCTCGACGACATCCCGCAGGCCGGCGTCGAGCGACATCCGCAGGTCGGTCGCCAGCCGCGGATCGAAATCCGGAAACGCCTCGTCTGCCTTGGACAGGTCGGGGGCGTGCTGCACGTGCAGCCAGCCGTACAGGAAGTCGAGGAGTCTGGCGGTCGCGCGGGGATCGGCGGCCATCCGTTCGGCTTCCCGCCGCAGCGTTTGGGGGTCGTTCAGCGAGCCCTGGTCCGCCGCCTTCCTGAGCCGTTCATCGGGGAGCGAATCCCACAGGGCCAGCGCCAGGCGGGCGGCGATCGCGGGCGAGGCGTCTGCGCCTTGTGCGTTCGCCGCCGCGGCCGCCAGATCGGGATACAAAAACCAGGGTGATTTGAGCGTCAGCAGCACACAGCGCCCAACGGCCGCCTTCTCGCCGGCCGCCTCGGCGAACGCGCCGTCGATGTAAACCTGCCGCTGATGATCGGTGAGCGGGCGGCGGAACGCGGTCGAAACGAATCGCTCGCAGAAGGCCCGCAGCTTCTCATCGCGCTGCGCGTCGTCCGGCCTGGCGACCAGATGCAGGCGCCCGGCCACGTGATCGGCGACTTCGAGGGCCGCGGCGGTGGTCGCCTCCTCCCAGCCCAGCGAAACGCCGATGCCCCGCTCGTAACCGGCGCTCCGGTCGTCCGGTGGCAGCGGCGCGGCGAGCACGAAGACCGGCGGGGCCCATTGCGGCGAGAGGAACCGCTCGGCGATCACCTGCTCGGTTTGATGTGGAAGGGTCCACTTCAGGGCCACCCGCACGGCCTTGTCGCGGTCCTTGAACAGCTCCAACTTCAGCCGGTAGCGGCGGCCGCCCAAAAGATGAACCCTCGCCCGATGAACCGTCTCGTCGCCGGACCGGACCCACCGGTCGATCCGCGGCGTCTGTTCGTCGTTCAGCCACAGTTTGAATCCATTGGGCGAATGGACGGCGATCTCGTACTCACCGGTTTCCGGGGCGAACAGCGACCCCTGCCAGCGAATGCCGAAGGCGTCTTTCTTCAGGCGTTGGTCGGGGCTCTCGCCGCCGAAGTCGAAATCGACCACCGGGTCGCGTCGCTTCAACACCGCCCTGTGGAACTTGTTGAACCGCTCGGAGTTGAAGTATTCCGCCTCCAATCCCCGCTCGCCGTTCCACGCCGGGTCGCCGCGAAACGACCCAAGCACGTCGGCCACGCTGTTGCGATACTGCCGGGCCGTGAGCCGGGCCAGGGCGACCCGCGGTGGGCGGTTGCGGGCCTGGGCAAGCGGGGAATAGAACGCGTCGTACATGTGCGCCGCCACCGCCTGGGCGTCCTCGCCGACACACGCCTCCGGTTCGCCCTCGGGCATCGTTTCGGCGATTTGCGCCGCAAGCTGCGCGACCGTCTTGTCCCCCCGCAGCGCGTCGGGGAAGTGGTCCTCGACTCCCTCCCCGTTCTTGCCGTGGCAGGCCGCGCACTGGTCGAGATAAATCTGCTTCCCCCGTTCCGCCGCCGCTTGCGGCGCGGCCGACCATACAATGCCAGGCCATAAAAGCCAAACCGGCAAAAGAACCGCGATGCGGCAACTCGCTGGCGCCGGAAACATGTCAAAGGCCTCGGGCGGGACGGGAAAGGTCGGCGGGAGCCTTCATCATAACCGGCGCGCCGAGTTGCGAAAAGGATTCCCGACCCCTTGTCATGGCCCTCTTCCCGATTTCCATTTGCATTCCCGGCCCACGCTTCCGAGAATAAAAGAGGCTGCCGGTCGCGAACCACTTGTGCGCCGCTGCGCGATCGCGACGCCCGCTGCCATACCCCGAGAATTCGGAATTGCTCGATGCTTTCCGCCCTGCTGTTTTTCGTCGGCCTGACCCTGTTGGGGTTTGGCGGTTTTGCGATGTATGCCGCGTTTTTCGCGGCCGATCGTCCGCGACGACCGCGGCCCGGTCTGCTGCAAAAAATCGTGGCGTTGACGATGACGGCCGCCGCGGCTCCGGTGTTGGCGCTGGCCGTGATGAGCTTGCCGCCGAAGGAAGGCGCCGACGCGCTGCACGCGGCGGCGCCGCCGCTCGCCGTCAGTTCCCTCAATGTGGAACTCTCCGAAAAACACGCCAAAGAAGGCGAGATGCTCCTGACCCTCGGCTACTGGGAAGAGGCGGTGCAGCAGTTCGACTTGGCGATCGCCATCAACCCGAACAACGCCGACGCCCTCCGCGACCGCGGCTTCACCCATAACCGCCTGGGCCATTACCGCGCCGCCCTGAGCGACCTGACGCAGGCCATTGCACTGGACGAACGCATTGCGGCCGCCCACCATCATCGGGCCGTGGTGTACGCGAAGATCGGCGACGTGGAGACCGCGGTGGCGGGCTTCAGCCGGGCCATTGAACTGCGGCCCGAGTACGCGTCGGCGTTCTCGAAGCGGGCCGCCCTGGTCGCCAGGCGGGGCGCCTACGGCGACGCCGAGCGGGATTTTCTTAAGGCGATTGAGATCGACCCGGACGAGCCCGATACCCTCCGCCGCCTGGCGTGGCTCTATGCCACCTGCCCGCGGGAGAATTACCGCAAAGGGGCCGAGGCGGTGCGCCTGGCGGAGCAGGCGGTCGCGCTCGACAAGCAGAACGATTGGCGCCGCCCGGAAGCCCTGGCCGCCGCCTACGCCGAGACCGGCGATTTCGAGAAGGCGGTCTACTGGCAAGACCGTGCGATAGAACTCTCGCCCGTGACGCTCGAAAACGAGGCCATCGCCCGCAAGGCGCTCTACACGGTCGGGCAGCCGTACCGGGACGATTCCCGTTTTTGATTTCGCAGCGTGCTTTCTCGTTTTCCAATTCGTGCACGTAAGGAGTCCTTGCCCATGCGACTTTTCCTTGGCCCCGCCCGCCGTTTGCCTGCGTTTTCTCTCGTCGCCTCGCTCGTCATCGGCGCCGTCGCGGTCGGTCCGCACGCGCGGACCGACGGCCAGGCCGCGGCCGCGGAGCGGAACGTGGTGCTCTACGTCGTCGACGACCAGGGATCGAACGACGCCGGCTGCTACGGCAATTCGGTCATCAAGACCCCCGGACTCGACGAACTCGCCAGGACCGGAACGCGGTTCACCCACGGCTTTTGCACCACCGCCAGTTGCAGCGCCAGCCGGTCCGTCATTCTCACCGGCCTGCACAACCATGCCAACGGCCAGTACGGGCATGAGCACTCGTATCATCACTTTGCCACGTTCGAGAGCGTGAAGAGCCTGCCGGCGTTGCTCAAAGGGGCCGGGTATCGCACGGCGTCACTGGGCAAGTATCACGTGGCCCCTAGGTCGGTTTATCCCTTCGATGTGTTTGGCGGAGGCTCGCCCACGGCGATGGCGGAGAAAGCGGGCGCCTTCATGGCGGAAGACGAGGAAAAACCGTTCTTCATTTATCTCTGCACGCACGAGCCGCACCGGCCGTTTAGCCGCGACGGCAGCGACACCTTCGATCCCGCCGACGTCATCGTGCCGCCGTACCTGCCCGACACGCCCGCTTGCCGCAAGGAACTTGCCCAATACTACGGCAGTGTGCAACGGGCCGACGCCGGACTGGTCCAACTGCTTAAAGAACTCGACGACCGCGGGCACGCCGACGATACGCTGGTGATTTACGTAAGCGACAACGGCATCGCCTTCCCCGGCGCCAAGACGACCCTGTACGAACCGGGCATGCGGCTGCCGCTGGTCGTCCGCAACCCCTACGCGGAGCGCGGCGGCCTGGTAACCGACGCGATGGTGACCTGGGCCGATATCACGCCCACCATCCTGGATTTCACGGGCAAGTTCCCACGGCCGCCCAAGTTCCACGGCCGGTCGTTCTTAGAGGCCACCACGCGCGAGCGGGTGGAAGATTTCGACGAAGTCTTCGCGTCGCACACTTTCCACGAGATTACGATGTACTATCCGATGCGGGTGGTTCGCACGCGCCGGCACAAGCTCATTTGGAACATCGCCCACGGCCTCGAATATCCGTTCGCCTCCGACCTGTACGCCTCGGCGACGTGGCAAGATATCGTCGACCGCGGGGCCACCACCTATGGCAAGCGGAGCGTACAAGCCTATCTGCACCGGCCGAAGTTCGAACTGTACGACCTGAAGGACGATCCGCACGAGGTGAAAAACCTGGCCGACGACCCCGCTCATGCCGAGCTTCTCGCACAGATGCAGGGCAAACTCCGGCAATTCCAAAAAGACACGGGCGATCCGTGGATATTGAAGTGGAAGTACGAGTGAAGGTGAAGTTGCTGTAGGGCAGGGTCCTCCCTGCCTTCCTTCATTCGGCGATGGCCCCAAGGAAGGCAGGCAGGAGCCTGCGCTACTCGGCTACGACGATCGGCGGGTCGCCCCACCGCTCCGACCCTGATTCCCGAACCCGCGTCGCTGGCGCTACTGGGGCTGGGCGGGCTGCTTCTGCTGGGGCGCCGTCGCCGGTAAGCGGTGGCGCGGCGTACGGCAGGCCCGTTTACGGGCCTTCTCGGCGCAGCGGTATTCGGCCGGGGCTTCAGCCCCGGCTTTGCGTCGAAACGTTTCCCACGGAGCCCCGTTCCACGGGGCTTCTCGCCAAGTCGGCTCGAGCCCCCGAACCATTCGGCCGCGTCGTCTCCTCGGCGGCGCCAAGGGCTCAAGCCGGTTCCGTGGGAAGCCCCGTAAACGGGACTGCCCGACGGGTTGGCGCCTTCCGGTGGCCGGTCCTCAAGGACCGGCCTACGACCGCTTCGCGGAAAAGGCCCGCAAGCGGGCCTAACCGCGCCCGAGCGCCGTCGACGTCTTCAGAGGGCTCTCCGGGGGAAGAAACGGGGGGACGAAACGGGAACAGGTCCAGTTTGTCACCGTTTCGGTCTCCCGGGACGGCGAATCGTCGCTTCCATTCCAAGCTCTTGGACCGTCTTGTCAACCCAATCCGTACTGCCGTAAGTTACTGTAGGGTACGGTCCTCCCTGTCTTCCTTCATTCGGCGACGGCCCCAAGGAAGGCAGGCAGGAGCCTGCCCTACTCGGCTGGGCTATCGCATGGCGGTGTGTTCGCGTGGTCCTAAAGTCCGTTGCTCCCCACGAGAAGAGCTTCATGATAACGTTTACCGCCCCACCTCGACGAGTCGCCTCGCACAGCGCAGCGGCCTGCCCGCTTAAGCATATTCGCTTGAGCCCTTTGGCCGTACACCTCCTGTTGTCAATCGGATTGGTCGGATTGCGAGACGCCTCGGCCGAAGTCGTAACGTATCCCGCCCCAAGGGACGTCCCGCACGCCCCGGTTCTGACAGACATGTACGATGTTTCTGTCGACGGCAAACCACTTGACGTCTATCGAGTGTGGATCAACGCCCGCAATGCGTACAACCGCTATCGTGACGACGAGAATCGGGCGGCCATGGCGTACTTCGACTTTTCGGGAACGGTGCGAGTGGAGATCACGGTGAAATTCGCCGACGTGAACAGCTACGTCCTCTATCCGACACGGCACGCGATCGCCAGTGAACGAGCCGGCAACCGAATTACGTTTTTGCTGGACGGCCCGCCGAAGCAGTTGGTGCTCAAGGTAAACGGCGATTGGCGGCATTGCCTTCATCTTTTTGCGAATCCTTTGGAGACCGACGCCCCCGACCCGCGTAGCCAGGGTGTGCGTTACTTCGGTCCTGGCGTGCATCTACCGGCCGACGATGGCGTGCCTGGGCTCATTCGTCTTCGGTCCAACGAAACCATCTACATCGCGGGAGGAGCGGTGGTGCGGGGCTTCATTCACAAGCTCGACGATGAACCGGTGAAGAACGCCGTCATTCGCGGCCACGGCATTCTCAACAGCCGCGTGCCGGAAGACCCGTGGGGCAATCGCTATCGCGACATGATCAGCCTTTGGCGGGCAAGCGACACCACCGTTCGCGATGTGATCCTCTTGAATCATTGGGACAACCAGCAGATCCAATTCGCGATGCGGATCTACTGGTGCGACAATATCACGGTAGACAACGTCAAATACATTGGCAGCAACAAGTGCTCAGACGGGGCCAACATCGGCAGTTGCGAGAACGTGCGCGTGACGCGATCCTTCTTTCGGGGCTTTGACGACATCCTCTGCATTAAGGGGTTCGCCGACACACCCGGCATTGACCGCGGCGGCTTCGACGACAAACAAGGCGGCACGATTCCAATGTCGGGCGGCGCCAACGGTGTCCGCTCGGACAAGATTACCCGCAATGTCTGGTACGAGGACTGCATCGCGGTCTGCGACAAGGCAGGATGGAACGGCAACGCCCTGAACATGGCCTGGCAGGCGTTTACCCCGCTGATCACGAAATGCGGCTACCGCCGCATCGACGTGATCCGAGCCGGAGGCCACACCCTCCGCATCCAGCCCGAGTGGGTCAGCAACCCAAAGACGGTGTATGACAACATCCTCGTAGACGACGTGCGGGTGGAAGAACCTCCGGCAACCAGACATTTCCGCATCGAGGCAAAGGAGCAGGCCGGCCGAGGCGACGTTCAGGGCAAGGCGCCGACCGCCATACGCAACGTCACCATCCGGGCCTTTCACGCCTTCGACCGCTCTGCGCGCCGCCGGTCTCGGGCGAGCGACATCGAGGGAAACGTAAGCAACGTGACGTTCGAGAACCTGATAATCAACGGTCGGCGGATCGAAAATCGCCAGCAGGCGGTCGATCCCGCCGTGGGAGGATTTCGTATCGACCCTGGCGTCTCGGTCGAGTTCAAATAGGGCACATCATCAGTTACTGTAGGGCAGGGTCCTCCCTGCCTTCCTTCATTCGACGAGGGCCCCAAGGAAGGCAGGCAGGAGCCTGCCCTACTTGGCTGCGGCGCGGGTGGACCTTCCCCCGCGCATCCATAACGCCTTCCATCAAGCACGGGAGTCTATCGCCGCCGGCCGAGCCACAAGAAGAGCAAATCGCCGGGAATCCTCAGTGCGACGCGCCACGATGCGTTAGAAAGGGCCGAAATCCGGGCGGCCGCGAAAATTATTTTCGGAGCGTTTGCGGGTGCGTAACCCGTGTCCCTACAACGACTTAAATCTACCCCCCCCCACCCCCCCAACCACACACCCGACCCCCCCACACACCCACGCAAAGTCCAACACGCGTCCCCAA